>Ga0206126_10000228_pt1 | contig 75892 bp, 54 predicted proteins | sample Helgoland_Spring_5_FD_148621 | JGI IMG/M metagenome (GOLD analysis project Ga0206126, IMG submission 148621) | Pelagic subsurface seawater microbial communities from Kabeltonne, Helgoland, North Sea - Helgoland_Spring_Bloom_20160412_1 | ecosystem: Environmental > Aquatic > Marine > Epipelagic ...
GGCGTCAGTCAAGCTCTCCAAGAGCCCGCAGTAGTACCAGAAATCGGGATTGGACTGGTCGGCGCATTGTGTGGAGAGGTAAAGGATGAGCGCACCCACATCGATTCCGTCGAGGCAATCCATGCCACCGCCACCGCCGTTTCCGGATTCGTAGCATTGGGTGCCGAGGTCGGATTCGGTGCATTCGCCCAAGGAATACATGGTGGCACAAATGGTTTCGTAGGGGTCAGACCAGCTCAAACCGCCTCCGGCCATGTTGGGCGGGACCAGCTCGCCATCCACATACCATTCCCAGATCCCAGAGTTTCCACTGGGGATGCCGATTTCAAACGTCGTGGGCGACAAGAGGTCGTTGGGAGGCGTGACGTCGAGGTACCATTCGCATTCCGTGTCTATGCAGCCGATTTCAACGGCGATTTCGCCCTCTACGGGTTCACCTCCGGGTGTGTTGGGTCCGAACGCAAATCCGGCAGGTACGTTCAGGTCGACCCCATCGCAGGCATAGGCGAGTAGAACCATGGCGCTGCTAATCGTGTCAGGATAGGAGTACACCACGACGGTCTCGTCGGTGTCTGTGACCATGACGACATCCACGATGGTGGTGTCATTTGAGCCCATAGGCACTGCGTAGACAGTCAATTCTGTCGACCCAGGAATGGAGGAGGTGATGTACAGGGTAAGTGTGGAATTCTGCGCAGAGAGACCGGTGCAGAGCACGGCGGTCAGCAGCAGTATGAAAATGGACTTCATGGGGTGTGTTTGTTAAAGTTGAGTGCAGACCCACTCATCTTCCGGAATGGGCGCGTTCAATCTAATTACAAGTTCGCACTTGTAAATGTGACCGGGCCATTGAGGTATCGTCTTGTTATGTTCAGAGGGCCTCATGGACGATGATGAAGGAATCGGTGCGGCCATGCCCGGCAGATTCAGTCTGCCTCTTCTTTCAATGCGTCGAGGAAGTGCTGGCCGAATTTGGCGATTTTGACTTTGCCGAATCCGTGAATGGAAGTGAGGTCTGACAGCGTTTTGGGGTGGTCGATGCAAAGCTCTTTCAGAGAGCGGTCAGAGAGGATGAGGTAGGAGGGGACGTTGGATGATTTGGCCAGTTCGTAGCGAACCTTTCGCAGCTTTTGGAATTGGGCTTGCTGTTCGGAGCCGGCTTCGAACGCTGTTGTGGACTGGGGCTTCCCCGCCTTTTTGCTCGTTTTGGGTTCCTCGAACTTGGTGAGCATGACCTGCTGTTTGCCGTGAAGGACTTCCCAGGAGCGGGCATTGAGTTCGACCACGGGGAACTTGCCGACGGTTTGGGTCAGCAAGCCTTGTTGGATCAGCTCTTTTCCAATGCTCATCCAGTGTTTTTTGCTCTTGTCGGCCCCGATTCCATAGGTAGACAGTGCACGCTGGCTCGCATTGATTTTTTGCGCTTGGGAACCCCTAAGGATGTCGACGTAGTGCCCGAGACCAAAGGACCAATCCAGTCGGGCCACGGTAGAGAGGAGCTTCTGCGCATCCTCTGTGCCATCGAGCTCCTCATAAGTGGTTTGACAATTGTCGCAATTCCCGCAGTCCTCGACCAGCTCCTCTCCGAAGTATTGGAGCAGGATCTTGCGCCTGCACACCCTTGCATCGGCGAAGTCCTGCATGCGCCTCAGTTTGCCGAGCATCACATTGCTTTGGTCCAGGTTGCCTTCGACTTCGCAGTGGGAGGACAGGGTGTGGAAATCGCCTCCACCATGGAGGAGGAGGGTCTTGCTGTCCAGGCCGTCGCGCCCCGCTCTGCCGGTTTCCTGGTAGTAGCCCTCGATGTTCTTGGGCAGGTTCATGTGCACCACGTAGCGAACGTTGTTTTTGTCGATGCCCATCCCGAAGGCGATGGTGGCGGTCATGATGTTCACCTCATCACGGATGAATTGGTCCTGGCGCTTTTGCCGCTCCTCGCTGGAGAGTCCGGCGTGGTAGCATGTGGCGCGGTATCCGGCGTTTTGCAAGTGGTCGGCCATTTCTTGTGTCCGCTTGCGGGACAGGCAATAGACGATGCCGGACTCCGCAGGGTGCTGGCCGACAAATTCCAACAGCTGGGCGACCTCATCGACCCGCGGTTTGGCGGAGTAGTGGATTTCCGGGCGGTCAAAGCTGTTCTCGAAGAGGGTCGCGCCTTCCAGCCCAAGCTGCTTGATGATGTCCAGTTTGGTGGCTTGGTCGGCCGTGGCGGTCAGCGCCAACACTGGCACACCGGGAAAGTGCGTGGACAGGTCCTTGAGCCGGGTGTAGGCCGGGCGGAAGTCGTGGCCCCAGGAGCTGATGCAGTGCGCTTCGTCGACGGCGACCATGTCGATCTGAACCGTCTTTAGCCGCTCGAGCAGTCCGCTGCCCGCGCTCATGAGGCGCTCGGGAGCGATGTAGAGCAGTTTCATTTTGCCGTCGCCGATGGCGTTGAAAATCTGGTTGGACTCTTCGGTGCTTTGGCTCGAATTGAGGTAAGCAGCGTCGATGCCTTTGAGCCTCAAGTCATCCACTTGGTCTTTCATCAAGGCAATCAGCGGTGAAATCACCAACGTCAACCCAGACCGGAGAACGGCCGGAAGCTGGTAGCACATGGATTTACCGCCTCCTGTGGGCATGATCACCAATGCGCTTTTTCCTGCCATGACCTCTGCGATGACGGGCTTTTGTGCAGGGCGTAAATCGGGGTAGCCCCAGTATTGGTTCAAGCAAGTCTGTATGTCCGGCGCGTGCATGAAGCGTGATGGAATGGGGTGGGGAAATTAAGGGCAAAGCGGGGTGGACCGTTCGGCTGAGCGTATTACTGTTACCTGCAGCACGGTCTTTGTCAATCTGACCCGTACGGCGTGATGCACCCGCAGCGGAGCAGGTCCGTGGAAGGGGCGGTCGTTGCCATAGCCATGTTTTTCGTTTGTCTACCTTGGTGTCATCAGATAATGATTCGGCTCATTTTGAAGGGCCTCCGCATCCCGGTGTTTCTGCTGGCCATTACAGGCATGTTGGTTTCCTGCCAGCGGGAAGAATGCCGTTGGTACCTTTTCACTTATTAGTGCTATTGGCCTTGGCCAGAGCTGCCCACCTGCTTCGGCTGTCCGCACCAGTTTTTCGAGGTGTTCAAAGAGTGTCCTTGAGATACCTACCATTCGAAGCTAGGGTTCTTGTACAACTTTCAAACTGAGGCGGGCTTGGAGAATATGATGGACTGGATTGTCAGTTTCGAGAATCAGCACTAGGACTGCGTCGATTTGGATTACGAAAGTGAGTGTCGACGCCTGGGCGAATACCTGTAAGAGGTGAGCATCATCAAATCGACCGGGTTCGTGATCGATTTCGAGTAGGATTCCCGCAATTTCTTGATCTACTGCTGCTACGACGGGCCTTGCCTTTGTACGATCACGGTCAGTGGCGACTGATGTTCAGAAGTCGCGCGCTGTTGAATGTGAAGCATCGCCAAACCGTAACTGAAGTGGCGGATTGCGTGTGGTCTTTCTGGAAATTCTTGGTTTTGATGAGATTGGCTACTGGACCAGTTGCTCGAATGGTGCATGCTGATTTTAGTGCCATGATGTACATTGCATTTCAATTTTAGCGGCTAAACCAGTACAGGAGAATAGCTTGGTAAAATGCATGAATTGTGAGAGATTAATGTTGTTGAAATTAAATCGATTCGCTTCTTTCCGTGAGTTAAACGTTGGTTTAATTGACAAATTGGTTTGCAGCTTTGTTACGGTAGTATTGGCTTTTGGGATATTTGCTCATGAGCTTCAAATGACGCCGGACTCTCATGCGTACATTCAAGGGGCAGTGAGCTTAATGGAGAGCTTTCAGTATAGATTTATGGCTGGAGCTCCCATTACACTTTATCCTCCACTAACGTCTGTCTTTTATGTGCCTTTTATTTGGGTTTTTGGTCTTTCAACCACGGCAATTATCGCTTGTAACACTGTTCTTTTTGCAGCTTCAAGTTGGCTAATACAGAGGTTCAATATTTCCACTGTGTTGAAGGTTGCGTTTATTCTTGGAATTTTCAATTTTCACAGATATGCACTCTCTGAGGCGCCCTGGATATTTCTGTTTGTCATTTGGTTGCTGTTGGTGAAGAGAAATAGAGACTTTACTTCGGGCTTATTATCCTTTGCATTAATTCTTACACGGTATAGCTCCATCATCATTCTGAATTGCTATCATTTAGTTTGTTGCATATTTTATCCGTCGATGCGCGTTAAAATGGCGCGAAGGATGGTAATTGACTCGGCATTTTTTTTGTTTCTGAAGTCATTTGTAGGTCAAGGAAAAGGACATGGATTTGGATTGGGTCTGGCCAAATTTTCTTTGGCAGAAAATTGGTTTACAGCTTATTACAGCTTGCTTGGTGTCCATTGGGGGCATTTTGCAAAAAGATTTCATGCTGCTGTTGATTGGCCCATCCTTTTCTTGCTGATTATCATTGTTTCTTTTGTGCTGTTTCGGACAGCGAAAAGCGACAAAAGAGATGCTTTGGTTGGCTTATTAATTGTTCACTTTGCAATTTTAATTCAGGCTGTATTGCTAAGTATTACTTATGTTTGGGATCCAAATGGAACGCGTTATAATTTTTGGGTTGTTTTGTTTGCTATTGTTTTCCTCATTTCTGAATTGAGGAAGGTGTTAAAGTTGGCAGTGGCGGCTTTTCTAATAGCGGGTTGGATTCTGGTTTACTTGCCAACAATTCCTCTTACTGTTGAATCGAGTGTCTACAAGAATTTGCTGGGGCCGTATGAGGAAGTCACGGACCCGGACAAGGAGCGCAAGATGTTATTGCACAGTTGGGAATTATGATTCTTTTTGTTAGCCATGAGAATTGTTTCGTGTGTTTTCAATGTGAGTTGATTCTCAGAAATTTAATTTGTTGTTTGGAGTATTTGGGTTGAACGGAAAGACTGGAAGAGTCGATAAATAAGGGTCTTCAGCCATGTATACGCTTTAGTTTGTTGTCTAGTAGAATTTAATCATGTCGTGGATTTGTTTGGAAAGGGCTAGGGGGTTGGGCGGTCACGGTCAGAGGTAGTTGATGGTTGGAGGAAAAGTGTGAGATTGTGAAGTGTCGTCAATTATTGGCTGAACTGTTGATTTGCGGGTGACATTTGACGTATGGATTCACTGTCGCAGATTGTGTTGGGTGCCGCTGTGGGAGAGGTGGTGTTGGGACGCCGCATCGGCAACCGGGCTATGGTGTGGGGCGCCGTGGCGGGTACGATTCCCGATATGGATGTGCTGGGCAAGTTTTTCCTGAGCGAATTGGACAACCTTGGTTTCCACCGTGGCATCAGTCACTCGCTGCTTTTTTGTGTGCTGGGCGCCTTGGCCTTTGGGTGGGTGACGCACCGGCTGTACCGCAGCCAATACCACGCTTGGATGGCCGTAGCCACCAAGGCCACGGCAGCCGTGCTGATCGGGTTCGTGGTCAACTTCATCACACAGATTGTATCCCCCGGCGGATGGTGGCCTGTGGCCTTGTATGTGCCACTGGCGGGCGCTTGGCTTTGGCGACACGCCCAGAAGCGCTATTTCCAGGGCGATTGGCAGGTACCCGATGCGGACCTCAAGGGGTGGGTGCTCCTGTTTTTCTGGGGCTTTCTGACCCACACCCTGCTCGATTGCTTCACCACGTATGGAACCCAGTTGTTTGCGCCCTTCGCAGACACCCGTGTGGCGTGGGGGACCATCGCGGTGGCCGACCCGCTGTGGACGTTTCCCTTTCTGTCTTGCTTGCTTGTGGCGGCGCGATTCGCCCGTGAGGACAGGCGCCGCCAGCTGTGGAACGTCATCGGGTTGGGCTGGTGTTGCTTCTATCTCGCGCTGACGGTATTGAACTACCATCACGTTCACCAAACCTTTGAAGAGGCGCTGCAGGCGGACACAAAGAGCTACGAGAAATTCCACATCACGCCGACCATCTTCAATAATCTCCTTTGGAATGTGGTGGTGGATGCAGGAGACGAATACCTGCTGGCCCAGTATTCCATTCTCGACGAAATCCCCATCACCTTTCACCCTGTAGCAAAGGGGTACGACCTCTTGCACAACTTCGACACCGACGAGACGATCGGGGTGTTGCGGTGGTTCAGCGCCGGCTACCTCAATGCGGTGCTGCGCGACGACGGGAGCTTGCAGGTCAACGACCTCCGTTTCGGCAGCTTCTCGGGGCGCGGTAAGGATGCCGACGATTACATCTTCCGGTTCAAGCTGGTCGACCGGGGCCCCGACGAAGCTTATGGCTTCGAGCGCGCCCAGGGCGGACCGCCCGATACCAAGGCCGAGGATATGATGATCGGGCTGTTCAATCGGGCCGGCGGCCTCGCGCCCGAGGATGTGACGGAGGTAACGCCGTGATGTGGCTTTCATTTACTGCTGAAAACGTGTCATGACCTCGGTCACCTGTTTGAGGTAGGAGCGGATGCGCCTAAATTCAGGGTGTGAGCGGTCAAGACGATTACATCGAGGTGAACCGGGCGGCGTGGAACCTTCGCACGGAGATTCATGTCGCCTCGGATTTCTATGACATGCCTGGGTTCAAAGCCGGAGCGACTTCGTTGAAGCCCTTCGAGCTGAGGCTTCTTGGCGATGTGACGGGACGGTCCGTCCTGCACCTGCAATGCCACTTTGGTCAGGACACCCTTTCACTGTCCAGAATGGGGGCGAAGGTCACCGGAGTTGATTTCTCGGATGCGGCGCTGCAGGTTGCCCAAGAGACTGCGGACGAGCTGGGCCTTTCGGCGCAGTTTGTCTTGAGCGACGTTTTGAAACTCGATCTCGGAAAGACCGTGGATACCGTGTTTGCGAGTTATGGCGTGTTGGGCTGGCTACCGGATGTTGCTGCTTGGATGCAGGTTGCGGCGCGTCACCTTCCCCGAGGAGGTGAGTTGGTGTTGGTTGAATTTCACCCCCTGATTTGGCTGTTTGACCAAAATGCACCGGTCGATTATTTCCATTCTTCTGAGCCCGATGTCGAGACGCAAACGGGGTCATACACCGACGGGGGCAAGGACGTGGACATCACTTCCTGCTACTGGGACCACACCTTGTCGGATGTGCTGGAAGCGCTGCGCAGCGGTGGCTTTGAGTTGACTTTGTTTGAAGAGTATGACCATTCGCCGTATCCGTTGGCGGGGATGGTGGAAAGGGCACCGGGTGAATTTGTCCTGGAAGACAGGATTCAACAGCGCCTGCCGCATTGCTACGCCCTTCGCGCGCGCAAGTTGTGATGCCAGAGCGCGGTCCGCGTTAAAAGCCACTTCAGACCACGGGGGGTCATCGGACAATGAGGCGTTGGCGCCAGCGCCAGTCCGCTACTTCGATCACGTACAGTCCGCTGGGCAGCGCGCTCACGTCGAGGGTGGATTGCGGTCCGGAGGCGCTGTGCTCGCTGATGACGCGGCCTTGAGCGTCGCGGATGAAGGCTGTCCATTCGCCGGCAGAGGCGGAGTGGGACAGCGTGACCTGACCGCCGGTGGCGGGGTTGGGATACATGCGGACCGCGGTGGCGACTTGCTCACGGATGTCGCTGGTGTAATCGTATGCGCCACATTGGTTGGGATAGGAAGCACAGATCCATGAGGAGAGGGCGCCCGCGACCGTGGAGAGGGTCACATCGTAGGCGTCGGCGTTGGTGACGTGGGGCACGTGTCCGGCGCCGTCGATGGTGACGAAGCAGTGGGTGAGTCCGATTTCCTCGGCTTGCTCGTGGAGGGTGGCACTGCCGTCGACCTCGGTGACATTGAAGCCGAGCAGGGCAACTGAGCCGGTGCCGTAGGGGACGGTGCCGTCGGCGGTGCCGTGGACAGAGACGAGCGGGACATCGCCGGCCTGCATCCAATCGGCATCCTTGAGGGCGCCAGAGACGTTGAAGATGCCCGCTACGTCTGAGCTGTAGCCGGGGTTGCCAGACGCGCCTTCAAGGCCGCCGCCCATACCGGGCTGGGACTGATCGATAACGGAGGGAATTTCGGATTCGTTGTCGACGTAAGCGTGGTGCAGAGCGAGGAATCCGCCGGCGGATACGCCGCCCATGTAGATGCGTTCCGGATCGATGCCCCAGGGATTGCCGTCTTCTTCCACAGACTTGCGGAAGTGCCGGACGGCGGCCCGTCCGTCATGAACGCCCCGCCAAACGGCGCGGATAAGTTCGTTTTCGAGGTCCAGCAGGTTGGCGATGCCCAAGCGGTAGGAGATGCTGGCCACCGCGTAGCCCATCTTGGCGAAGTCTTCGCACAAGGGGACCACGTCCATGCCATTGTTAGCGCCGGCGAGGAAAAAGCCACCGTGGGCGATGATGATCAATGGGCGGTTCGCCTCACCATTGCCCACCGCCTCATAGAAGTCGAAGTCGAGTTCCGTGTCGAGGCCCAGGGCATCGATGTTTTGGCCGTACACGTGTCCCTCTGATACCGAGACATTCTCGTAGGTCGAGGTGAAGCGATAGCGCTCCCCGTCGCATTCGGATTGAGCAAGAATGGGGGTGATGCTCACGACAATGGTGGAGAGCATGCTGCATAGTCGGTTCTTCATGGTGGCGGGGTTGGCAAGGTCCGAGGCAATGTAAAGCGTGATTTGGAATTGGATTCCTTCCAAATTTCTCAAGCGCCTCTCAAGTTTGGTTTGGAAATAGAAATGACTGATATTGAGTCATGTACAGATTTACTCTTGTCTTGGCGCTTGTTCCTGTTGCGGTCATGGCGCAGGTCAATCCCAACTATGACCCCGATTACAATGGGGACGGATGTCACACGATTGCGGACCTGATTCCTTTTTTGCAAGTATTCGGAGGATGCACAGACACGGCAGATGTGTGGATGTGTGGAGAGGCCTTGACTTTTGATGGGCACCAGTATGCGACCACCGCGGTGGGAGAGCAGTGTTGGTTTGCCGAGAATTTGCGCAGTTCACATTATGCCAATGGTGATGCTATCCTGACCAATATCAGTGACAGTGCGTGGCAGGACTATCCCGCTACTGGCCGCATGGCGGTGTATGGAGATGGAGATGATTGTGTGGGATATGCCTTGGATCTCGATGCGTGTGATACCGTGCAGTCTTTGGTAGAATACGGCAGACTGTACAATTGGTATGCTGCCACTGATGCCCGCAACCTCTGCCCGATAGGCTGGCACGTTCCGAGCGATGAGGACTGGATGGCGTTGGAAATGGCCATGGGAATGACCCAAGAGGAAGCCAATATCGAAGGTTGGAGGGGCACTGATCAAGGGGATCAGTTAAAGTCAACTGAGGGATGGTACTTGAACCAATGGTGGGATGGCAATGGCACCGACTCCGTTGGTTTTGCCGCTTCTCCTGGAGGGGTTCGATACAGCAATGGCTCCTACAGCACAGCCGGAGCGAGTGGATGGTGGTGGAGTACCAATGGCAGTTTTCAGTTTGCGTGGTATAGACGGCTGAAAGACACTGAATCGGGCATCTGGAGGTCAAACAGTGTTCCCTTTAATGGATTTTCCGTCCGGTGCCTCCGGAATTCAGAAGAATAGAGTGCGGCACAGGCATTGACATGCCTTGTTCGCATGGCATTTGAAGGAGGATACGCCGTCAAACCCGGCGAGCACTTCCTCGACACATTAAAAGAAGAGGCAGACTGAACCTGTCGGGCCCGGTCACATTTTTATGTGCGAAATTGTATTTGGATTGAATCCACCCATTTCGGAAAAAGAGGGGGCTGCACCCCACTTTAGCAAATACCCCCCCATGAAATCCATTTTCATTCTGAGCGATGTTTGGTGTGCGACGAGATGTGTCAAAAAGCTCTTCTGTGGGGTTTTCTTCTGTTTTTTGGGTTCAAATGTGTTGGCGCAGCAGGCGGCCATTCTCAAAGTCAGCGTGTCCGACCCCCTTGCAGGTCGTTACTCAATGGGTCTGGAGAAGCCCATCGCGAAAGGGCTGAGTGTGGCTGTGGAGTGGGATTATCTCAATAAAGAGGTGTTCTTGGAATCTGAACACCCTTGGTATATGCCCTTGACTGCGAGGAAGAAAGGGTTTGTTTGTGAGCCCCAAGTGCGGTTGTATCGTGGCGAGGTTTTGAGTGGGACCTATATTTCTCTTGGCGGTTTCTTTGGTTTGGCCGAGTACACCACGGAAACGGGTTGGATTGATAATTCGGACTGGTCCTCTGTGGGAGTAACGTGCCACATCGGACACCAATTGCGTCTGGGCCGTTTGGTGTTGGACGGTTATGCCGGTTGCACATGGGCCGACGATGAATACCCGCTGCCTTATTGGGAATCTACCGCATTGTTTCCGCCGCCAAATGGTCTGCGTTTCTCAGGAGGCCTTCGACTCGGTATCGGCAAAGCCCAGTGAGACCTTGGGATTGATTTCTAGATAGGAGAAGGGGCTTGACTCTTTTTCGTGGGCGGCGTATCTTAAGTAGATGTCCCGTTTGACTGTTAGGAGGGTTCTATTTGGTTTTGCCTTGATGTCTGTCGGCGTGCTCCAGGCTCAGACTGCGTGTCCCAATCCTTACGATGGCAATGGCGATGGTGTGGTGGCCATTGGTGATTTGCTGGATTTGCTTGGACTTTTTGGTGACAGCGACGGGGACGATGACGGGACATGGGACAGCTTGGATTTGTGCACGGACTCCACGGCATGCAATTTCATGGCGAACCCTACCGAGACCTGTTCCTACCTCGATGCGCTCGGTGTTTGTGCCGGTGGCTGCACGGGAGACAGCGACGACGATGGCATCTGTGATGACCAGGACACCTGCGAGGGGGCGTTGGATGCGTGCGGTGTGTGCAATGGCCCAGGTCCTACGGAAGTGATCATCGTGGACATCACCATCCAGTATGATAGCGTCTACGCCGAAGCCATTGACACCTGGTATGTGTTCGAGGTGGGAGCCGATACGACCTTTGAATTCACCTGTCCGCCGCCACCCCCTCCGTGTGGCGATCCGGTGGCCTTCGGCGGGTATGATTATGCGACTGTGGAAATCGGCGATCAATGCTGGTTCGCAGAGAATGTGCAGAGCTTGGAATACGCCAACGGCGACCCCATCCCCGCCAACCTCAACGACAACCAATGGGGGTCGACCTCGACCGGCGCGACCATCATCTTCGGCCAGGAGGACGGATGTTCCGAGGATGCGCCCGACATCGACGCCTGTGACCCTGTGGTTGCCCTGGCAGAATACGGCCGCCTCTACAATTGGTACGCCGTCAACGACAGCAGATCCCTCTGCCCCGAGGGCTGGCATGTGCCCACCGATAGCGAGTTCTACGCCCTGGGCTCTGCCTTGGGCGGGTATCCCGTCGCGGGAGAGAAGATGAAGACCACCTCAGGGTGGAACTACAACGGACAGGGCACCAATACCAGTGGATTCTCGGGCCCTCCGGGCGGCAAACGCAGCGAGAGCAGCGGCTACTTCAGCCTAGCCGGGGAGAATGCATTCTTCTGGACTTCCACGCCTTACGCCAGCCTGGCCCGATACCGGGAGCTGAAGTTCAACAGCAACAGCCTCCATTCCTCTTACTCGGACCGCGGCAACGGCTACTCCGTCCGCTGCCTGCAAGATGCACCCTGATTCCAGGTTCAGCGGTTGTCAGACTGTGAATTTGAGCTTGCGTTCGATGGCCTGAATCATCGTATTGGCGATGTCTGTGCCCGTGGCTTTTTCTATGCCTTCCAACCCGGGTGAAGAATTCACTTCGAGCAGGAGTGGCCCCTTGTTGGAACGGATGATGTCCACGCCGGCCACCGCGAGATTGAGCACCTTGGTCGCCTTGAGTGCCAGTTTCCTTTCTTCGGCAGTAATCTTGATGAGGGAGGCTTGACCACCTTGGTGAATGTTCGCCCGGAATTCTCCCTTCTCGGCTTGGCGCTGCATGGCCGCGACGACCCTGCCATTTACCACGAAGCAGCGGATGTCTTGCCCGTTGGCTTCTTTGATGAACTCCTGAACGAGGATGTTGGTCTTCACCGACTTGAAGGCGTTGATGACGCTTTCCGCTGCTTTGTTGGTTTCTGCCAGGACCACGCCGCGCCCCTGGGTGGATTCCAGGAGTTTGATGATCAAGGGGGCCCCATTGACCATGCGGATGAGGTCCTTGGTGTCCATGGGCGACTTAGCGAAACCCGTGATGGGAATGTTGATGTCGTTCTCTGAAAACAGAAGGGAGGCGAAGAGTTTGTCCCGCGATTGGGTGATGGCATCTGCAGAATTCAGGCAGTACACGCCCAAATGCTTGAATTGCCGGAGAAGGGCACATCCGTAAAAGGTGACGGCGGGCTTGATCCGCGGAATGATGGCGTCAAATTGGTTGAGGATGTTGCCTCCGCGGTATCTGATTTCGGGCGAATGAACGTCCAACTTCATATAGGAATGTTCCACGTTCAGGAACACCATCTCATGTCCGCGGGCTTCACCGGCTTCCATGATCCGCTTGTTGCTGTAAAGCTTGGGGTTGGAGGCGAGCAGGCCTATGCGGAGCCCGTTTTTCTCTTCGGCGAAAGAGCGATAGAGACGGGTCAGTTCCTCGTCTGAGATTTCACCTTGGGCAAATTCGCGCGATACGTCTACCAAGAATTTGTCCTTGAAGGCATCCCGTCCAAGGAGCATGCGGAATTCCATGGAGTCGCGGTTCGCGAGGGTGAGGTCCACGTTGAAGATCTGCTCGCCCAGCTTCATGGAGGTCTGGAAGACGAGGCGCTCTTCGGAAATGCCCGATGTGTTTTTGATCAGCTTCCGTCCGGTCACCCGCTCTTCGCAGCTGATGACGATGCTTCGATTGTCTTGGATGGGGTTGATTTCAAATTTGACCCATTCCTGACCGTCCTTGATGAAGGTCTTGATTCGGTTGGCTTGGATGGTGGAAGTCTTTGCACCAGAATCTACCCTTGCCTTGACCGCGGGCACCCCCAATTTTTGGAACCGGCACCATTCGACGCTACCTACGACGTTCATGTCTCTGAGTTTGAAAAAAGTCGCGCAAAAGTAGTCTTTTCAACCACCTTTTTTGTGCTTTAGTTGGCCTCAGTATTAGAATTCTAGATGGCGTGTTCCCTGCGGCAGCTCTAGCGCATAGAACATGGGGGGCGAACACGTTGCCGTGCATGGGGCTTTTCAGACCGCTTGGCTTTGTTGGATTATTGACGGTCGATCAGCAACCGCTTTTGTACCGATCCGTCGGAGAAAATCATGAAGTGCAATTGGTTGCTGGCCTCCTTGATTTCCCGGCCCGTAACGTCAATGATCTTCAGGATTTTCCGGTCATTTTGGGGCAACAATTCGCCCATTCCAGAAACCTCTTCTGTCGTGACGGAGAACTCAACCCGCTCAGAGAGGCAGGGGTTGAGCGAAGACATCTTCCAGTTGTAGTAGAAGTAGTAATACGTGTACTGATTGTCACCTTCTATGGTCGTGCTGGTGATGCTGGCTAGCCCTCCAATATCGTAGGGGTAGTTGACGTCGGCACCATTGTCATCGCGCCACAACAAGGGCTCTGCGTTGCCTGAACGTATTTCGTAGCCTTCGCCGGCTGGGAGCTCAGCATTGAGCACAAAGACATTGAGACCGGAAGTCAGCTCTTGAACAGCGCTAAACGCCAGCTCTCCGCTTGAATTGATGATGTCGATGGTCTGAGAGCCACCGCCCTCTGAATACACCTCAACGGACTCGAAGAGCACCTCTTCGTACACGTCGAAGAGCAGCCAGTTGGCGTTGTTTGTGTGGTGCTGCCCATTGTTGAAGTCAGGGGCTGCTTTTCCACCCATGGCGTCGTATTCCCCGTTGGAGTTGGCGACCCAGATGGTTTGGTCAAAGGCTTCGAAGGGCATGGTGTAGGTCGCGCCAATAAACACAGGGTCTGGGGCCGTTTCGCTGTCGAACCAATGCGCATTGGTGGACACTGAGAATGCAATAGGTTCAGTGGTCTGCACAGCGGATTGTGCCTCCGGCGCATCCAGTTCAAAGCAAGAGCCATCGTCAATGGTCGCCACGACTGAATAATTGCACGAAGCCTCATCGGTGCAGCCCACGCAGTACAATGGGCTGCCTTCACAGTCTCCGCATTCATTGAAGCCCAGGCAGGTGCCGTTGTCTTCCAATGCAGTGGGGTCAAAATTGCAGGCGGTGGGGTCTGTACAGCCGGCATCGCTCATGGCGCCAGAGAGTTGCAACAGGAACAGGCCTTCACCCATATGGGATACGGCGATGACTCCAGAAGGGAAGTAGGGGTAGTTCGACCAGGTTCCGCTGAACTGTGGTGCGTCGTTGTTGGGAAAAAGGTCAAAGAAGGCGACCTCTTCCAAGGCGCCGTTGTCAATTGCTGCGGTGCTCAGGATGCGCAAACCTGCGCGGTAGTTCGATTGGTAGACCAGCGTGTCGCGAACGTACATGTTGTGGTCAATGGCGGTGGAGGTCGACACGAAGGTGCCCACGAGAATGGGGGCGCTCAGGTCTGACACGTCCCAGATAAAGGACGTGGTATTGACCCCTAGGTTTTGTTCGTCGAGTTCATCGTTGCTGATGAAATACTGGTGGTCTTCTGTCAGCCAGCCTTGGTGGGTGTAGTTGGAGTTGGCGTATCCAGTGGCGCTGATCAGCGTGGCATCCTGTGGGTTGGTCACATCTACAATCGTGACGGTGTTTTCATTGCAGCAAAAGGCGATCTCTTTGCCCTCGAAATTGACGTCTGGGCCAACGTAGGACACCACTTGGGCGTCATGGGTATAGCCATCACCGGAAAACTCCCCAATGAGCGTCGGGTTCAAAGGGTCGTTGATGTCCACAATGTGGAGTCCGCCATCGAAGGTGCTGGTGCCCACACCGTATGCGCGCCCTGTGCTCTCGTTCACCACAATGTTGTGAGCATTGCCAAAACCTGTGTAGACGGTATCGGCCTGAATCGTAACCGGTGGATTCTCAATGCCCGCCAGTTGGCTGAGGTCGACCACTTGCATGCCATGCCCACCAGCTTCTGCGACAATGAAGGCATGGTTGTCGTGGACCTTAATGTCTCGCCAAAGTGAGCTTGTGGTTTGTGTGGGCAAGTCGGCAATCAGTACAGGGTTGATCGGGTCGGAGATGTCTATAAAAGACGTTCCGTTGGACCTCCCCAGCAAGACATATTCCGTGCTGTCGGTGGGGTCTGTCCACCCCCAGATGTCATTCATGTTGCTGCCACCTCCGGCTTCGCTCATGTCCATCACAGATAAGAGGTCGACGTTTTCGCAAGGGAAACCACCGGCCATGCCATTGACACAGGGCGTTTGCCCCATGAGAGTAGAGCAAGTCAAGATGGAAAGGACGCAGAGCGAGGAGCGAAGAGGTGTCAACATGTCGCGAAAGTAAGCCGGCTAAAGTCTGGATGTAGAGGAGGGGCCTCAAGTGCATCACGGAGCTTTCTTCATGTAGATGAATCCAAAGGCTGGCTGTTCGGCTTAGATTGACCCAAATTGATTGTATGAATTCAAAAATTTCAAACGCCGCCATTATGGGGCTTCAAGGCGTGCTCTCCCTGGCTTTCATGGGAGCAGGAACGATGAAGGTGATCACACCTTATGCTGAGTTGACCCAAGACCCCAGCATGGGGTGGGCCTTGGATTTTTCCGAAGGGGCCATCATGGCTATCGGGGCCACAGAATTCATCTTCGCTCTGGGGTTGGGCCTTTCTTTCTTTGTTGGAAGCCTTCAAAAGTGGACGTCAGTTTTTGCTGTGGGACTGGCTTGTGTCATGATGGGCGCAGCGTATACCCACATTGGCCGAGGTGAACCATTCACGCCCAACATCGTGCTGTTCCTGATGGGTGCCGTGGTGGCTTTTGCCCGCAAGGACAGGCTCAAGTCTGCTTGACTTCGGTCAGAAGAGGGTTGGTGTCATTGGAGGTGCTTTGGGCGGCGTGGGCCGTCTGCGACAAAGGCGCTTCAATGGAGGATGCCCCATTCAAATCAATGCCATGAGAATAGATCCTCAGAATGTCGATGACATGCGCCAAGAGTGGCTCGATACCTTGCAGCGCATTCCCGGTGATGGGCTGAAAGGCCGCTATGCGCCCCGCCATGTTTTGGGTATGTTGATGCACAACCCGGATACACTCGGTGCCTTCTTGGAGCATTGGGTCTCTTCAAAGTTGGATATGGGTTTTACCGTTCGCGAGCAAGAGCTCGTGATCCTGCGGATGGCCCTTCATTACGACTGCAACTATGTTTGGAAGCACCATGTTCCTGTTGCGCAGGAGTTTGGGGTTTCTCAGTCCGAGCTTGACGCTGTGCGCGAAATTCCCCTTGGCAAGGGCTTTGGCAGCCGAGAAACGGCTTTGCTCGCCTTGACCGATGAGATGGTGTTGCACCGCAATGTCAGTGACGCATCATGGTCGCGGTACAGGGGGGAGTTGAGCGATTCGGAGGTCATCGACTTGATATCGTTGGTGTCTCAATATGTCTTGTTTAGTCTGGCCAATAATGTCTTGCGTGTTGACGTTGAGCGGAACCTCGACGAGATCGAGCCCCTGCGCGAAGGCCTGTAAATCCCACCGGATGGTGGACCGGCCAGTGGCTCAGCCCTGACGATGGTGCGGGTGAACTTGCCCTCGATTTTTGACCGGCCCTAGGCGGAGGTTTTCATGCCTTGCACATGTTGCAGCCCGAGCGCCGTGTATCTTGTGGGGATGGATTTTAAGGCGATTCTCCTGCAGCAATGTTCCAGGGCCAGCACCTTGGGTGCGGTGTATTTTTTCGGCGCGTTGGCTTCGGCACAGGCGCCTGTCATTGAGGTTGACCTGGCGGCTACGGCAGTCATCAGTCAAGGCAATACAGGAACATGTTGGAGCTTTTGCACCACGAGTTTTTTGGAGTCTGAAGCCCACCGGATCACGGGTGAACTGCATGACTTCAGTGAGATGGCGAGTGTGCGGGTGATCTACCCGGAAAAAGTGGCGCGTTATGTGCGTTATCAGGGCCACCATCAGTTTGGCCCTGGAGGGTTGTCCCATGATGTGACCCATGCTGCCGCGGTTTTTGGTGTGGTTCCACAGTCCGTTTACAACGGGGGGGAAGGGGCCAATGGACATGATCACGGAGCACTGGACCGAAAGCTCACGTCGATGGCCAAAAAGTTGGTCAAGGCTTCAGAAGGGGTGAGGCCAGGGAGTCTTGATGAGGTGGAAGCCTTGCTCAATGAGGAGCTCGGGGCGCTGCCCACATCGTTCAACTACCAGGGCGTTTCATACACCCCTGCTTCGTTTAGAGACGCCATGGGCATTGACCCCGATGCTTACGTCACGATGTCTTCATTTACGCACCACCCTTTTGGGGCGCCCTTCATTTTGGAGGTGCCCGACAACCACGCGGAAGGTGCTTTTTGGAACGTGCCGCTCGACGATCTTGAGGCCACAGTGCACCATGCTTTGGACAACGGATATACGGTAGCGTGGGATGCGGACGTGAGCAACGAAGGCTTTTCGTTTTTGGATGGCTGGGCCATCATGCCGGCTGTAGCGGAGCGCAAAGAAGAATGGAAGACCCTGGGCGCCATGCCCATGGAGCCCGCGGTGGATCAAGGGATGCGTCAAGCTGCTTTTGATGCCCAAGAGACCACAGACGATCATTTGATGCACATCGTAGGACGCGCCACGGATGTCCAAGGCCGCCGCTATTTCGTGATCAAAAATTCTTGGGGACCCTTGAACGATTACGGTGGCGAGCAATTCGTTTCCATGGCCTATTTCCGACACCACACCATTGGGGTTATGGTCCACGAGCAAGGCGTGCCCTCCGCTTTGCTTCGGCAGATGGGGCGCTGACTTTCCACCTGTCCATTGGTGTTCACGTCCGTATTTCTGTCCCGGGGTGAGGCGATTCAGTTTGGTGCCTCTGTTTTTTGCAAGCCGCTTGCACAGGGTACTTTGGGGGCATGAACCCAAAGTGTATGCACTGTGTCTTGGGCCCCGTTTTCAGTGGGCTGTTGTTGCTGGTTTTTTCGGTCATTCCTGCAGAGGCTGCTGCGCAGACCAAGGATTCCGGGCTTGAGTCTCTACAAAAGGCTTTGGAATTCCGGTCTATTGGACCTTTTCGCGGTGGTCGCTCTGCTGCGGTGACCGGGGTCCCTGGCGACCCCATGACGTTTTACATGGGGGCAACGGGCGGTGGCGTTTGGAAGACGTCCAATGGCGGCACGACGTGGGAGAACATCAGCGATGGGTACTTCGGAGGGTCTATCGGTGCCATTGCGGTGAGTGCGTCCCATCCCAACGTCTTGTATGTGGGGGGTGGAGAGGTCACGGTCAGGGGCAATGTTTCGCCGGGCACGGGGGCTTACAAAAGCGTGGATGGAGGCCGCAGCTGGACAGAAATAGGATTGAAACAGAGCCGCCACATTCCTCGAATTCGGATCCATCCAAACAACCCTGATGTGGTCTATGCCGCTGTCTTGGGTGACTTGTTCAAGGACAGCCAGGAGCGCGGGGTGTACAAGTCCACCAATGGGGGGGCGAGTTGGGAGCGCGTGCTTTTTGCCAATGAACGCTCTGGGGCGGTGGACTTGGTGTTTGACCCCGTTAATCCAGCGGTGCTCTATGCCAGCACCTGGAATGTGCGCCGCACGCCGTATGACTTTTCTTCGGGCGGCGAGGGGTCCGCACTGTGGAAGTCAGAGGATGGTGGGGAGACTTGGGAATCGTTGATGGATCAAGAGGGGATGCCAGAGGGGCCTTTTGGCATCATAGGAGTGACGGTGTCGCCTGTCAATCCAGACCGGGTTTGGGCCATTGTGGAGAATGACAATGGTGGAGTATACCGATCCGACGACGCGGGAAAGACCTGGGAGTTGACCAATTCTGAGCGCAGCCTGCGCCAGCGGGCCTGGTACTATACCCGGATCTATGCCGACACAGAAGACGCCAATAAGGTGTATGTCATGAACGTGGCCTACCATGTGTCGACTGACGGCGGAGTCTCGTTTGAATCCAACTATGCGCCTCATGGTGATCACCACGACCTGTGGGTGGCCCCTGATGACGCCAGCAGACTCATTATTGGAGACGACGGCGGGGCGCAGGTGAGCTACGATGGAGGAGCGAGTTGGTCGACATACATGAACCAACCGACGGCCCAATTTTACCGCGTCACCACCGATGACCATTTCCCTTATCGCATTTACGGGGCGCAGCAAGACAATTCAGCCATCCGCATACACTCACGCTCGGATGGTCGCCATATCACGGAGGAGCATTGGGAATCGACTGCCGGCGGCGAGAGTGCTCACTTGGCGCCCGACCCGAACGACAACGACATCGTCTATGGCGGCAGCTATGGCGGTTTCTTGACCCGGTACAACCACGATACTGGAATGAACCGGGCGATCAATGTCTGGCCCGACAACCCTATGGGGTATGGTGCGGAGGGAATGAAGTACCGGTTCCAGTGGAATTTCCCGGTTTTCTTTTCTCCCCACGACCCCCAGAAAATCTATACCTGCTCGCAGTTCTTGCACGCCTCTACCAATGGTGGGGAGAGCTGGGACATCATTTCTCCTGACCTCACGAAGAGCGAGGCGGAAAAGCTGGTGTCCTCGGGTGGTCCGATCACCAAGGACAATACCGGAGTGGAGTACTACGCGACGGTTTTTGCGGCGGCCGAATCGCCAATGGAGGAGGGTCTGCTGTGGTGTGGATCAGACGATGGCCTTCTCCACGTGTCCCGCAACGGGGGAGCAGATTGGAGCAACGTCACACCCAAGGATCTTCCCGAGGCGACCATGATCAACAGCATCGAAGTCGACCCACACCGACCCGGTGGACTTTATTTGGCAGGAACGCGCTACAAGCTGGGTGACTATGCGCCTTATCTCTTTCACACGGCCGATTACGGCCGGACTTGGCGGAAGCTGGTCAAGGGCATCGATGCAGGACACTTTACGCGGGTGATTCGGGCCGATCGCGAGGTGGCTGGCCTCCTGTATGCCGGGACAGAATTTGGGCTGTACATCAGTACTGACGACGGGGCCACTTGGGTGCCGTTTCAGCAGAATTTGCCTCAGGTACCCATCACGGATTTGGCGCTGAAGGACAACGACCTCATTGTGGCTACGCAGGGCCGCAGTTTCTGGCTGCTCGATGACCTTGACGTGCTGTGGCAATCGCTCAAGGCCCCATTGGCGGAAGGTGCCCTGCACCTCTTTCAGCCTCACCCGACGGTGGGCTTTGGCGGGGGCAAGGGGAAGAAGAGTGCGACCCGAGGGACAAACCATCCCGCGGGTGTGCGGGTGCATTTTCAGGTTCCAGAGGGGGCCGAAAAGGCGGCTTTGACCTTTAAGGATGCTGGAGGAACGGTCATTCGGTCCTTTGCAACAGACGCCGGTGACCAGGCTGAAAAGCTGGATTTGAAGGCTGGTTTGCAGCATTTTGATTGGGATTTGCGCTATCCAAAGGCGGATGACTTTGAAGGGCTTCTGATGTGGTGGGGCAGCTTGTCTGGCCCTGTCGGTCCGCCGGGTTTGTATGCCGTGGAGTTGGCTGTGGACGGCGACACGTTGGCTTCGGCATTTGAGGTCTTGCCCGACCCTCGAACGGAGGGAAGTGCCGAAGATCTTCAGGCGCGGTTTGACTTTCTCAAATCGGTGCGGGACAAAGTCGACGAGACCCATGATGCCATTCGCCATATGCGGGCGGCACGTGGTCAGATAGCGGCATTGACCAGCCGCCTGGATGAGGCGCAGCATGCAGAGGTGCTGGAGATGGGAAAGGATATGGATTCAACCATGGTGGCCATTGAGGAGGTGCTGTATCAGACCAAGCTCAAGAGCAATCAAGACATGTTGAACTACCCGATTCGCCTCAACAACAAGCTGGCCCATGTGGGGTCTTTGGCCAGCATGGGGCTTTACCGTCCCACAGCGCAGATGGTCGGCGTGCGCGATGCGGTGACCCTAGAAATCGACAAGGAACTGACCAAGTGGTATGCTTTGCGCGATGCGCAACTGCCTGCTTTAAACGCCGCCATCCGCACCCACGAGATCGATATGATTGCCCTCCCAGAGGATTGATCAACGAAAGAGGGTGAGGGTGCCTTGGCGGACCTTGGGGAATCCCAGCTGGTCCCGGTAGGTAACCCTCCAGTGGTAAGTGCCGTCGGGAACAAAATGGGTGCCGTCGGCGACCTGGCCGAGCCAAGGCTCATCGGGGTCCAAGGTGGACCATACAAGGGCGCCCCAGCGGTTTCGGATTTCGAGGGCATAAGCGGTCACGCCAAGGGCAACGGGATGCCAGGTGTCGTTGACCAAATCGCCATTGGGCGTGAAGGCTGAGGGGGCGTGGAAAATGGTGCCGTTTACCACCACTTCGGCGGAGGCTGTAGAAGTGCAGCCTTCGGGACTGATGACGGTTTGGATCACATCAAATGTCCCGCCATCGCTAAAGATGTACTGGCCATCTGGGCTGCTCAAGCTGCCGCCGTCGCTCATCCAATAGCTGACTTCATTGACCGTGCTGACCAGGGAGGTCACGGTCACCAACGGCTCAAGGAGCTCTACGGTGGTCGGAGAAACTTGCAGGCCGGCCTCGGGATTGGGCAGGACGGTCACCGCATTGGGAAGGTCAAAGCTGATGTAGCCAGGGCAATTGCCCAGTGACGCAGCAGAGACCGTGATGCCAAATGTGCCGACTTGCTCGTACAGATGGGACGGCGAATCGGTGAGGCTCGAAGTGCCATCACCGAAAGCCCAGCTATAGTCCATGGGGATGGAGGGGTCCGCATCGGTGAAGTTCACCGTGAGCGGCACGCAGCCAGAGTCTGGCCAGACTTCTATGGGAAAGGGGCTGAGAACCGGCGGGAGTTCGACGAAGATGGAATCCAGCATACTGGCCGTGCACCCGATTTCTTGAAGGGTCAGGCCCACGGTGTGCCAACCGCCAGAATTGAACTGCACACTGTCGATCAAGGCCCCAGAGGATGCGCTTGGCGTTCCATTCTCAAAGGTCCAGGTGTAGGCGGCATCTCCAAACGCGGCCCCTTCGCCAGTGAACAGGAAGGCATTGCCCTCTAGGCATTGCGTGGCAGGGGGGGCAAAGGCAGGGGCTGGCAGGTGGACGTCAAGGGTGTAGGCCGCTGAAGACAAGAGGCACTCCAGCCCTGTGAAGGTGACTTCGAGGTTGTAGACGCCGGCGTTGACGGCCGCTGCGGAGGGAATAAACGCCGAGGCTGTCCCGCCGGAATAGCCATCTGGACCAGACCATGAGTAGTTGGCCAGGGATTCGGCCAAAGGGTTGTTGGAGAACTGAGGAACCGTGAGGGTCACATCGTCGCCCAAGCAGGTGGTTCCTGTGGGCTCGATGACCACCGGCGGACATACTCCGGTTTGGACGTCGAGTACAGTCACGCCCTCCACAGGACAACCGTTGGCATCCACGAGCGCGCTGGCGCCATCATTGGATTGGCTGTTCCCAGAGATGTCGCCTTGGCCGAAGATGTCTGCTTCACCGGTAAGCGTGCCGTCGCATTGCAGGAGCAGGCAGTCATCGGTCAGTTGAACTTGGAACTTGAAGGCGATGCTGTCCAGTCCCATTGGGTCGTTGCTCAGGGTACCGCCATTGCTCAAGTCTGCGCCCACACCAGCGCGGACCCGCACCATTTGATTGGCGGCAAGAAATTCCCCGGGATCGTCGCCATCGGCGTCGGTCATGGATCCTGAAAGCGGTCCAGAAACCCACTGTAAACTTCCCGGGACGAAGTCGGTTCTGAGATCGAGTGTGGTGGTTAAATACACGCCGGTTGCGGCATCGGAGCCTAGGTTTTTGCCCACCACGGTGTATTCCAGGATGTCGCCGGGTTCGGCCACGCCGCCGTCCAAGTCTTCAATGAAAACGGTGGCGCGGAGGTCGGGTTCAAACACATCGATCACAGACGTGATCACTTGTACCGTAATGGACTCACCTCCGGTGGTGACCCGGATGGAAGCATCCGTGGCGTTGTTGGGCAAGAACTCAAAAGTGGTGTTGTCGGGGACAAAGACGTTGGCGTCGTGGCCCAATGTGTTGTTGAAGGCCGGTTGCCGCCAAGGGTTCATCACTCCGTTGTTGCTGTGGGTGCTGTTAAACGCGTTGTTGATGTCGTGGGTGGCGTCTGAGATGTACTCCACCGTACCCGTTCCATTGAAGCCCAGTTGGTCCCCGCCTTCGCCACGATCCCCATCATAGGCCACCACGCCAAGTTGCAAGTCGACCGGTCCCAACGGGGGCGTCAAAAACCCTGAAATGGGGACGTCTACTACGCTGTTGTTGCCCCCGCCTGAGCCCGTGATCATGGCCAGGCCGTCAAACAAGGTCAGATTGCGCATGGGGGCGAGGGCGTCCTCGTACACGATGACCAAAACCCAGCCGCCCCAGCATGAGGAGGCTTGGCGGGAGACGACGTTGGCCACTGTGTAGCGCGCGTTGACAGGGTTGTTGGACACCCAATCTGTCACATCGGCAAAGCAGCAGTAGTTCTCGACTTGGGAGGCGTTGAATTCAATTTCTTCATCGGCAATGACATCGATGTAAGGGTCGGCATCGCCTGCTCGAATTTTGACCTGGTCCCGCATGCCTTCATTGGGTACGAAGCCATTGCCCAATCTTCCTGCCCAGTAAAGACCAGCAAAGTTGACTTCGGCACAGGGGCCCAATGCCAAGCTGTCCGATGAGGAGCACCAGGTGTCGGGGTCGTCGTCCCCGTCAAAGTACTCCATGCTGTGTCCGTTGTTGTTGTCTTGGGGCCAACCTGTGATTGGCATCGCCTGCTGAGCCGCCGTGCAGGACGACCCTGTTCCGCAGAACATGGTGGTGTTGGCCAAGAACTGTATGCCCCCATTTTGCTGGGCTTGGTAACGTATTTCAAAGTCCTCCACCACCTGTGCCTCGACCTGGCCGAAACAAGCGGCGGTCATCAAGACCAGGTGGATCACCTTTTTATGGCAGTTGGACAACATCACGGGTGTAACACAAAGAGTGCCTGAAAGGTTGATGAAGCGTTTGTGCAGACCCCAAGTCCTTTGTGCCCCTCAGAAGGATGGGTTTGAGAAGAAAACTACATTTGCCTATGCCTAAAATACTCCCATTTGCCTGCACGCTGAAGGCCTTGCTGGCTTGCGCCCCTGCAGTGTTGATTTCTGACCTGTCTGCATGCATGGGCTGGGTAGAAATGGCTTCCGATCACGCGGTTGTTTTTCGCGTGGACATGCCCGATCAGAATATGGAGGCTTTGGTGGAAGTAGAGGGGGAAGTCCATGCCATGACTGCAGGGCCTTGGGGAGCAAAGGAGGCTACGGTTGAGGTTCCCGGAGATGGGATGATCGCGTACCGTTTTGGGACGCCAGCAGGAACGCTGGGCATTGCTTGGGAAACTGTGCCGCCTTCCTGTGGGACTGGAGGAATTCGCACGGCGATGGTCAATGGCAGCACAGCATTGGATGTGGTGTGTTTCGATGCCTGTGGTCGTTGTTCAGGCTGTGCCGATCCTTTTTCACCCCATTACAACCCCTTAGCTGCTTTTGATTCTCCTGCCGAGCTGTGTGCAGAGGCCGAGTTGGGAGGATGCACTTACTCGGAGGCAGAGAATTACGATGCCAATGCCCAATGGGACAATGGAACTTGCGCTTTTGAGTCTGTCTCAGCGGGGTGCCCGGATTACAATGGAGACGGCCTGGTTGGGGTGGGAGATATGTTGTTGTTGCTGGCGGACTTTGGGCAGGTTTGTGTTGTTGTTTCAGCATCGGATGACCACCCTTTAGAAGCCCTCATACAGCAGCAAATCGATGCCATGTCGTGGTCCGAAAAAATTGCGCAGATCCACCGCAACACATTTTGGACGACGGCAGACAATGTGAACCCACCGATCCCTGGGTTTACGATGTCCGATGGTCCACACGGGGTCCGCTTTGTGGACGCGACTTCATTTCCGGTAGGCATCGGCATTGCAGCTTCTTGGAACCGTGAGCTTGCCCACGATGTGGGGTACGCTATGGGGACGGAGTTTCATGCGTACGGCAAGCACCAGCAGTTGGGGCCTGCGCTTGACCTGTGCCGCGACCCGCGCAACGGCCGCAGTCCAGAAACAGGTGGTGAGGATCCCTTCCTCGTGGCGCACATGAACGTTGAGGTGGTCAAGGGCATTCAAGCGCAGCCTGTCATCGCGACCATCAAGCACTTCAATGGTGTCAACAAGCAGGTGAACCGTCACAATGTCAACCACACCATGACCCAGCGGCAATTGATGGAGCACTACGGCTACAACTTTCGCCGGGTGATGCAGGATGCCGGAGCGATGTCGGTGATGAACGCGTACAACCTCGTCAATGGAGACAAGTGTGCGGAGAGCCATGACCTGCTCAATGGCATCCTGAAGGACCGATGGGGCTTCCCCTTTTATGTGGTGTCTGACTGGGGCTCTGTGTGGGATGCGAGCAAGGCCCTTAAAGCAGGTTGTGATTTGGAAATGGACGTGGACATTTCGGCCTATGAAGAGCAATTGACCAATGACTATGTCAACGGTTACATCGACGATGCGGATTTGGACAGGGCGATACGCCGTGTGTTGCGCGTGAAATACCTCACGGGAATGATGGACAACCTTCCATTGGGCAATCCGGTCACAGATGCCAATACGCCAGAGCACCAAAGCCTGTGTCTGGACGCCGGGCGGGAGGCCATCGTTCTGTTGAAGAATGAAGGCGATGTGTTGCCATTGTCCAGCACCCAGACTGTGGCTTTGGTGGGCCCGAGTGCGACCGTGGCCCAATTGGATGGGTTCGGCAGCAGCTGGGTCGACCCTCCTTATGCGGTCACGCCATACCAGGGCCTGCTCAACAAGATCCCTGCTGGTCAGATTGACTTTGCCCAGGGTTGCGCAATCAACAGCACCGATACCATGGGTTTTCAGGCGGCCCGAGAGGCGGCCATGTCATCGGATGTGGTCGTATTTGTGGGTGGATTGGACCAAACACAGGAGGGCGAGAATTATGGGGAGGGTCCTGTGGACCGCACGGGGGGCTCTGTTGAATTGCCGCTCACACAGCAGTTGCTTATTCAAGAATTGGCAGAGGTCAATCCAAACGTCATTGTGGTTTTGAAAAGCGGCGGAATCTGCGCCGTGCCCCAAGCACTTGGGGCCATGAAAGGGTTCCTCTACGCCTTTTACCCGGGCATGGAAGGCGGCAATGCCATTGCCGATGTGCTGTATGGGGACTTCAACCCGAGCGGGAAGCTTCCCGTGACCATGCCGGTGGACGACGCCCAAATGCCGGATTGGAACGATGATTTCTCCGACGATTACAACGGGGGCTACCGCTACTATGATGAGTTGGGCCTTACCCCGCAATTCCCCTTTGGCTTTGGGATGAGCTACACCTCGTTTTCAATCTCCAATTTGCAGTTGGATGCCAACAGCTATGCGGCGGGTGAGCCGATTACCGCGACGGTAGATGTTTCCAACACTGGAAGTGTTGCTGGGGCAGAGGTGGTGCAGTTGTACATAGAGAACGAGGCGGCGCCAGTGTGGATGCCCGAAAAGGAGCTCAAAGGGTTTGAAAAAGTGCACCTTGAGCCCGGTGAGACCGCAACAGTCACCTTCACATTGGGCGCCAACGAGTTGTTTTATTTTGATGAAGGGCTCGATCGCTACCAGGTGGCCACAGGTCAGTATGTCGTTCGGGCAGGCTCCAGTTCAGCGGACCTCTCACTTTCCACAGGCTTTCAAATCTCCTCAGGTGTCGCCGCTCCTGACTTCGAGGTGACCAGGGTATTCAGCTACCCCCGTTATCCTGTTCCAGGCGATTCATTGCTGCTCTGCGCTTTGGTGAAAAACCAAGGCACTTTGGACATCATGTCTGACGAAGCGGTGTCCATGTCCTTCCTTGTTGACGGGGTGGAAATGGCGGTGACAGAGACGTTGTTGGACACACTATGGAGTGGTGGTGCCACCCTCCAATGTGCCAGCGTCAGCAACTATGTCGTGGAAGGCACCGATGACCTCGTGGTCACGGCACAGGTCGATGGAGGCGACAGTTGGAGCGAGTTGGTGGAGACCAACAATTCGCTCGTTCACACGGTCGATGTATTGAATCCCGACACCGAGGTGGTGCCCAATTTGTGCTACTTAAAGCCGGCCACAGCCACCTCCCAAGAATCCAGCGAGTTGGGGGCGGGACAGGCTGTAGATGGCAATTTTTCTACGCGTTGGAGCTCGGGTTTCTACGACCCCCAGACGATCACCGTTGACTTGCTCAATGTGTACAACCTCACGTCAATCTTGCTCGCATGGGAGACGGCGTACAGCAGCGAATACAAACTCGAGGTGTCCCTCGATGGCAGCACCTACACCACGTTGGTGCACGAGTTGGAGGGCGACGGTGGCAATGACACATTCTACCCCAATGTGGACGCCAGGTACATCCGAGTTGTGGGCATTCAGCGGGGCACACCTTGGGGCCATTCGTTGTGGGAAATACAAGCCTTTGGAAGTTTGGTGGGAGCCTCGGGTGTGGCGGAGCAAACAGCGCCTTCGATCCGGTTGGTTCCAAACCCCGCAAAGGATGAGGTGCGGATTCAAGGGCTGCCTGGTGAAGCCGAAATGGTCCTGTTCAACATGACCGGTCAGCGGCTGTGGAAGGGGAGGGTGCGCAACAATGTGCCCGTCACTTTGCCCCGTTTGCGAATGCCAGCGGGAACCTATGTACTGAGGCTTCAAGGGGCCGGTTTCAATACCGCTTTGAACCTTGTTGTAGACTGAGGCGCCGAGGTAGTGCTGACTTTAGGCCGCAGTGGTCATTGCAGCTGGCCGGCAACGAATCCCGTTGTCCAGGCTGCCTGAAAATTGAACCCTCCGGTGATGCCATCGACGTCGAGTACTTCGCCGGCGAAATACAGGCCAGGAACGACCCGGCTTTGCATGGTTTTGAAGTCAACTTCCCCCAACATGACCCCTCCACAGGTCACAAACTCCTCCTTAAAAGTGGTTTTTCCTTTCACCGTGTAGGTGTCGTTCAGCATTGTGTTGGCCAACCTGTTGCGTCCTTTTTTGCCGAGCTCCATCCAAGGGCTGTCGGGGTCCAGTCCTGATTTCTCGAGCAGATAGGTCCAGAAATTCTTGGGCAGGTCAAACGGACAGGCATTGACCATTTTCTTTTTGCGGGCCACGTTGGACACGGCCTCTATGGTCTCCAAGACCTCAGCCTCGTTGGGCAGGCCCACCCAGTTCACTTGAATGGTAAAGCCGTAACCCCGCTGTTCCAGTTCGCGGGCGCCCCAGGCGGACAGCTTCAGAACAGCTGGGCCGCTCATGCCCCAGTGCGTGATGAGCACGGGTCCTTGGTGGGAGAGTTTGGTGCCTTGGATGCGGACGATGGCGTTGTGCACCACCAAGCCCATTCGCTCGGTTACGGATTCTCCGGGCATATTAAAGGTGAACAGCGAGGGTACAGGGTCACTGATGCTGTGGCCCAAGGCCCGCAGCCAATCGAAGCCGGTGGACTTTGGGCTACCGCCGGTTGCCACGATGATGCGGTCGAACCGCTCGCCGTGAAGTTCAAATCCGCTGTGGTCTTGTGACGAAGAATGAATGGCCGTAACCGGCGAAGACATTCGAATCTCAATGCCAGCTGATTGTGACGCATTCATCAAACAGTCTATGATGGCTTGGGAGGTGTTCGCCTGAGGAAACATGCGCCCATCGTCCTCTGTTTTGAGGGGAACGCCCCGCGAAGTGAACCAGTCAACGGTGTGCTCGGCGTGAAAAGAGGAAAAGGCTTTTTTGAGTTGTTTGCCGCCCCGGGGGTAGTTTTTGGACAGCAGTGCCGGAGAGAAGCATGCGTGCGTGACGTTGCACCGTCCTCCCCCAGACACCTTGACTTTGGCCAAGAGTTTGTTGGATTTCTCGAACAATACCACGGAGGCATTGGGGTGATGCTCGGCGGCGGACAAGGCGGCAAAGAAGCCCGCTGCACCGCCACCAATCACTGCCACCTTCTGCCCGCTATCCATATCCGAAAATTAGGCCAGTCCGGACTGTATTGATTTGTCTCGTTTCCAATCTTAATTCGTGCCATGGAGTTAACGACCGTTCTAAAAGGCGAAGTGTTGCAAGAATCCGGCGTCATCCCTACCCATGTATTCCAAGTCAGTGAAGGACTGTTGCGCGCTTATTTTTTGGATGAATTGGGCAAGGAGCACACCTTTTTGTTTGCCCCAGAAGGTTGGTTGATATCAGATTTGGACGCCTTGGGTTTTCAGAAGCCGGGCGTTTTGATCATTGAGGCCTTGGAAGACAGTAAAGTGCAGCGGGTTTCCATCCTTGAAGGGAATTCCAATGTGTCTTCAGAAGAAGCATCCGCTCACTTTAAACAGCTATACAGGCGCGCGGGATCACTTCAGAGACGTGTGCTTATGATGATGAGCAACAGTGCTTTGGAGCGTTATGAATATTTCTTGGAGACCTATCCTGATCTGTCTGCAAGGATCTCGCAGAAGCTCATAGCGTCTTACTTAGGCATTACTCCTCAAGCCTTGAGTAAGCTCCGCCGTGAGCGGGTGACAGGGGGGAGAAGTTAATCGAGGTGAACGGAGGCGCAGTCCTAAAGGGGCAGCTTTGACCTTCAATAAATCTCTATCATGAAAACATCTAAAATCCTCATGTGGGTCAGCCTCATCATGGGCGGCAATTTGTTTGGTCAGTCGGTGACCATCAACACTCAAGCCTCTAGCATTGCCTGGGAGGGTGGCAATGTGGTGGGTAAAATGCACAACGGGGCCATTCAATTGCAAAGCGGTGTCCTGAATCTCAAATCAGGGAACATCACTGGCGGAGAATTCATCATTGACATGATGAGTATGACCAATGCAGACCTACCTGCAGGGGTTGGAAACAACCTCATGGGACACCTGAAGTCAGACGACTTTTTTGCTGTGGAGACCCACCCAACGGCCAAGCTTGTGATCAAGTCGGCGACAGCCTTCAAAAACAACCAAGCGAAGGTGAGCGCTGTGGCGACCATTAAAGGGAATTCAAAGCCTGTTTCATTTGACGTGACCCGCAAGGCGGGCAGCTATGAAGGGGAGTTCACGATTGACCGTGCAGAGTTTGACGTCCGTTATGGCTCTGGGTCCTTTTTTGACAACCTGGGCGATGATGCCATTCAGGATGAGATCAAGCTCATTGTGAAGCTGGAAACCAAATAATGGCTGTGATGAACGAACCCAAATCAGCAGGGGACCGCCCCGTCATGCAAGACCTCCTCAAAGGCAGCACCTATGCCTGGTGTTCTTGCGGGCTTTCGGCCAACCAGCCTTGGTGCAATGGCGCTCACAAGGGGTCTTCCTTTGCACCTCAGGTTTTTGAGGCCAAGGAAGATGGGAAAGCGGCCATGTGCACTTGCAAGAAGACCAAGAATCCGCCTTACTGCGACGGTTCTCATTTGGCCGGTTAAATCTGGATCACGCCACGCCTATGTTGGGATGGCACGATGATGTTCGGGGTTTGACGTTGGTGGCCGGCATGTCTCAAAGGCATGTCTGCACCACCGTCAGACCCCGACTGTATTTAGGCCTCAAACCGCAGATGTGAGTGTAGCCAGGGGGGCGCTGAACCTCCTTTTTTCCTGCCCTCTGCTGCCGGGTTATTGGAATACCCTCACGTAGTCCACAGCCATAAACTGAGGGAAGGTGGTGGTGGCATCGGGATAGCCGGGCCACTGACCGCCCACGGCGATGTTGAGGATAAAGAAGAAGGGGTTGTCGAAAGGGTAGGGTTGGCCTCCGGTGACCCCTGAGGTGACCGAATAGAAGGGTTGATCGTCGATGTACCAGGTGATTCCTTCAGAGCTCCAATCGATGGAGAAAACGTGGAATTCGTCGGCGAAAGTTTCTCCAAAGGGCAGGCTTGTGCCTTGGCCCACATAGTTGTGTTGGGTCCAATCGGCTCCAAAATGGATGGTGCCATGCACGGTGTTTGGCGAAGAACCTATGAGCTCCATGATGTCGATTTCACCGCAAGAAGGCCAGCCCGAGGAGGGGAAGTTGGCGCCCAGCATCCAGATGGCGGGCCAAATGCCTTGGCCGTAGGGGAGTATGGCCCGCACATCAATGCGTCCATACTGAAACTCCTGCAACCCAATAGACTTCATCCGGGCAGAGCTGTAGTGAATGCCTTCTTGTTTGGCGACAATGAACAGGTTGCCATCAGAGACATAGGAATTCTCGCTGTTGGATGTGTAGTTCTGAAGCTCTTGGTTGCCCCATCCGCTTGCGCCGAGGTCGTACGTCCAGTTTTGGAGATCGATGGCATCGCCGTCGAATTCGTCGGACCAAACCAGGGTCTTCCCAGGATAGCTATCGGCAGATACATGACCTGCATTGTCTACACCAAAAAGCGTGTCGTCATTGATGATGGTGCCGATGGCCTCTTGAACACCACCCGCTAAAAGCGCACCTTTTGAGCCCGTAATGACGACCCGAAATTGCTCGTCTTCTTCGATGAAGTCATCGATCACGATTTCTACAGAAATGGTGGCAGAAGCGGTTCCACAAGGGATGATGAGCGAATCCTGTGATGGAATGAAGTCGGTGTCTTCCTCTGCGGTCAGGGGCCGTGTTTCGAAGTAGACGGTCACGTCCCTTGTGGTGGACTGGTTGAGCACCAGAGGGAATTCGAAGAACCGGTTTTCTTCGTTCTCCAATCCGTTGATGTCGATGGGGAACTGAATTTCAGGGACGACAATAGGGGCTTCTTCTGGGGTGCAGCCGATGATCCCTAAAAGCGCTCCAAGCGTGCAGATGAACAATGCAGGTTTCATGTTTCTTCCGGGTCTGAAAGCTGAAAGATAGTGCCGGAATGTTGCGTTAAATCGAAGTTTTGAGGGGTCTGTCCCCTCCGTTGGCCCGTTTGTAATGATGTGATGAAATATGTAGTGTTCTTTGGACACTTACTGCCCAAGTTGACGTTAATTTCACGTCATGCTTCGACACAGAATCGTTTTCGTTTTAGCGGCATTCATTGGACTGTTTTGTGCGGTGATGGTACCCGGGTCTTTGCAGGGGCAGCATCGGCTTTCAACCGAGGGACCACTAATTGTCAATGAAGCGGGTGAGCCTTTTTTATTGCGGGGGATGGGGCTTGGTGGTTGGATGCTCCAAGAGGGCTACATGCTTCAAACCGCGGGTTTTGCCAATGCGCAATACGAGATCCGAAACAAGATTGAGCAGTTAATTGGTGAGGATGCAACGGATGAATTCTACACCGCATGGCTTCAAAACCATGTAACCAGGGCTGACATTGACGCCATGAAGGCGTGGGGATTCAATTCGGTCCGACTGCCCATGCACTACAATTTATTTACCCTGCCCATTGAGGATGAGCCTGTTGAAGGTGAAAACACTTGGTTGGAATTGGGTTTCCAATTGAGCGACAGTCTGGTTTCATGGTGTAAGCAAAACGAGATGTACGTGGTCTTGGATTTGCACGGTGCGCCTGGAGGACAGGGTTATGACGCGGCCATTTCGGATTACGATCCGACCAAACCCTCATTGTGGGAAAGCGTGGAAAACCGCAACAAGATGGCGGCCTTGTGGAAGCGCCTTGCCGAGCACTACGTCGACGAGGATTGGGTGGCTGGATATGACCTGCTGAACGAACCCAATTGGGACTTGCCGGGCGGCACAGCTTTGCGGAGTCTATACGTGCAGTGCACGGACAGCATACGCTCCGTGGACCCCGACCACATCATCTTTATTGAGGGCAACTGGTGGGCCAATGATTTCTCGGGTTTGACACCACCTTGGGACGACAACTTGGTCTATTCTCCTCACAAGTATTGGAGCATCAACGATGAGGGGTCTATGAATTTCGCGACCGGTCTGCGTGATGCATACAACGTGCCGCTCTACCTGGGTGAGAGCGGGGAGAATTCCAATGTTTGGTTTCGCGATGCCATCCACTTGTTGGAAGGCTTGGACATCGGTTGGGCCTGGTGGCCGTTGAAGAAAGTGGCGAGCATCTCGGCACCCTTGTCCATTGTGAAGAGCCCTGAGTACCAAGTTTTATTGGATTACTGGAGTGGAGACGCCGCGCAGCCTTCCGCTCAGTTTGCCACGGACGCCCTGATGGATTTGGCAGAGAAGCTCAAGTTCGAGAACTGTCTGCGTCAAGAAAACGTGGTTGACGCCATGTTCCGACAGGTCCAGTCCGATGAAAGCATTCCTTTTGAGGCAGACCAGTACATCCCTGGAATCATTCATGCCACAGATTTTGATATGGGTGTCGTGGGGTCGGCTTACGGAGATATCCAGGTGGCCAACTATCACGTGAGCACCGGTAACTACACGGAGTGGAATTCGGGGTGGCAATACCGCAATGATGGCGTCGACATCACTTTTGCTACAGACCCTGTCCATAGCAACGGCTATAAGGTGAGTTGGCTGGCTACAGACGAATGGATGAAGTACACCGTCAACGTTCAGTCAGCAGGCCTGTATGACATCCGCATGCGAGTCTCCGGTGGCATTGCGCCGGGATTGGTGCACTTTGAAACGGCCGGTGGGGATGTCTCCGGATATGTGGAGTTGCCGATTTCCAGTATTCCTGGTGGGTGGCAAACGGTCACGGTCGAGGATGTTTACTTCGATGAGGGGCTGGTAGGATTGGTGTTTTGGGCCGACGAAGGGGGGTTCGAAGTGAGCCATTTTGACTTCTCTTTTACCGGAACACCAGCATCGGAAGTTGACCTTTCGTTGGTCAATGCGAAAACCTTGGGGCCACAGCAGGTTGCCGTGACGCTCAACAAACCGTTGCAGTTACCGCTTTTGGATGCTGCAGAAGATTTCATCCTCTACGCCGACGGAACGCCCCTGACTTTGCTGGGTATGCAGGCTGATGCTGAAGCAGACCGGGTGATCATTTTGGATGTACAGGAAGGCATGGACGCCACGATGGATTTGACCTTGTCATACAATGGGAGTTCGGTCGCTGAGCCCGATGGTGGTTCGTTGTCCGCGTTTGTGAATGCAGAGGTATTCAATGATTTAGACTTCCGTTTTGCCATTCCCGGTTGGATTGAGGCCGAGGAGTTTAGCCTGCAAACGGGTGTGGAATTGGAGGTGACCAGCGACAATGGAGGGGGACAGAATGTGGGCTTTCTCGATGCCGGGGATGTGATGGAATACAAGGTCAATGTGCGCTACTCCGGGGATTACGATGTGAACATTCGCACCGCATCAGAGAGTGCGGGGTCATTGACGATGGAGCTGGTTACAGAAGACGGGCAGGTCACGGGCTTGGGCAACTTTCAACTCTCGGCTACCGGGGGCTGGCAAACGTGGGCGACATCGACCAGAGAGGTCAACATCGATGCGGGCATCTACACCTTAAGGGTCATTGTTCAAGACGCTCCGTTCAATTTGAATTGGTACGAGTTTGATTACAAGGACGAAGTGGAAGACGGCGGGTTTACCTCATTCCAAACGGTGCTCGCCTATCCCAATCCGGTTCAAACCGGCGAGGTGACCGTGGCGTTCTCAGTGTTCTTTCCTCAGAATTTGACCTTGTCGATTTACGATGCACAGGGGCGTCCGGTATTTGGAGAGACCTACTATGATGTCTTGAGCATTGAAGAAAAGCTCTCCCTGCAGGGATTGGCTGCAGGGGTGTACGAAGTCTTTGTGCACCGAGAGGATGGCACGATCAATACAGGTCGCTTTCTCAAGCCCATTCGCTGAGTAAGGCAGCCGGCAGAACTCTGCGGTCATTGGATCATTCAAAAGGGGGGGCGTTGCTCCCCTTTTTCTTTGGGTTTGGTTTGTGGCGCAGGCTGCGCCTTACAGGCCTTGTGTTGTCCGGCAGGGCATGGGCATACATGGCTTTTCCAAGGAGACGCTGGCCCCTTGACTTTTGGCCAATCTCCGTCATTCACGTGGTGCTTCTCTCAGTTTCTATGAGCAGTCGATGTGATGCTGATGGGTGAGGAGGGCAAGAAAAAAGGGAACCGGTCCATGACCGATTCCCTTTCCAAGAAGTTGAGTGACCTGCGCTTATTGGGCGATCAGGCGGAAGGTCCAGTATGCCTCGCCGGGATTGGCCCCGTAGTCGACTGTTACTGTGACTTTCTCTTCACCATTGATGTTGCTGTAGTTGAACACTTCGTAGGTGATGGTGCTGACCGGTGTGCCAGTGGCGTCGTTGGGCAGTTCCCCTCCGTTGAAGGCTTTGTTGAATCCGATGAAAGCGCCCAGCCCATTCACGGTCACTTCCGTTTCAGAGGCCGTGAAGCTGTGTGTGCCAGCAGCAAAGACATCAAAAGGGGCGTTGAGCAAAGTCTCGTCGAGACATTCACCAGCGCTGCCCAAGTAGTTCTCCGCCCAGACGAACCCTTCGGTGGTGTACTCCATGGTACCGTCGTCGAAGAAGATCCACTCGTCGTCCAATTGGCAAGCGCGTTCAATCACGCCATTGGCGTCAATGCCGCCCCACCAGTCGCCGCAGCCCTGGCATGGTCCCACATAATAGCTGGCTTCGCCATCGAGCCTCCAAGCCTTGCCGTCAGCGTCAGAAAGGACACTTGGCGAGAAGGTTGCTGAGCTGATTGCAACATCCTGAGAGGTCTGTCCACTGTTTCCAGCAGCATCATATGCGGTGAGGGTCACCGTGTAGTTGCCGTCAGCGGCATAAGTGTGGACAGGGTCTGTTTCCGTGCTCATAGCTCCGTCTCCGAAATCCCAGCTGTAGGAAGTGGCATTTGAGGAAGAGTTAGAGAACGTCGCTGTGTATCCATCGACGATCGAAGAGAAGTTCGCCGTAGGTACAGAAGAGGGGATGGGAGGAAGGTTGGCTTCGTCGTGGTAGTGCACGAGGTAGAAGTTCCAAGCGCTGCCGTCAGCCCGCACCAAAGCCAAGCCCATGCGGTCCGCAATGTCGCCTTCTTCAATGCTGATGATGGTGTACATCTTCGTGGCGGCTGGGACATAGCTGTCTCCGTTCTCCGTCTTGTTGCACAGTCCGATGTAGGCACCGAAGCCGTCAATCGTGATGGTGTTCGTATTCGTGTTGTAGTCGAAGGTGTAGTTGCCTCCGTCTGCAAACGCGCTCAAGTCCTCACCGTTGGGGCCAGTCCAAATGCCAGGCTCCGTCTCGTCCATGCAGGACTCGTCGATTCCGAGCCAACCGCCGTTGGCGTCTGCGTCCACGAAGAGGGTTCCGTTGGTGTTCTTCTCCCAAGTGCCATCTGCATTGAAAGTGTAGCCGTCGTCCAAAATGCAAGGGCGGTCGCCGAGCGGTGTGACACCACCGAAAGACCACCAGCTGTTGTCTCCAATCGCGGGGCCAATGCCGAGGGCCACTTCTTCACGGTCCAAATACCAAGTCTTGCTATCCACACCGGATAAGAAAAGGCTGGCCGTATTGGGGTCGGTGATGATGATGGTTTCGGTCTTGGAAGCGGACCCATCCAAGCCAGTGGCCGTCAAGGTGACTTCATAAACGCCTCCACCTGCGAAAGTGTGCACAGGATTGGTTTCCGTGCTGGTGTTCCCATCACCAAAGTCCCAAGTATGAGACGTGGCGTTGGCGGAGTAATTGGTGAAGGTGACTTCGGCCCAATTGGTTTCGCTGACTTCGTATTGAAAGCTGGCAATGACTTGAGCGGGTTCTGGAACGGGGTCCTTCTTACAGCTCACGATGACGAGGCTCGCCAGCAGGAAGAGCCCCAATCCTTGAATCGTCTTGTTCATGGTTTTGATTGAATTGTGTGGTTTAGATAAATAGATGGGGAGGTCGACGCGATCAGTTGAACAGTGAAGCGTCGGGATATGTCGTCAGCCCTGAGGCGATTTGGGTCTCTTCCAAAGCGATGGGCAGCCAGAGGTCATCGGGTCCAAAATTGGCTTCCTTGTCTCCGTCTCCGGCAAAAAGGCTGGCTTCTGCCCGGCCAGAGCGGACGAGGTCGTACCAGCGGTCGCCTTCACAGGCCAGCTCGGCACGGCGCTCATACCAAATGAGCTCTTCAAGGCTCCAGCCTTCTTCGGCCATTACGGTTGCGGCAGAACGGAAGTTGCCAGTGTTGTCGCCAGGTCCGGCAGCCCGTTCACGTACGATGTCGATGTACATCTGAGCCGTACCGTCGTCTCCGGAACCGCGGTGCAGTGCCTCGGCGAGCATGAGCAGGATGTCCGCATAGCGGAATACGTGTGTATTCTGGGCCTTGGTGAGGTGCTCGTTGCCGCCATTGACATTGGTTCCAGCAAAGGCCTTGAGGTTGGGGTACTTCTCTTGCCAATATCCTGTGTAGTCCACAGGGTTGTTCTGGGTCATGTCGATGATGGGATCGCAACTGACTCCGGCATCGGCGAGTTGCTGTGCCAATTCGTCCTCGGAGAGGATGGCCACATCGCGGCGGTAGGTGTCGTCATCGAGATAGTGGTTCCACAGGCCTTCAGTCACGGACATGAATCCCCATCCTGCTTCATAGTCAGGGTGTTCAGCGCACAACCCACGCACGCCGCACAATTGAATCATGCCGTTTCCATCGACCCCTTCAAACCAACCCCAGTCACTGGACCACAGTGGATTGTGCTGGATTTCAAAAACGGACTCCGAGGTGTTCCTGTTGTTAAAGACGAACAGCTCGGCCATGTCATCCTGCAACTGGTATGCGCCCAGGTCCACAATGGACTGGAAGGCATCGGCTGCAGACTGGAACAATGCGGGGTCGTCTCCCTTGAGGTCAGCCCAGTACAGGTAGGCCTTTCCCATGAGTGCATACGCTGCGCCTTGGGTGACCCTACCTTCTTGTCCGCTGGGGGCGACCAACGGCAAGTAGGGCAGGGCCTCTTGGCAATCGGTGACGATCTGTTGCATGACCTCGGACAAGGTGCCGCGTTCCAAATTCATGTCGTCTGGAGTCAGGCTTTTGTTCACCACAGGAATTGGACCGAAGTGGCGGAAGAGCTCAAAGTGGTAGTAGGCCCTGAGCCATTGCGCTTGAGCCTTGTAGGAGCTTACAGCATCAGACTCGATTTCGGTCAGGTCCAACAGTGCATTGGCTCTGCTGATGCCGATGTAGCCCTTGCGGTAAATGGGGTGGAGTACCACATTGGAATTGGTGTTCGTAAAGTCGTCCAACTCTTGCCAACCAGGCTGGTCATTGTTGGACGGGTCACCTCCCGCGTTGGCGTTGTCCGAACGAATTTCACCCATCATGGTGGGGGAGATCCATTGTCCGTAAGCCATAGACCAACCAATGGGGTCGTACACCCCGATCAATGCCGAGGCGACTTGGTCTTCGGTTTGATAGTAATTGCTTGAGAGGAACTCATTGACGGGTTCCACGACCAAACGGTCCTTGCTACATGCCGCCAAAAGCAAGGTGCATCCTGCGATGACGGTGAGGTTGCGATAGATGTTTTTCATCGTAATGCGCGATTAAAAAGTAACGTTGAGGCCCGCACCGAAGGAGCGGTTGTTGGGGTAGAATCCTTTGTCGATTCCGGTGTCGAGGATCCATCCGCTTGTGCCGATGTCCGGATCGAAACCGCGGTAGTTCGTGACAGTGAACAGGTTGTTGCCGGTGAGGTAGACCTTGACTTCCTTCATCTTGGCACGGTGTGTCCACTCCTTGGGCAGAGACCATCCCAATTGGAGGTTGCGCAAGCGCAAGAAGTTGCCATCCTCTACATAGAAGCTGGATGGACGTTGGTTGTTGTTGGGGTCGGTTGATGTCAGCCTTGGGAGCTCTGCGCTCGGTGCTTCTGGCGTCCAACGGTCCAGCCAGAAGGTCTGCATGTTGGAGAAGGTGACATCCGAACGCTCGTAGGTGCGGTAGATCTCGTGGCCCAACTGAGCATTGAAGATGGCATTCACATAGAAGTCCTTGTAGGTCAAGTTGGCAGACAGACCAATGATGTGCTTGGGCCAAGGGCTTCCGATATCGCCAATGTCATCTGAGTTGATGACGCCATCGCCATTGGTGTCCAGGAAGCGGATGTCTCCGGGCTGGGCATTGGGCTGAAGCAGGTCGCCTTCGGGGTTGATGTGGCTAAAGATTTCGGATTGACTTTGGAAGATTCCGTCGGCTTGATACCCTACAAAGTGCCCCACGGCATAGCCTTCGGTCATGCGGGTGATGGCGGTATTGCGCACCGGCCAACCCCATCCATTGAGGTACCCGGTTTCTCCGGCGACGTTGATGACTTCGTTTTTAAAGTGGGTATAGTTCAGCTGGGTATTCAGGTCCCAGTCGCCTTGGCTCATGCGGTAACCAATGCCCAACTCAATGCCGCGGTTGAGGATCTCACCGAGGTTGGATGTGGGGTTGTTGGTGGCGCCGATATAGCCAGGGATTTGCTGGGTCATGAGCAAGTCCTTTGTGCGCTTGCTGTAGACATCGGCTTCGATGTTCAGCTTGTTGTCAAAGAGGCCCAACTCGACTCCAATGTCGATTTGCTCGCTTTGTTCCCACTTTACGTTGGGGTTTGGCGGGGCGGCGAGGGCCGTACCCGTGTTCAAAGTCTGCTCGTCGCTGCCAAAGGAGTAGGTGAAGGCATTTTGGATGCGGGCCACATAGCTCAGGGGAGAAATGCGGTCAGATCCATTGACCCCCCATGAAGCGCGGACCTTCATGAAGCTGACTTTATCGGAATCCTTCAAGAAGTCCTCCTTAGAGGCGACCCAACCCACCGAAGCGGATGGGAACACTCCGTAGCGGTTGTTCTCTCCAAAATTGGAAGAGCCGTCCCGGCGGATTGTGGCTGAGAAAAGGTACTTCTCGTCAAAGTTGTAGAGCAAGCGAGAAAACGAGCTGATCAACGCGTAGTCCACTGAAGCGCCACCGAAGGCGAGATCTAGGGTGTCTTGACCAGAGTCGATATAGTGGAAGTTGGGGTTGAATTCGGCGTCCTCTGGAATGTTAGAGGTCGAACCGCCGACCTGCCGGAATTCGTTGGCTCGGTAGGAGGTTCCCACGAGGAAGTCGAAGTTGTGCTTTTCGTCGACCGTGGTGGTGTAGTTGGCCGTATTCTCCCATTGGATGCCTTGGAAATTTCCGGAGCCTTGTCCCACGTCGTTGGTCAGGTTTTGGGCAGCAGGGTGGAACTCGTAGCGCGGCGTGAAGTAGCGGTAGTCATACCAGTTGAGGTCAAAACCGACATCGGTCTTCACCCGTAACCCCTTTACAGGTTCTGCTTCGAGGAACACGTTTCCGAGAATTTGGTCGGACTTGTTGTCTCCACCGGCCAAGTAAAGTCGGCTCAGCGGGTTGATGTATTCTTTTTGAACCCAAGGGGATTGGGCAAATCCGAATTGCCCTTCCTCATCATAAATGGGAGTAAGGGGGTCGTATGCAAAGGCATCGGATTGAACGCCGCCAAAGGCACTGTTCGTTCCGATGTTGTTGTTCTGCGTCCGGTTCAAGTAGAAGTTCTGACCGATTGTCAGAAGGTCCTGGACCTTTTTTGTGGAATTGTAACGAAGGGCATAACGCGTGTAGTTGGACTTCTCTCCGCCAATGACGCCGTTCTGATCCCAATAGTCCATTGACATGTATGAATTCTCACCAGAGGCGGTCACGCGGTGGTTAATGACCTGTGCAGGATTGAAAATGGCTTCCATCCAATTGGTGTTGCCCTCAATGGCATCGCCAAAGTCAGGAAAGCCCAGGATGTCCAAGGCGGAGGTTTGGTTGCTATTGGCAAACTTCTCCCTCATCAAAACGATGTAGTCTTCAGAGCCGAGCATCTCAGGAAGCTTCCAAGGGTTTGAATTGAGGTAGCTGTTGGAATAGGTGATGCTGCCGCCTCCTTTGCTGCCGTTTTTGGTGGTGATGATGACCACGCCATTGGCTGCACGGGCACCATAGATGGCGCTGGATGCAGCGTCTTTAAGGACGTCTACAGACTCAACGTCACTTGGATTGAGGTTGTCGATGTTGCCGACCTGCAAACCGTCTACAACGTACAAAGGCGAGTTGTCGCCGTTGGTGCTGATGCCGCGAATGAGGATGCTCTTTCCAGATCCGGGTTGTCCGCTGGACTCGTTGACGATCAAACCAGTCGTCAGGCCCTCCAGGCTTGAGGTGACATCCGGAACGGCGATGCCTTCAATGTCTTTGGCGGTGACCTTTGAGATGGAGCCGGTAGACACTTTTTTCTTTTGTCTGCCATATCCCACAACGACCACCTCACCGACGAGTTCGGAATCCATGCCGAGGGTGACGGCAATGGGGGCAACGGAAGTCACGTTGATGGTTTGACTCTCATAACCGATGAAGCTGAACTTCAGGTTGACGGGTAGACCGCTCACTTTTAATGAGAACGAGCCATCAATCCCTGCTGTGGCACCATTCGTTGTGCCGTCTTCAAGGATGGTGGCTCCGATGAGGGCTTCACCAGACTCCCCGTCCAAAACGGTGCCAGTGAGGGTGATGTTTTGGGCTTGGACTGTAATGCTTCCAAGCATGAAAATGCCCATAACTAAGGCGCAGGCGAACAGAGGCCAGCGCAGGCTAAAAAGGTTCATGAATCGTTGATTTGATGACTCCGGAGGACAAGATCGGTGCGGCCAGTTCATTAAGAACACCCCTTTCCGTTATCGGTGTACAAAGTACACATAGCCGGTATAAATAGCACGCTCTGTGAGCGAATTGCTAAAAAAAATGAGGGCCAATAGAGGGGCCTTTGGAGGCGATGTTGTCTAGAACATCCAGCGGCGACCTGCTGTAATCATGGCATATGAATACAGCGAAAGCACTTCTAAATCTTCGGAGATGGGGGGGAGTGATCCGCTCACGAGCAGGGGAGACACTTCCAATGAAAATGCCCATTCAGAGCATTTGATATCCGCTGCACTTTTTCCTCGGCGTTCCAAGCGGCGCATTTTTTTTGGGCTCAAGTCTCGGTTGCACCTTTTGGATGGGATGCCGGTTTGGATGTAGGCATGGGTGGGAAAGAGCCGCAATCCCGCAGAGAAATGGCCTCCATTGGAACCGGTTTGCCCTACGCCAATTTTGGCAGTGAGGACGCTTGGAAAGGCCAGCCCTATTTGAGTGTCCAAAAAACCGTGTTCACTGAAGTAGGAGCGTTTTCCGATGAGGATGGAGGTGCCTGGAAAGGGAAAGAGGTCGCTGTCGATCAACGCGATTCCCCAATTGGATTCGATGTAGCGCTCCTTTTTCAGCTCCTCCTGGCCATGGAGATGGCCTGCCAGTGATAGGAATGCGCAGAAAAGGACAGTCGTCTTGATGAAATTGGAGGGTGTCATGGAGTAATGGTTGACCTTGCTATGGTGTGCGCTTCTATGTCGGCTCGGTTCATGCGCATTTGGCGGAATCGACCCGCATGGTACAGCGGGGCTTGGTTGTCGTAGAAATCACTAAAAACGTTGCCGGACTGGCCTGTTGGAAGGATGCTTTCAGCGGCATCCACATCGGCGAAGTCGATGCCGATGCGCATGGAAGGCCCGGAGAAGATACTGTAGTCAACTTCCTTCTTCAGCTTGAACTCGTATTTGCACAGGGCGTCTTTTGCGGCGCCCAATTCAAAGGGGCCTACGCTCAGCCAGTTTCCCAATACAGGGACGTCTGCCATGGCGTGCCTGTGCGAGACGGTGTGCAGCCGGTCGTAACGCCAGTTGGCCGGGTCATGGCCCAGGGTTTCCCTTAGATCGGCATGGGCTTGGGTCAGGGCGGTGGCGGCGATGTCGGCAATGCCCTCGGTTTCCTCCGTAGCGGCATGGTCCCACCATGGCGAAGCGGGGTTCTGTAGAAGCCTCGGGAAGCTGTTCTCGCTCGCGATCGTGCGGTGCCAGGTCTCGAATTTTTCTGCGGCTTCTGCACCAGCAGCTTGGATGAATTCGTCCTCCATGGCGCCCTGTATGGTCCGATACATCCACCGGTAGTACAGGGTGGGTTCCGTTTGTTCCCCCGTGTGGCTGCCGTCCCAATTCCGGAGGCTTTCGAGGGCTTCGGAGACTTCCGCCGTGAAAGTCTCGTTACTGGCGTCGGCCAATGCGACAAGCATGGCGCAGTTGCGTGTATAGACTGGTGAGTGGTGGTCAAGCTGCAGTGCCTGCGCGTCGGCCAGGGTCCAGTCGTCCTTGGCCTCGATGGCTTCAATGATGCCCGCGCCGCGCGTATTGCCCGAGTAGTAGTGGCCTGGATGGTACACGCCCTTCACGCTGTCTGGCGCGTTGTTGGCAGAGTATACATAGCCGCTCGGGGGATTGACCGATTGGGGATTGAAGGCGAAGGGGTACCAACCTGTGGGGTCGTTGGTGGAATCCGTACCATCGATGGCGGTCTTGGTGTCTACATGGGCCGGGCGCACGGGCAATTTGGCACTGGCCCACCATGCGATGTTGCCCGAATCATCGCCGTACATGAGGTTGATGCCCGGCGCGTGAATGAGCGCGGCAGAGCGCTCCACATCGGCCATGTCCTTGGCCCGCGAGAAACCGAAGAAGGCTTCATGGATGCGGTTGTCGGGGTATTGGGTGTAGGTCCACCACAGGGCGATATCATCCTCGATGAGGGGGCCGTGGTGGGTCTTGCGGATGGTGAAATTCACAGGGTCTCCGCCGGCCACCTCTATGGTCTCATCCTGCAATTCAAGGTCTAGCCATGCTCCGTCGTGGAGATAACGGTCGCCCTCGATGGTCTCGCGATAGAGGTCCATGTCATCATTGACGAACATGGTGATGCCCCAGGAATGGTGGCGTGTGTGTCCGATGGCGGGGAAGGGGAGGCCGGCGAGGTGGTTGCCATAGTACTCGACCTCTGGGGTGACGATGTGGGCCTCGTACCAGACCGAAGGCTGCGCGTATCCCATGTGGGCGTCGTTGCAAAAGAGGACTTTCCCGCTGGCGGTGCGGTCACCGCCGATGACCCAGGCATTGGACCCCAACCATTGTGGAACCGGGCGCAGGGCATCCATTTCATGTGCCAACGAGGCAAGGCTTGTGATGTCGCGCCACTCCGAGGTTCCGCGGTTGGTGGTTTTGAGCTCCGCAGATGAGGTAACGGGCATGAGGGTCATCATTGAATCCCACCGTGCACGTGCCGGGGAGCCTGTGTCCGGGATGCGGGTGAAGCCGTCTGGCCCGAGCGCCAGATCCGCCATGTAGTCTGGACCGAGGTTCTCCTTCATCCAGTCGAGGATGGGCTCGGTCTTGAGATGGATGGCGAAGCTGTATGCCATGAATCCAGTGGCGCAATAGATGTCGTGGGTATCGAACGGCTCGGGATCCAGACCGACCAATTGATACTCCAGTGGCGTCCGGCCTTCCGCGATGAAGCGGTTCACGCCGGCGAGATACTGGGCCATGCCTTCTTGGATGCGGGCCGGTGCATCTTGGTTGAACAGGATGGTGACGCGGTCTGCAGCTTCTCGCATGCCGAGGGTGCGCAGGTATTGGTCGTTCTGCACCATGTCGGGACCCAGGAGCGCTGACAACTCACCTGCACCTGCGCGTCGGAGCAGGTCCATTTGCCACAGCCTTTCAGAGGCGTGCACGTATCCCAATGCGAACATGGCGTCGCTTTCGCGCTCTGCGTAGATGTGCGGCACAGCCATGTCGTCGAACACCACTTCTACCGGTGCGGAGACGGTTTCTGATTGCAGGATGAAGTTGTAATCCGTCTGGCTTGTTTGTGCGAAATAAACCAGGTAAGCGAGGAGCAAGACCAGCAGTAGGCCAAGCGCTTTGAGGACATTAATCATGGCGCGAGTCTGAGGTCGAAATGTACGCATGCTGCGCGGCGGTTTGGGGGCTATTTGGCTTTGAAAAGAGAAGGGCCTCTTTCATTTCTTACGCCGTTAATTGTAGGTCTATGATGGGGAGGGGAACGCACAAAACGATGGCGATGCTCTGTATGCTGATGGCATTCGGGGTCAGGGCGCAAACGTCCTGCAGTTTTCAGGTGAAGCCCACGCCGGATGACCGCCAAGCGGTCTGGAAGGGATTTACCCAAGGTGTGGATGTTCTGGGGTGTTTCCGTGTGCTTGCTGTCCCTGAAATCAGCGAAATGGCTTTGCGCCATGTCGCGACAATCGCCGCAGAATTGTTGGATCAGGATGAGGACGGTCACGTTGACGATGTGCGCGTGAAGCAGGCCTTGTCCGAGTGTGATGCTGTCATGCCCGTTTTTGAACGGCCGGGATCGAGGGCTGAACGGCGCTTCTTTCGCAGATACCAAGGCGAGGGGGTGGCGGCGGTGCTGTATGCGGATGAGATTGCGCCGGAACGCACGGGCCAGTGGGGGTGGGATGCTACTGTGGAGGAGGTGTTGCATACCCTGCACATGGGGGCGTACGTGAGGTTGTTCCCCGAAGCCTTTGGATTGCCTCCCCATTCTTCCTTGCTCACAGAGGCGATGGATGTGGCGCGAGGAGGTCAATGGCGCGTCACTCCCCGCCGTTATCCAGCGGAGGCATGGTACCATTATGATGACCGCACGTGTGACTATGGCTGCATGGCCATTGAGTACCTCTATTGGGCGACGGTGACTGAAATGGGACTGCTCAATGACCCTAGAATTGCCGAGGGCATTGCGGACGAGTGGCAATGGACGACCGCAGAAGGACTGCAGTCAGGTGACGTTTTGGTCCATGCTTTGCTCCATGATGAGCGTTTCAATTTGCCGATTTGCGCACCGGATGGGAGGTATTGCCCGCCAAGCGGTGTCCTGTCAGATCCGGAATGAAGTCCTCACCGGTGCCCCTCAGTTGGGCCCTTGTTGCTCGATCTGTGTTTTGGGTTAGGACAACCTTACAAGTCCTTGTAAATTCGGTACATGCAGGCAAGAAAACTTCACCTCTCCAAAGGGGTCATGTGGCTGGCTCTGGCCATTCTGGGACCCATTGAAGTTCATGCCCAGACCACGCCGGACACCCTCTGGATTCAGTTGAATGAAGTCACGTTGGCTGGAGATACCATGCCGGCTTTGAGGTTTTGTCCTTCAATGGACTGGGACACCGTCAATGTTTCGTTTTACGTCAACGTCGGCCAGTCCTATGAGGTGGTGGTGTTCAATGGCGATTCAGTGGACCATGGCTTTGAGTTGGGTGTCGCAGGATGGTCGGCTGTAAACCTGCCTGCGGGAGAGTCCACTGTGGTTGAACTGCCTGAACTGTTAGAGGGAAGTTACCGTTATGGTTTGTCCTCCGAGCGCGGTCGTGTTTTGGGTGCTGCCGGTGTGATCGTGGCCGGATTTGATGCACTCCCACACTTTCATTGGAACCTTGGAGATTGGGAGCCAGCAAGAATGTGGGGCGTGGCCAATGGTGGGGCTGTGGATCCCGAAGCGCCATATGTTCCCAGGCAGTTCACGGTCAACGATCGGATTTTCCCCAACACATTGAACGACCCCTTTGGACACGTCCAAATAGGCGTGGGCACTTCCTGTTACATCACCATTGCCAATCAGGGCAGCATGGATCACGTGCTTCACTTTCATGGCTTTCATGTCGAAGTTCTTCAGGCGAGTCAGCACCCTGAGCGGGTGGGGTGGACCAAGGATACCATGCCCTTTTTGCAGGGCGAAGTGACTGTGGTCAGATTGGATGCTTTCCAAGCGGGTATGTATCCCGTGCACAACCACAATTTGATTGCCGTGACCAATGCGGGACTTTATCCCGGAGGCATGATCACCCACCTCAATATTGCCCCATGAACATGTTGATGCACTTTCCGAAATGCTTCGCTGCCTTCCGATGGGTCATGTTGTTGTGCGGAGGTTTGGCGCTGGCGCCCTCTCTCGCGATGGGTCAGGCGCTTCCACCGCAGCTGTACAGCGAAATGGATGGCATTCATTTTTTGGATGATGGCTCCTCGGTCACGATTTGGGGGTACGGATGGGTAACAGATGGATTCATTACCCTACCTGGGCCACTGCTTACTTACAATGAAGGGCAGTCGGTGGACTTGAATTTCGTCAACCCGAGTCCAGAGAGCCATACCATCCATTTGCACGGATTGGATGTGGATCAAGCCAATGACGGGGTGCCTGCTACCTCCTTTCTTGTACCGACGGGAGGGGATGCGGTGTATTCTTTTGTGGCCGATCAGGCGGGGACGTTCTTGTACCACTGCCACGTTACGACGACCCTTCATTTGACGATGGGGATGTATGGAATGATCCTCGTGAAGCGTCCGGATCAGACCCTTTTTGAGGGCGGCCCCGCCTACACAGAGGATGCGCCGTTCTTGTTCAGTGACCTGGAAGTCGCCACAAACCTTGACCCAGTAGGCAGTTTCCCATTCCACGACATCCGCCCAGATGTGTTCATGATCAATGGAAAGCAGGGCAGTCAACTGGAAGCGGAAGATGAGCGGGTTTGGTCAGCACCTGGCGACACTGTGGCGCTTCGGCTTGGCTCGATGGCCTACAGCCGTGTCCGGTGTCATTTCCCACCTGAATTGCACGCGGTATGCCATATGAGTGACGGTCGGGCACTTCCCGAGTCTTTTGCTGTGGACAGCCTCGACATTTTTCCAGGCGAGAGGTTTACCATTCTCGTTGCTCCGGAGGAGGGGTTCGAAGGCGCTGTTTCTTGTGATTACTGGAACATGATTGACCCGGGGATCGAGGATACGCAGCACATTCATTTTGGTGCCCTGCCTTCATCGGTACAAGCGCTTGGTGATTTTGGGGCTGCTTGTGGTTATCCCAATCCAGCGAGCCGTTGGTATCATCCTGCAGGAGCTGCTTCGGGAGCGAGCAATGGCTTTGAGGGTGAGGTGGTCGTGACCGACGCCCAAGGGCGTGAGTGCTTCCGCGGTGTCCTGCAGAATGGACGCCTCGATGTTTCGGCTTGGCCCAACGGCGCCTACGTGGCGCGGTGCGGAGACCGCCAACCGACCCGCTTTGTGGTGGCCCACTGACCACAGGTAGGCAGGCTGTCCCTTTCCTTATGCTGCCCAGTCTTTGTGAAAGGGGTTGGTGGCGTCATTCAACTTCTAGGATCCAAGCTGTCCAGCCTGGAATGTTGACCGTGTCATTTTGCGTGGGAATGTTCTCGCCGGTGAGTGCGTTTTTGAGCGAACGGCGGGACGCCAAGACCTCGTCAAACCGATGAAGGTCCAGGGATTCTGTAGACGCTGATTTGTTCAGGATGACCATCACAGTGGTCCCTTCATCTTGGCGGAAGTACACGTAGGACCCACCTTCTGGAACGTAGTGGATCAGCTGTCCATTGTGGACGGCATTGGCGCTCTGGCGCCAGTTGAGCAATCGCCGGGTGAATTCCTGGAAATCAAGGGCTTCCTGGTCAATTTTAATGCCCGAGAATCCACTGGTGGTGTCGCCAGCCCACCCGCCGGGAAAGTCGCTGCGTATGTTGCCGTGGCTGTCGTCGCCGGTATTGGTCATGAGGATTTCTGTCCCGTAGTAGAACTGGGGAATGCCGCGGGTGGTCGCAAAGAAGACCATGGCCAACCGTGTTTTGCGCACATCGTCGCCGAGCTGGGTGTGCACCCGGCTCATGTCGTGGTTGTCCGGAAAGATGATGTGGTTAAAGGGATCGGGATACAAGAAGTCATTGCCCAGCATCTCATACAGCCTGACCCAGTCGGAATGCCAAGCCTCCTGTTCGTTCATACACTGCATGAAAGCGTGGTGAAGCGGGAAGTCGAGCAGCCCCGGCAGGCAGGAGGTGTAACCGTCAGCGTTGTCCTTTCCCCTTTGCCAATAGGCCAATACGGCAGGGTTGAGGCTCCACTCTTCGCCACAAATGTTCAGATGGGGATAGGCCGCTTTCACGGCGCAGGTCCACGCGGTCATGAAGCGGGCATCGGAATACGGATAGGTGTCCATTCGAATACCACTCAGTCCCAGGTATTCGATCCACCATAGGGTGTTTTGAATGAGGTAGTCGGCGAGCAAGGGCTGGCGCTGGTTGAGGTCCGGCATCTCCTTGACAAACCATCCATCTGTAAACCGGGTGCGGTCTGCTGGGCTGGCATAAGGGTCGCGCAATGTGGTCCGACGGTGCGTGGTGGGCGTGAATTCACCCCCGTTGTTGATCCAGTCCTTGGTCGGCAGATCTTTCATCCAGGGATGTTCCGAACCGCAGTGGTTCATGATCATGTCCATGATGAGTTTTAGACCATAACCCCGGGCAGCAGCGCCGAGCGCTTGATAGTCCGCATTGGTTCCAAAACGCCGGTCCACACGGTAGTAATCGGTGGTCGCATATCCGTGATATGACCACTGAGGTTGGTCGTTTTCCAGCAATGGGTTGAGCCAAATGGCGGTGAAGCCCATTTTGGACAGGTAGTCCAAGTGTTGCTGAATGCCGGCCAAGTCGCCTCCATGTCGACCGTGGTCATCGGATCGGTTGGGGGCTTCGAGCAGGTCTTCGATCGCATCGTTTGAAGGGTCTCCATTGGCGAAACGATCAGGCGTGATGAGGCATATGGCATCTGCACTGCTGTACCCTTTGGCCTGTTTGGGTTTGCGTTCCTTTAGGGAGAATGTGGTCTTGCCTGCTATCCGATTGGGCCGGTTTGGATGGGTCCATTCCAATGTGAGGTCTCCGGGTGCGGTGCCAGCAGCAACATCGAGGTAGATGAACTTATAGTTGGGGCTGTCGCCATGGTGCGAAGCAGCGATCGAAACGCCTGGGTGGTCTATGCTGACTTGATATTGAGCCAAGGCATCGCCATGGACCATCAATTGAACCTGTTGCACGGGCATGTCCACCCACCAAAATGGAGGGTCGACGGTGTCCACAAAACCTTGGCCCAACCCCGCACAGGTGGTCGTGACACAAAAGGCGGCAACAATCAGGAAATGAAGTGGTCGCATGAAGCGCAAATAAAGGCTTCGCGAACTTGGTGGCGCTTCAGATTAGTGTCCAGCAGAAGATGCGCCCAAGTGGATGGACCTCGAGGCCAGTTGAATGGGGGTGGACTTGGTATCGCGGGTAACCTGAGGTGTATGTCCTTTGGCCTTTGCTTTCCAAAACTTCTTGCGGTTGCGCTGATGTTCTAATGCTGCTCGGAGCTCTTCCAATTCTTGTTGGACATCATGTTTGCCTAAAACGAGACAATACGCCACGGTGCCGATGGAGGTCACGGCAATGACCTCGATCCAGATCCAGTCAAAAAGAGAAATCATCATGAGCTTTGGCTTAACGTTCTCTTAATATAGGCTTAACATTAGAGAATTCCAAGTCTGTCTGACTACTCCGCCGAGGGAACAGTGGCTTATTCCACGACCAACCGCATGGTTTGTAGGGCTTGTCCTGACACCGAAATCGTGGCCAAATACATGCCAGAGGCCAAGGATTCAAGGTGTATGCGCCCCTGACCAAGACCGGTCGTTGAATAAACGGGCCGTCCTTGGACATCTTGGACCGCCAGGCTCCACGTTTCGTCGAGGGGTACTCCGGATAGGGTCAGGCTTCCATTCGTTGGATTGGGGTGCAGCATCGGAAGGGTTCTTTGGGTTTCCGAGACCAGCGAGGTTGCGTCACAGACCATCACGTCCAGGACACTCGACGGTGACACATTGTTTTGAATCTGGTCTACGATGATGTTGCCCTCAGCATCCTCCACCGTGTAGTTGTGTTCGGTGGAGAAATAGCCTGCGTTCACCACGAAGTCCACCTCGCTCCCCTCTTCCAGGTCCACATAGCCGATGAGGTGCTGTCCATTGAACCAGTACCCTCCGATGACATCGGCCAGCACAATGCCATCATACACGGCGATGGTGCCAAAGTCCCACCCGTCAAATGCTGAATAGAGGTTGACCTTAATCTGACCACAAGCGCTTGGTGAAGCGCAGGCTTTGAGGCCAAAGACTCCAGAAGGCGATTGGAAGGGAGGCGTTGTCGAGGAAGGAGAGTCGGAGTCAAAGATCACGGCACCTTCGGCATCGACCACTTCAAAATTCCCTGGCCAACCTGCATATTCAGAGACGTAGTTCATGTCCACTGTAGACCCTTCGTTGACAGCAAAGGCAAAGCTGTTTGAAGTCCCATCGAAGATGGAGGGTGTTCCCACAAGGACATTGTCGACCAGCACTTGCATAAAGCCACTCCAACCTTCTCCACCCGGAGCATACATGTTCAATGTCCAAGTTCCGCAGGTGCCTACTGGATTGGGGAAGTTGAAATCGATGACTTCGTTGATGACGTGGACCACTCCGTTGTAAGCCTCCAAGTCAAGGGTGGTCAGCTGTGCGTTTTCCACGAAGATGCCGTCGTCGTTGACGAAGGTGTAAATGGCATCTCCACCGTAGCTGACGAGCAGTCCATTGTTGTCCAATTGGTCGCTGGTCAGAGGAATCTCCACAATGTGGCGCCGGAGGATTTCGTCCCAATAAGGGGAATCGAAGAGGTCGTTGACGTCGTCGAATCCATTCTCTTCGGCAAAGGCGAAGATGGCGGCATCGGTGGGGGCGAAGACCGTAAAGTGGCCTGGGGCATATTCGTTGTCGTTGATGACCGGTTGGCCAATGAGGTCGTCGTTCAGCAGGTTGGCATTGATCTCCTGTTCAAAAAGAGTGTGGTCCGGACTGTCGACCACGATCTGATAGACAGTCGCCTCGGGAGAGGAGGAGGGGGCCATGCCGTAATCAATGATGTGAACGACCCCGTTGAACGCCGTGTAATTGGTTTCCACGATGTTCACACCGTCAATGGTGAGCCCCCCTCCGGATCCTTCACCAACCATGGCATCTTCTCCGAGCAGGGTGGGTAGGGCCATTCCAGGTGCAAGATCCTCAGCCAGATAGATGCCCTCGATGATGTGGTATTGCAGAATATCCTGGAAATCCGGAATGGCCAGCATGTCAAACTGGTTGAGGTTCATCAGGTCTCCCAGTTCATCAATGGCGGCATCATTGGGCAGAAAGACGGTATACGCTCCAACTCCACTCAAGGCCGCTTCACAAGCGGGGCAGTAATACTGCATGGCATAGGTCGATTGCCATGCCCCAGGGGCGGTCTCGTCGCCGTTCCATGACAACATGAGATCGAGGAGGGTAAAGGCGTCGACCGTGATGGTACCCACCATGCCGAGCTGGGCTTGGAAACCGATGCTCGAATCGAAGTTGTAGACGCCCGGGGTGTCGAAGGTCACGACGCCCATGCAGGTGCCCTCTTCTGTTCCCTCTGTTTGTTCGAGATAGAACTCGGCCGGGTTGTTCCACGACGCTCCCGTCAGGGTGTTGGTGATGCCGTTGATGTCGTGCGTTCCCTGCACGTTGACAAAGGCCACTGTTTCACCGGGCAGGATGGTGAGCTCTGCCGGGGCGAAATAGTAGTCGGCCATCACGATGGTGTGGTCGGCTTCGCATTGGCCGCAGAGCAAAGAGCTGGTCGCGACGAAGATGGAAGTGACCAGAGCGCGGAATGTCGGTCTCATGTTTACTTGGGATTTGGGCATGCACTTAGACTACAGTGTGGAAGTACAACATGTGACCAAGTCCGTATGTTCTGCATCTCGGGGGTATGAGACGCATTTTCTGACTGAGCTCAGCCGGTCACGTGGTAGCCGCCGTCGACGTGGCGAACTTCCCCTGTAATGCGAAGGCCGGGCTGGAAGAGGTGTACGATTTCCAGTGCGAGATCCCGTGGCAGTGCATTGCCAAGGGGGCTCATAGAAGCGGCCTTTGCTACGTCTTCGGTATTGAGGGTCGCGCTGCCGGCTTTGCTGCCCAGGTAGGGTGAAAAGCGAAGGGCGTTGACGCGGATGCCACGACTGCGGCCCAATTCGTCTGCAAGCTCAATGGTGATGCGCTCGAGTGCGGCTTTGGCCACACTCATGTTCCGATACGGGTGGAACGTGACCTTTTCTGCTGCGATGTAGCTGAGAGAGCAAATGGAGGCGCCATCCAATAGCGCGTCTTGCTTCAGGAGGTGATGGGTCAAGCGGACCAGCGAAAACGCGGAGATGCCCAAGGTGTCGCAAAACTCCTCACGGGTCACTTCCAACAAGGGTTTGACCTGCTTGTTGCGGATGGTCCGGTCCATGGCAATGGAGTGCAGGAAACCATCCAAGGGGGTGTTGGCGGCTTTTAAGGCAGCGGCCAAATCGGCCATGCTCTCTTCTTGGGTTGCGTCTAAGATGAAGGTGGGGGTGTTCTCACCAAGCTCGGCCTTCACGGTCTCGCGGAACGCTTGCTCATTGGCACTGAGGTAAGCGAGGGCCTTTTCGGAGAGTCCCTCATGGTGCGGTGTTACGCCCAGTCCAGCGCAGACCACCTCTCCACCTTGTTCGATGATGGCTTTGGCAGTATGAAGGGCCAGGGAACCGGCGTCCGAAATACCGGTGATGAGAAATCGCTTGTTCTGCAGCATGTTCAGCATTTGTAGAGTGCGGCACCCCATGTCCATCCCGCACCTACGGCAGCAAAGAGGATGTGGTCACCGGCATGGAATGACTCTGAGCGCCAGGTCTCGTCCAGAACGATGGGGATGGTGCCTCCTGAGGTGTTGGCGTATCGGTCCATGTTGGTCCGCACTTTTTCCCAAGGGAGGTTGACGCGTCGGGCGATCTCTTGCAGGATGCGAATGCTGGGTTGGTGGGGCAGCATGCATTGTATGTCATCCACGGTGAGTTCGCATTTGGCCAGGACGGACTCAATGGTAGGTGGGACGACACTTACCGCCGTCTCAAACACGGCCTTGCCGTCCATCTGAAAGTTGTGCAGTCCTTGGGCCATCGTTTCTGCTGTTGTTGGGATTTCGCACCCGCCAGCCGGAACGGTGAAGCCGTCTTTGCCAGCGCCATCGCTGTGCAACTCGAATTGAAGAAACCCTCGGTCTTCTTCTGTAGCAGTGAGCAAAATGGCCCCAGCTCCATCCCCAAAAAACACGGAGTCCCTGCGGTCCCAGTCAGTGATGTTAGAGAAGGTGTCGGCTCCAATGACCATGACTGTTCGGAACATGCCTGAGGCGATGTATTGGCAGCCAGTAGAGAGTGCGAATAAAGCGCCGGAACACACCGCTGAGATGTCAAAAGCCACGGCGTTATTGGCGCCAATCTTCTCTTGAACGGCACAGGCTGTAGCTGGCGCTGGGCGGTCTGGTGTTGCTGTCGCCAAAACGATCAGGTCGATGTCTTCTGCAGAGATCCCCGCTGCCTCTATGGCTTTCAAGGCAGCGCCTGTGGCAATGTCGCTGGTGGTCTGGCCATCAACTACACGTCGTTCCTTGATGCCCAGACGTTCTTGGATCCAGGCATCGTTGGACCCTACGCGTTCGAAGTGGGTGTTGGGGAGCACTTTGTCCGGGACACAAGAACCGGTTCCGAGAATGATGGCGTTGGGCATGGCGTGTGAAACGAGCGCCAATGATACGTTAGAGAGATTCTAACACATTGGTTTTCAGTAGTGTATTGTGGACACGACTTGGTTCTATATCGCTGGTTTTCATGGGACTCGCGTTCATCTTTTTTGTCTACATGTTTTCCTTTTGACAACTCGCTGCAGCTTTGGACATCGGATTGGCTAAATGGCTCAGGTAGAATAATGAGCGACTCCTTTGGCCGTTCTTTCTGCAGCTGAAATGCCTTTGGACCAATCCGTGCTGTTGCAATTTTTGGACTCCCATTGCACGGTCTCACTTGCATGAAGTGCTTAGCTGTGCCCATTTTTTCTTGTCTGCCCCTTTTCCACTTGAGTGCGGCGGCTCATGAGGGTAGGGTGCAACCATTCTTCATGCTCACGCGTCTGAACAAAAACACCTGCATGTTTTTTAAGAAATCGAATTTTGATTGTTCCCGAGAGGATGTGATGCGCGCTCAAAAAGACGAGCGGTGTGTGATCATCGATTGTCGAACCCCTGTTGAAGTGGCCAATGGAAGCGTCAACGGTGCGGAGGTTCTGGACTGGATGGGAGGTGAATTCAAGGCCAAGTCTGCTTCATTGGACAAGACCAAATCATACTACCTCTATTGCCGGAGCGGCAACCGCAGTGGTCAGGCAGCTTCCCTGCTCAAGTCTCAAGGCTTTGAGCAGGTTTTTAACGCCGGGGGCTACGATGGACTCAAAGGTCTCTGACGAAGTTTGAGCCCAATCCAAGGCGGCGCTTGAGTATTGCTTGGAATTCGTCATCTTGACGGGGTGAATTTTGTTTACAGAACCGTGGTCCTTGTTGGACTGATGATGTTTGCGTTGGTGGCCTCAACGAGGGCACAATGCAATGAGTGTGAGGCTGATCCGAGTTGTACTTCGTCCGATGGCTTCCCGACACTGTGTCCGCTTGTCTTGCCGTCGGGTACTGCTGGAGAGGCGTATGAAACGGTCATTACTTTTTTTCTGCCCTCAGAGATTACAGACCCTGGCTCTGGTCTGGTGGCCACTTTAAACAGTGTGGCCGTTACCAATATTTCTGGAGTCCCTCCTGGGATGGACATCACATTGGACGATGTGGATGCGTTTTATGAGCCTGCGTCAGGCCAGAACAGCGGCTGCGCCACGCTGTGCGGGGAGCCCACGTTTGCTGGGGCCTTCGAGATTCAGATCAACATTTTGGCGGTGGTGACCGCTTTGGGATTTGAACAAGAAGTGCCAGAGGGATTCGCGCTGCCCCTCATCATTGCTCCTGGAACAGGGGGCACTTCGTCCTTTACCTATTCCCCGGCAGCAGGGTGTGGTGAAGTGGTGGCGGATTTTGTGGCGACCGTCTTTGGAGAGGGCAATCAGGTTACGGCCCATCAGTGGAATTTTGGAGCCTTTGGGGCTGCGGATGGAGACCAAGTAAACGGGGTGCTGTTCAATGCTCCCGGCCTTCACGAAGTGACTTTGGAAACGGTCATCCAAAACCAGGTGTTGAGCCAGGTAGAGCTGTTCAATACTGGAGGCGGTGGATGGGATGATTTCTTTGGCAACCCCGACCCGTATTTCACTCTAAAGGATGCCAATGAAAACGTGGTGTACACGTCCAGTACATTGGATGCCACTACTTCTGGAACGTGGTCAGGGCTGAGTATTGTGCTCAACAACCCGCCGTATTCCATCGACTTCTATGATGAGGATTTGTTCGACGGCGATGATTGGCTGGGTTGGGCACCGTTTTCGCCCAATGGTCCGGGCGCTATCAATGTGGATGCCAATCCGAGCAATGCACAATTGACCATAGGGTTGAACGCTGTTGTGATGCTTTCCGATACCGCTCAAGTCTTGGTCAATGCCCTCCCTGAAGTGGAGGTGATTCAATCCGGTGCAAGCAGTTTGTCTTGTGTCAATGACAGCCTCCTCCAATACCAGTGGTTCATGGGGGGAAGCTTGGTGGAGAGCGGCGGTGTGCCTGACTTTTATCCTGAAGAAAGTGGTTGGTACACGCTGCTGGGATTGGATTCTTCTGGCTGTTCCGCATTGTCCGACAGCATTCTCTTTTGCATGCCCAATGCGGGTGTGGCCCTTGACTTGATCGAAGCGAATGGCTCGCCAATGGCATTGGTGACGGTAACCAATGTCAACTGGTGGGTGTGGCACTTCAATGGAAATCCTCAGGACACTTTGTTTGCAGGGGGCGAGACCTGGTTCCCCTTAGAAAGCGGCTGGTATTATGTGGCCTCGGAATCGGAGCTGGGTTGCCCTGTCTCCAGCGATTCGCTTTTGGTCTGCTGGCCCTTGGAGACGCCCCTGGTGACTCAAGATGAAGCAGGCGACCTCGTGGTTTCAGGCGGGCCTTGGGGGTCCTTGGAATGGTGGATGGATGGCAACGCCGTCGAGGGCGCCACGAATGAGGTTCTGCCCAATCCAGGAGAGGGGGTGTATACGGTTTGGGTGACGGATTTTGTAGACTGTCCAGCTGTGGAGAGTGTGCCCCTTACTTATGTGGGATTGTTCGAACCACCTGTCCTTTCCTCATGGTCTGTCGGGCCCAACCCTTTCGAGGCCAAAGTGGAAATTCGGGTGTCGTCTGCTTGGTTCGAAGGAAGGGCCGTTTTGCGCGACGGCTCTGGGCGTGTGGTTGCACGGCACATGATTGAACAGGACCGTTGGACGTGGGATTTGAATCACCTGCCTGCAGGGGTTTACTTGCTTCAGCTGATCGATCCTCGCGGAGGATGTAGTCCTGCAAAACGGCTCATTAAGGCTGAGTGAGGCCCTTAAACCAAATTCGCCGTTGTGCGTTAATCTGACATGATGGTGCGCATGAGAATGATGTTGGTGGTGTTGGCTACAGGCCCGTTCGCCATGGCCTGTGGACAATCCCTATCGGGTCCAGATGATCTCAGTCTGTCCCAATCTTGGTCTCAAGAACCGAACGGATGGAGTTATCCTGTCGCGGTGTCTGTGCCGTCGGTTGACATGCCAGCGGGTGGATTTCCAGTGGGAATTGTGCTGCATGGAAATGGGGGCAATGGGTTCCAAATGCTCAACCTCGGCGGCAACCTGTTGTCTGATCACATCTTGGTGGCGCCAACAGGTTATTTGAACGCTTGGAACCTTTGTGGAGAGAACAGTGAGGCTCCAGACATTGCCATGTTGTCCGATTTGATCGTGCAATTGACGGGGTTTTCCAATGTGGATGCCGAACACATTCGGCTGATTGGCTCTTCGAATGGGGCGGGGTTGGTGAACCAGGCCTTTATCGAATTGGACCACCCGGGCTTGGATGCTTTTGTGGCGATCGTCTCCCAGATGAATGAGCCGCAGTATCACCAAGGTTCTTTCTACCGGCCTTCAGGCAACACCGATGCTCCTCTTGCTTTTTGCGGCTATGACGAAGAGGTTGTGCCCGCACAAGGGCGCAAGTACTTGTCGATGTGTAACCACAACGACTCTGTGGTGCCTTACAACGGTGGCCCAGCAGTGGGCAATTTCTTCTTGCCTGCGGAGGTGGCTATTCATCAAGTGGCGCTGCAGCAGGGACACACGGGACCTCCTGTTTCCGGTGAGCCATTGGGCACCTCTGGACTCACCGAGTTCAGTTATTTGGAGGGTGATGTGGTCCTGATTCGAGGGGGGGCAGGTCATGGAATGGATGCGGCACAAATGGAAATGGCAGCAGCATTCCTCGCCCTTGATGAGGACCCGGCTCCGCCTTCATCGGATTGCCTGGCGGACCTTGATGGCGACGGTCAAATCGCGGTAGGGGACATGTTGCTTCTTTTGGGTGAGTTCGGCTGCGTGCTGGGTTGTGGGCTGGCCGACCTTGATGCCGATGGCTTGGTCGGGGTCACGGATGTTTTGGCCTTGCTGAACGTGTTTGGTACGGCCTGTGAGCAGGGGCCGTCTGCCCCGGTTGTCATGGCGGACTCTACCTATGCTTTGCTGGTCGATACAGCCATCGTGTATGCTCAAGGATTGAGCCACGAAACCCTGAATTCGCCTGTTTCTGAGGCCATGCCGCTGCTGCTGGATGTCTACGTGCCACAGGGAGCTGGTGACAACCGGCCTGCGATTGTCATTATCCATGGCGGCGGGTTTACCGGTGGCTCCCGATCTGGTTGGCGGCAAGTGGAGCTGGCGGAGTATTTCGCCAGCCGGGGTTGGGTCGCCTTTTCGATTGATTACCGGGTACTTGGAGACAAAGGGACCGTGCCGCAACAGTGGGTCGATTCTGTCATGAGCACCGACGCGGCCCCCAGTTCTATGGGCCAGTCCATCGCGATCTATCCAGCGCACCGAGACGCTAAGGCGGCGCTGCGGTGGGTAGCGGCGCACGCGGAGGATTACGGCATGAACATGGATTACCTCACGGTGGGCGGAGGCTCGGCAGGGGGCATCACCTCTGTTGGGGTGAGCGTCACCGACCCTGAAGACTTCAGAGATGAGTTGACGACGGCCGCGGATCCGACGCTCGCCACCACCCACCTTGACCAGGATTATGAGGTGCACACCATCTTGGATTTCTGGGGGTCGCAAGTATCCGTGTCCCTTCTTCAGGGGGTCTACGGGGTCAATCGGTTCGATGCGGGGGATCCGCCCCTGTTCATTGCCCATGGAACCGAGGATGCAACAGTACCCTACATCAATGCGCTGCTCTTGCAATCGACTTGGAACAACATCGGTGTGCCCCATGTCTTGCACACATTGCAGGGTGAGGGCCACGGCCCTTGGTCTGCTACAGTAGACGATGCCGATGGCAATCCGCAGTCGCTGTATGAGCTCGCTTTTGATTATGCGGTAGCCCAGCAAATGCTGGTGGTGCAGTAGGCTTTTGCAGCCCGAATTTTCAGTCTGACGGAGGGGTGTTCACAGGGCTCCGCATTTCCAATAGATGGTGGTCTACTTCGGTGCGCAATGCTTCTACATCCATGTCGCGCAAGCGCCACAGCTCATAGGCGGGAAAAAGGAGGGTGACCACGGCCGTCCACATGACAAAAACAGGAAGGAAACGATTTAAGACACCGGTTAAAGAGGGCCAGCCTCGATGTCTAAACCGTTCGAACAGGGAGGGGGCCAATCCAAGAAGGGTGATTAGAAAGAGCAGGTTGGTGACCAATACCGCCAACCGATTGGGTGTGAGTCCCCATTGAATGAGTCGGGCACCAATGGCTGCAATGCCGATCAAGTCTGCGAAAATCCCCAAGACAATGAGCGCTCCGATCAGCCCTTGACTGAGCCAAGATGTGGTGTTTTTCAATGCACTGTGGAGCAATACGAGCCCTATGACTGCGCCGAGCAAGAGGTTGAAGACCAGCAGCTCTTCCCGATCCTCCGTCAGTTCGCGGAGCCCTTTAGAGAGGTAGGTGAGGAGGAACCCCGCTTCAAGCATCACAAAGAGGGGGACAAACAACCCCGCGATGATGGGAAGAATGCGCTGAAGCGCGTCTTGTTGACGCATCCAAACATGGTGGGCAAAGACCAGGACACCAGAGCCCCCCCAGGTTATGATGTGCACAATGATGGGCTCGGTCTTGAGCCCTACCATTTCCGCCATGACCACGGTGAGGGCTGAGAACAGCCCGCCGCCCGCCACAATCAGGCCACCATAAATGGCCACTTGAAGGCCGTTTCGGATGAACTCCACCCGACTGCCACCTCCACGGCTCCAAGACCAAACTGCGCCGGTCAACCCCAGGAGAAGAAGGGGGGCGTGGAGCAGCATGAGGTCGCAGGCTTGCAAGGCGAGCAGGACTTGTGCTGCAGCCTCGGGGTGGGCTTCTGCCATGTCGGCGATGATGTTCCGCTGCACTGGAAGGCGGTCGAGCATCTGCTTAAAAACCACAACAATGAAGGTGGCAGATAAGGCTGTTCCGAGCGCAATTCGCGCTTTGATGGCCTCATTTTCGCGCGCCCGAATGCCATGCCACAGCATGAGGGGGAAAAACGCAAAAAACCCGAGCCAAGGAAGTGACCATTCTGGGTCAATCTCTCCCGTTTTCCAGTATGGAATCAGAAAGGGCAGGGCAATCAGGCTGGCCAGGATAAGTGGGTAGCTGAAACCCTTCTTTTTTTGAGCGGTTTGGGCATTGATGCCATCGGCCTGAAGTCGGGCACGCCACAGGGCCTCCACTTCTGTGGAAGGTGGGTTGTGTTCGAGCTCCTGTAAGACTGCTGACGGGTCCTTACGATACAGCTGCTCCCACTCTTCTGGGGTGGTCTTGGACATCCTGTACAAGGTCGGATATTTTGATGGGATTCAAGGGAGGTGCCCCTGGCTTTCCGTTAAGTTCGCACCATGGCTGGAGGTTTTTTTGCTGTGTTGGATGACATCGCCCTGATGATGGACGATGTGGCTGCGGTGACCAAAGTGGCTGCAAAAAAGACAGCGGGTATTCTGGGCGATGACCTGGCGGTCAATGCAGAAAAGGCGGTCGGGTTTCAGGCCTCTCGAGAGCTGCCTGTGCTCTGGGCCATCACAAAGGGGTCCATGCTCAACAAGGTGATCATTCTCCCCGTTGCATTTCTGCTCAGTGCTTTTGCTGCAGGCTTGATTGAGCCCATTTTGGTGTTAGGTGGTGTCTACCTGTCCTATGAAGGGGTCGAGAAGCTGGTCCATTACGTTGTGCCACACCGGGAGAGTGCGCAACACCCTCGCAAGGAGGAGGTCAATGAAAAAGCGCGCATTCGCAGCGCGGTTATGGTGGACTTTATCCTGTCTGTCGAGATCATTATTCTTGCGCTCAGTGCTTCTTCTGATGCCGGCCTGTGGGTTCAAATCATATCGGTGGGCATCATCGCGATGGTGGCAACGGTGGGGGTTTATGGCCTCGTTGGCCTCATTGTGCGGATGGACGATGCGGGGTTGGTGCTCATGCAGCAATCCTCTCAGGTGTTGCGGCGACTGGGTCAAGCCATGGTGCTGGGTTTGCCCAAGCTGATTCGTGTCATTGGTGCGGTTGGAACAGCGGCCCTTGTGCTGGTGGCAGGCGGCATTTTTCACCATCACCTTCCTTTCGTTCATCACTGGGTAGAGGCTTGGCCCTCCGTTGTCGCCGATGTGGTGCTGGGATTGACCGGAGGGGGGGTGGCCTTCGCGGCAGTACAGGCGATCATCATGGGCAAGAAGGCTTTGGCCTGATCCTCTTTGGGCTTTGTTTGAACGCGGAGCCCCCTTGCGGTGTTGGTTCACAATGGGACGCAAACGCGATTTGAAAAATGTCCACATGCGCCGTCCGCCGGCAGTCACAGAGGGTGATTCTGAGGCCCTCAATGAATGGGGCGAAGGGTTGGACCGCATGACGGCCAAACGACGCCGTACCCACGAGAATCACCGTCCCAAAAGGACGTGATGCGGGGCGATGGCGGCCGTTGAATGTTCGGGTGCTTTACTCGCACTGCAAACCAAACTGCCCCAGAAGGAGTAGGATGTCTGTGACGCTAACGATGCCGTCGTTGTTGACGTCTTCCGCACAGTCGTTGCCGCAGGGAGTATAAGTGCAGGTGCCATCGTCCCACATGGCGCTGGCGTCAAAGTTGTCGGCATCGGCATAGGTGCACCCGCCGCCTGGTGTGCTCGGAGGGAAGGGGCAGTGGATGGGAGGAAAGAGACAGCTGCCATCCTCAAAGGCCGCATTCGGGTTGTAGTTACAAGCGCCAGGATAAGTGCATCCGGGTTCTTCAATGACCACGCAGGGCCCGTCCGTGAAGGTGACATTGCCGCCAAAGAACATCGCTGTGCACGGGTTCGTGTAGGTGTTTCCATCACACCCACAGACCGGATTGACCTCAGCGCTACAGACAATGTTTACGCCCAAATCCAAATACTCTTGGCTGATGCACCCTTCGTTGCAGTCGGTCACGCAATCTTCGATGGAGCCGTAAAATGCAGGGCTGTAATCTGTGGGCCCTACCATCGTCCCACAACCGCTGATTTCGGTGCAGTACCCATTGATTCGTGCAATGCCGAGAATGGCGTCACATTCGCCAAAGTTGATGCCCGCAACGTCGTCGCAAGGCTGCACTTCAATGGAGCCGGGAATGATGGTCAACTCGGCGTTGCTCCAGTTTTGATTGCCGCATTCATCAGCGGCATAAAAGCCCACGTTCACCACCACTGTTTCTGAGCAATCAATCAGGGGTATGGCATCGAAGTCATTGCCATATGTCAAGGTGTTGCTGCACGCATCTGATGCGCTTCCTCCCGCTGTAGATGAGGCCCAATTGAACATAAAGGCTTCTGCTTCCATAGGGTCAACACACCCGATGACCCCATCGGATGGTGGGGTGGTCCAATCGGGCACTGTCGTGTCTTGAACGGCAATGGTTTGGCTGCCGACTGTTGTGTTTCCACTGGGGTCGGTGGCGACAAACGTTCTGACAATGGAGTAGTTGCCGGGACAGCTTCCGCTGAATTCTTCGGTGGTTTCTATGACGGTGACACTTCCGCTGTTGTCAGTGGCGGTGGCACTTTCTAGGTTGATCTCTTCGGAGCATTCCACCGTGGTGTCCTCTGGAACAACCAATTCAGGAGGGGTGATATCATCGATGTTCTGACATTCCCCAGTGGTGTATGACGTCACCCCGGCGAAGTTGACGGCGATACAGTCGTTTGAGTATGTGACGCCATCGCAACCACAAACAGGAGCATAGATTCCTGGACACAACACATTTGGATTGATGAGGTCAGGATCGATGCAACCGTCTTGCGCATGACTGGCGCTGCTCAGGAGCAGAAATAGCGCTGTGCAACTAAAAATCAGCAGTTTGTGCATTCCTTTAAGATAAGGCTTCTCTTTTATTTTCTCAAGAATTACAGTGCCATTCAGCGTGCGCTGTATTCAGAATTGGGCGTCAGGGACGTTGTACCGTGAACCTGAATGTTTGCGTCTCTCCAATGCGGATGACGTATTGGCCATCAAGCCAGCGCGAAATGTCAAGCGATTGTTGGGTCAACCGTCCATTAGAAATGCGCCTTCCAGTGATGTCCCAAGCTTGGAATGTTTCATTTTCTGGGGAATGGCCGAAGCGGATGGTGTGGACGGCGGGATTGGGAAAGCACGTGTCATTCGTGTCATCTCCTGTGGATACGCCAGAAAGCACCTCCAAGGTGTTGATGGGAAGTCGCCAAGCACCGGCTTCATCTGTGGCCACCAAAAGGTGTGTTGCGCTAAAGTCCGCATCGAATATGGTCAGCCCGCCGAGGCCTTCATTGAGTCCCGTCCAGCTGTCGCCGTTGTCGTTGGAAACGTAGACGCCGTTTCCAAATGACCCCGCTACAATCCAATCTTGAAGTGTGGCAAAACCGCGAAACGTGCCGCCTGGCAACCCGCCGCTGAGCAGCGTCCAATTGGCCCCTTGGTCCGTGGAGCGAAAGATGCCTGAGCCAATGCCACCGGCGGCGAAAAGGGTGCTTCCATGCGCTTCAATGGCCCGGTAGGTGTTGGACGAAGTTCCATTGTTGATGGCTTCCCAATTGGCTCCATTGTCTGAGGATCTGAACAGCCCTTGCCCTTGGGTGCCGACATAGGCCACGTTGTCCAGGATGGTGATGCAGCGGACATCCAATCCATCCAATCCAGCTGGGATCCAGTTGTCTCCGTGGTCTGTTGAAGTGTAGGCTCCAGAAGGGGTTACAACCCAGAGGCGGTCATTGGAAGCCGCCATTCCATGGGAAAGCAATTGAGGCAAACCGTTGTCGACCGAAACCCAGCTGCTACCGGCGTTGTCGCTGCGGAAAACGCCATTGCTCGAGCACATGTAGACGTAGGTGTCGTCGTGCGTAAAGCCGCGGGTAGGACCGATGCTCGTGTTGCCAATGTTGGCCTCGCTGTAAGTCGCCCCTTCATCATTCGAGTGGTAAGTACCTGTCGCGCCGCCGGAATAGGCCCAGCCGTCGTGAAAGTGGATGCCTTGCATATTGAGGCCCTCCGTTCCTTCGCCCTGCTCCCAGGCTTGGGCGAGCATGAAGGAAGGCATCATCATGCAGGCGATGCCGAGTGTCAGGATGGGGGGGGATGAAAATGGCATGGAAGATGAGGTTTCGGTGGGTGCAATGTCGCCAACCTGTTTTTGATCGAGCACAGGACCAGAATGGCTTCCCCTTAACTTGGCTCCATGTCACAAGGAGTTCTTCTTTTCGAAGCGCAGTTTAACCCCCGTTTGCAGCGCTATCTGTTTCTGTCCATTGCCCTGGTATTGCTGGCAACAATCGTAGGTATCCCGCTGCTGCTTGTTTGGATTTTGGGTTGGGGACAGTGGGTAACGCGCCTGCATTATCGCAGTTTGAAGTGCAGTTTGACAGCCCGACATCTGCAGTTTTCTAAAGGGCATTTTTTCAAGACCGAAAAGACCATTCCCTTGGAGAACATCCAAGATTTGACCTTCATTGACAATCCATTGCTCAAGTGGTTTGATTTGCGGATTCTGAAGGTTGAAACAGCCGGTAATAGTGCTCAAACTGGCGCTGATATGAAGTTGGTGGGTATCGTGGATGCCGCTGAATTCAAAAAAAGGGTGATGCAGGCCCGGGATGATTTTCAGGAATCTCGCGCTTCGGCTGGAGGCGGCCACACCACAAGTGATGGTGATATGATGGCTGTGCTTCGCGACATCCACGCCTCGATCGAGGGGCTGCGAGAGGACATGAACCGCGGCAAGGAGTGACAGCCTCTTTTACTTCTTGAAGACGGCTGGTGTGCGGCCCGGTTTAGTGAACCTTGACAAAGCGCAGCACCTGCTGTCTTTGGAGACTTACGAGGTGCAAGAAATAGAGCCCCGCGGGCCATGTTGACACGTCGATTGTGGGGCCATCGGTGGGGCTCCAAGTGGCAAAGGTTCGTCCGCTTGCTGACCGAATGCAAGCCGATTCGGGCAGCCAAGGCAGCTCAAGGTGAAGCGTCGACTGCACAGGGTTGGGGTGACAGGATGCTGTTGGGGCGTGCGACGCCGTTGCGATGAGGGAAGGCGTGCAGTCCAAAGTGAGGGTGACGTCGTCCTCTTCTTCGCCATAGGATTGCAGGGCGATCCAAGCAGACGGGTCTCCCGTGAGGTGATGCTGCAACCAGCCCACTGTTAAAGCAGCTGTATGGGCTTGTTGGGCTTCTCGTGACATTCCGGAAAACCCCAGTTCTCCAAAATCACACAGGGTGCCGCTGTCAGAATATCCGCAATGGCTGCCGTTTTCTAAGGATGCAAACCCGCGGCAAGTTGTGCCTGGAAGGGATTCGTAAACGGGGATGTGTGACGATAAGGGAGGGGTGATCGCATCGCCGGTCCCAGAAATAACCAGTGCTGGAGCGGTTACGTTTCCAGCGGCGGCTATAGCGGAGGGCGAGGTTTCTGCAGGAGCCCAACCGATGACCGCCCCCAGTGATGCGCCCATTTCTGCAGCGCCCAACCAGGAGGCGCCGCCACCCATGCTGTGGCCGACCAAAGCCGTCGCATTGGAAATGAGCCCTTCTAATGCCCCCCCTACTTCTGCGGAAGCGTGGTTGGCCACAAATGCCATGTCAAGACCAAAGTCCCCATGAGAAGGGGTGAGGCCAGTTTCAGTGCCGAGCAATGCAACGGCGAAGCCTGCCTCTGTCAAGTAGCCAGACATGTCGTCGTAGTCTTCGGGTCCCATCAGAAAGCCGTGGCCCAAAACCACAAGGGGGAAGGGGCCGGTTTGGTCAGGATCGAACTTGAAAAAGACCGGAATGTCTCGGCTGCTCCTGGCCTCATCTACAAAAGTCCACTCGAGCTGCTGACCCCAAATTTCCTGGTGTATTCCATGAGACATGGTCAATGCCAAAACAAAAACGCCACCAAGCAAAGAAGACAACTTGTTCATGCGGCGAACCTACTGTAAGCTGCTTGATTTGTGCACCTTGATGTCCCCTTTGGATCCTCATGATGCCTAAGCCGAGGAGAATTGAGTACTTTGACAGACGCCCCGTTAAACCTCTCGTTCCATGATTTCTCTTGCTGCGAAAATGTCCCCTTGGCGGTTTTTGAAGTACACCCTGTCTTTTACCATCCCCTTGGCCACTTTGGCTTCTTTGATGTCGGATGGAAACTGGACTTGGTTGGCCATTGCCTACAGCTTTGGTTTTTTGCCCTTTATGGAGTTGATTTTGCCCTCTGCCAAGAAAAACCTGACCGATGCCGAGAGAGAAGTGGTGTCTGAAGATCCGCTTTATGATGGGCTCCTCTGGTCAATGGTACTGATTCAATGGGGGCTGCTCGGCTATTTCATTTGGGATTTGGCCCAAGGTGGCCGGACCATGTGGAGCTTGGAATGGTGGGGTTGTGTCTCTGCTATGGGCCTATCGTGCAGCATTCTCGGAATCAATGTGGCCCATGAATTGGGGCACCGAAAGGAGAAGCACAATCACTGGATGTCCCAGGCTTTGCTGGTCACTTCGCTGTACACGCATTTTTTCATTGAGCACAACCAAGGGCATCACCGGAATGTGGCCACGTTGGAAGACCCGGCTACAGCTCGGCGCAATGAGTGGCTGTTCACCTTTTGGTTCCGTGCGGTTTTTATGGCCTGGTGGTCGGGATGGAAAATTGAGGCCAAGCGCCTGCGCAGAAAGGGAATGACCCCTTGGCATTCCAGCAACGTTTTCTTGAGGCTCCAGCTCATTCAATGGGGTTTGCTTGCTGCGGTTTGGGCCGTTTTTGGATGGGAAGTAGGAGTGGCTTGGTTGATCGCGGGTGCCTTTGGTGGATTCCTCTTGGAGGTCGTCAATTACGTGGAGCACTATGGTCTGCTTCGCGACAAGGTCAGCGATCACCGTTACGAACGGGTTCAGCCCCAGCACAGCTGGAACTCTGACCACCCATTGGGACGTATGGTGTTGTTTGAACTGACCCGCCATTCCGACCATCACCATCAGTCTGAGAAGCCTTATCAAACCCTCAACACCATCCATGATGCGCCGCAGTTGCCTACGGGGTACCCCGGCATGATGCTGTTGAGTTTGATTCCACCTTTGTACTTCGCCGTGATGAATCCGCGGGTGGACCGATTGAAGGTTCTTGCTGAGTCCTGAATTTCATGCATCCGTGCGGGGAACCCCGCGCACTTTAGACATTATGTTCCCTATGACTGGTCGTTTGTGTCTCCTGTTCCTTTTGTACTCGTCTCTCCCTGCTATGTGCTGGTCACAAAGCCCTTCAACGTTGGCCTCAGTGCCCATGACCTCGCGCATGGCGTTGTCGGAGTTGGAGGCTTTGGTGAAGCAGTGCGACGACGACGATGAGCTGTATGCCATGGCTTCTGGGCAGTATCCCGTGGCCTGGTTGAATGGTCGATTGATGGTGGGATTCCTTGGAAGTGTGGCCTCAGAAACCGTTGATTTTGGGGCGTTACAGACGCCATCACCGCAGCTCCATGTGGGTGCGCAGAGGGGTTCTGTAGTCTCCTTTCGCATCGACATTCATCATTTGGACATGTTAGAGGGCTTGGGGCTCAGTGCTTGGCAATTGGCAGGGAAGGCTGCTCCGGATTTAGAAAAGGCGCGATATGGAACCCGAGCAGATAGTGTTCAGGCGGGCTTGGGTTTGCCCCAGGCTTTTACGGGAGAGGATGTGCTCATTGGTGTGGTCGACTGGGGCTTTGATTACACCCATCCCATGTTTTACGACGCGGGCCTCAATGCTTCGCGCATTCGGGGGGTTTGGGATCAATTTCGCCAACAGGGACCGGGACCTGCAGGCTTTGATTATGGCCGGATGGCGGATACGCCAGCGGAGATTGCCGTTCTGGCTTCGGATACCTCCAACATTTACAGTTTTGCTTACCACGGCACGCATGTGGCTGGCATCGCTGGAGGTGCAGGAGCGGGCGTAGAGCTGATTGGAATGGCGCCTGATGCTGGGTTGCTGTTCGCGTCTTTCCTCATCGACGAAGCGGCCGCCATGGATGCCTTTGCATGGATGCAGGATGTGGCTGAATCGGATGGAAAGCGTCTGGTCATCAACAACAGCTGGAGCCTCCCGCAATTTGGAACCAAGGACGGCCAAGGGTTGATCAACCAATTCATTGACGCCATGTCCGAAGAGGGGGTGGTGTTTGTGGCTTCTGCCGGCAACAATGGCGACAGCGACTTTCACTTGTCTCATGACTTTGCTGCTGACACCGTGCGCACGCGGGTTCAGTTCTACCCAGAATCGGCCAATCCGAGTATGTGGGGCCAGGCCTTAACACTTTGGGGAGAGGCAGGGGCATCGTTCGATGCGGGATTTGTGCTGACTTCTATGGGCAGTAACGTGTTGCAAGAGAGTCCATGGTATGCTACGGATGGTGGTCCGTTTATGCTCGACTCTATGCTGATTCAAGGCGGTGATACCATCTTGTTTGATTTGGTGGTCGAGGAGGCACATCCGGCCAACGGAAGGCCTTTTGCGCGGTTCCGCATCCGGAAGGGAGCCGCCGCTGTGGGTGTTGGATTACAGGTTGCGGCAGAGTCCGGAACCGTGCACGGTTGGAATACCACCCACTTGTCCAATGGCGTGGGCAATTGGGGACAGGACTTCATGTCCACCAGTGACGGTTGGCTTGCAGGCAATCCTGACTACGGTGTGCAGAGTCCTGCTTTGTCCGAGAGTGTGATTGCCGTGGCGGCTTATTACTCGGAATACCTGAACCCCCTCGGCAATGAAGGGGGCGGGACTTTGGCCAACTTTTCGACCTATGGCCCTACAATAGATGGCAGGCTCAAGCCTGAAATTTCCGCGCCCGGCGTTTCTGTAGAATCTTCCATGAATTCCTTTACCGATGCCAGTTTCAATGCGACGGAGGAGGTTGAATTCAACGGTGTGCTCTATCCGTTTGCCAAGCTGTCGGGGACGAGTATGAGTGGACCCGCTGTGGCGGGGATTGTAGCACTGATGCTGCAGGCCAATCCTGAATTGACCATCGAAGAAGTGCGGGAAGCCCTTCAAGTCACCGCGCGTGAAGACGACCATACTGGTGTGATTCCGGCCACGGGCAGCACGGTGTGGGGATGGGGAAAGGTCAACGCTGTTCGAGCGGTGCAACAGGTGTTGGGCATCAATGGTGTGCCGCCTGCATTCTCAGCAGAGCCTGTAGAGTCTCACTTTGTGGTCTGGCCAAATCCGGTTGGCACCTTGTTGCATGTCTCGCCCGTCCGAGGCTTGAATTCGTTTGAATGGACGGTGTTGGATGCGCTCGGACGTGTGTGTGACACGGGCATTGGGCAGGGTTCGGTGGATTTGGAAACAAGCGGTTGGCCTCTTGGTGCTGTGGTCTTACAACTGGTGGCCGAAGATGGCCGGCAAGAGTCCCGGAGGCTGATTGTAGAATAATTTTCCGTGTCTGCAGTTGCGGCCGGACCCCACAGAATACTCCCTCCATGAAAAACTTCAACTTCTGGTATGTCGCGCTTTTTGGTGTGCTCAATTTTGTGGGACTGGCCATTGGGGGCTTAGCGACTGGGCCGGGGGTGTCTTCGGATTGGTATGCGGGGTTGGACAAGGCCCCTTGGACCCCGCCAGGCTGGGTTTTTGGAGCAGCTTGGACCGCGGTGATGTTGGGCTTTACATGGTTCATGACGTCGGTCTGGAGTCAACTGGGTACAGGTGTTGAGCGCCGGACTTGGGCAGGGTGGTTCGCGATGGCGTGGCTGCTCAACGTGGGGTGGAACCCCCTGTTCTTTGGGTGGCAAGAAGCGGGTTGGGCTTTGGCCGAAATCCTCGCGCTGTATGCTGTGATTGTGGCCATGGCGCGCAAGGCGTGGTCGGTCTTGGGGCCAGCGCGTTGGGGCATCGCCCCTTATGTGGCTTGGCTTACGGTAGCGGTGTCGCTCAATGCTTATGTGGTCTTCAACAACCCTTCGAAGTCCGGAGAGACATGGCCGGAATCCCGATGGGAGCAGGGTTGGAAGGATTTAGATGGCGCCGTGGAATGGGCGGTTGAAGAGGGACAGATCCCCGGTGCCGTGCTCTTGGTGATGCGGGATGGAGAAGTGGCGGTTCACAAAGCCTATGGCATGGCGGATCCTGTGTCGGCAGTACCCATGGAGAAAGACGCCTTGTTTAGAATCTGCTCCCAAAGCAAAGCCATCACAGCCACGGCGGCGATGATATTGTGGGAACGTGGACAATTGGGACTGGACGATCCCGTTTCCAATTACCTCCCCGAATTTGCCGGTATTGGCGTCATAGATACGCTCCGGACAGACACTTCGTTCACCGCCGTTTCCTCCACTTCAGAAATGACGGTTCGTCACCTGATGACGCATACCTGTGGCGTCTCATATGGTGAGATTGGCGACCCGCGTTTCGAAGCGCTGTATGAGGCGCACGATGTGCTGGACCTGTTCCCGACGGATGGCCGCTCAACCCGGGACAACGTTCGGAACATCGCTTCAACATGCCTCATTCATCCGCCTGGTGTTCAGTGGAATTACAGTTTGGGGCTGGATGTCTTGGTGGCGGTTATCGAGGTGGCGGCGCAGCAGCCGTATGCGGCGTTTCTACAATCCGAGATTTTGGAACCCCTGGGGATGAACGACACCCATTTTGTGCTGCCCATGGAAAAAGCCAAGCGGCTGGCCAATGTCGTGGAGCCCGCGGAGGATGGCTTTCAGTGGAAGCGTCACGAGCATCCGCGTTACAGCATTGATTACCCGCTCCATCCGGAATGGCCCTTGTGCAGTGGTGGGGCCGGTCTGACCTCGTCGGCCAAGGATTACGCGCGCTTTTTACAGTGCTACCTCGATCGGGGTGCCACACCGGAGGGCCGTCTGCTTCAAGCCTCTACCGTGGACTCGGTTTTGGCCGATCAAGCGCCTGGGCTGCTCGATGGTGGCTGGCATCAAGGCTTGGCGTTTGGTGTGCGCAATGGGGGGAGCTCTGCGGGCAGTTTTTTTTGGAGTGGATACTTCAACACCAGCTTTTTCGCCCAACCCAGCACCAAGACATCGGTGGTGTTGATGAAGCAGACCTACGGCCTGAAAGTGGACAGCACGGCCACGGCCTTTGCTTCGCTCCTCTGGAATTGAACCGGGTGAAGGCTTAGAGCCGCATCTTTGGCACCATGTCCAAGGTCAATATTTTCAAGCCTGTTGAGCAGAAGTCGCGTTCAGCGGCTCCCGCTCCACCAACCGATTCTGCAGCATTTCACGCTGTCGTGGATTCGCGGCGCAGCGTCCGCGTATACGCCGATGATCCCATTCCGGAGTCGGTGATGGAAGCGTGCATGGACGCGGCCTTAAAGGCCCCGAACTCTTCCAATTTGCAGACATGGGAAATCCACCATGTGGTCGATGCGGCGAAGAAGGCGGCCTTGGTAGAGGCCTGTTTGTCCCAGCCAGCGGCCGGGACGGCACCAGAATTGTTGGTCTTTGTGGGCAGGCCGGATTTGTGGAGACGCAACAACCAATGGATGCTCGAGGCGTTTGACCGTGCAGGTACTGTCCCGGAAAGCGCCTATCAGTATTATCGAAAGATCACGCCGCTGGTCTATGATCAAGGAGCTTTTGGCTGGCGGACGCCATTTAAATGGTGGATCACCCGGTGGCGTGGACTGCGGAAGCCGATTCCGCGTGAGCCGATTGGCAAGTGGGGGATGCGCATTTGGGCGCACAAATCCACGGCATTGGCTTGTGCCCAATTCATGCTGGCTATGCGCGCCCATGGTTTTGACACTTGTCCCATGGAGGGCATGGACAGCGCTCGGGTCAAACGCCTTTTGGGATTGCCGCGTCAGGCGGTGGTGACCATGGTGATTTCTGCGGGCAAGCGGGCCGAGGGAGGGGTTTATGGTGCGCAGCAACGGTTTGATCGCAAGCACTTTATCCACCGCCATTGATGGGGTGTCGTGTGTTGTCTTTGGGGACAGCGGCGCTGTGTTTGGCCGGTGTATTGATGACCAAAGTCGCTTCGGCACAAAGGCGGGTTCATGTCGATGACATCGTCATTTCGGGACGGTTCCTGTATGAAGCTGCAGACTCCACGGGGTTGGACGAGCCGGTGTTACACCCTTTCACGGGCACGTTGTTTGATCTCTGGCCCAACGGCGCCCTGAAGAGCGAGTGTGTCATTGAGGATGGAGAATGGGGGTTCAACTGTCAGGAATGGCACCTGAATGGACAGCTGCGCAGCGAGGAGGTGTTTGATCCGCCATATGTGTTGTGGAATGGTTGGTATCCTGATGGTGAGGTCTTCTTTCAAAAACGCTTTGCCTTTGAAGAACCTTCGGGCCCCTTTATTGGTGTGGGAGAGGAGCTGGATGCCAAGTGTTTCACGCCAGATGGAGCGCTGATGCCGTGTCCTGAAGAGATATTGTGGCCCGGTGAAAGCGAATAGGGGGAGGCTCAAAATGGCCTTTCGGAATCGGTCTCAGGGTTCCTTGAGCCCCACCGGGATCTATGGGGCCTTTCACCAAAAAAATACCCTTCGAACGGATGTCCGAAGGGCATTTCCCAAAAAGGGAGATTCTGATCGAGGCCACCCATATCCATGGGTGCCATTCAGTGTTGCTCTCTGTATTAAGATTTGGCAGCGTTGCGTTGGTACAACATGCTGATTACGGCGCCCGTGGCGGCCATAAAGACGATGTTCGCCACCACGTCGACAATGCCCTCGTTCATCGAGAAAATGTGCCCGCCATCACAGGTGAAGAAGCCATAAATGAACACGTTGAGCATTCCGTTTGCGACAAGGCCAGCGACCGCGCCATGCTTGGCACCGGCAGCCGGTGAGAAATTGCTGCCCAACTGGATGATATAAGCCGCTAGACCGACCATCAAGGCGTTGCCGAAGATCATGGCGCCCATGTTCATTTGGTCCTCAGGAACCACGCATGTGCTTGTGGGGTATTCCATGATACCCATGTAAAAAACAGTGCTGATGACCATGAAAGTCACCAAGCCTGCGAAAAAAGGAAGTAAATGTTTCATTGTAGTAAGGTGAATTCAAAAATCCTCAGAATCGCATGAGTGGGTGTTGGTGCAGCAGGTGTTTTGTGAAGGTTCTTGTGTTAAATGTGGCTGTTTTCAGAGGTGTGGCGCCCAGTTCTTTGGTGAAAACGTCCATTCTCTGGTGGAGGTAAATCCCGCTACCTTTCCTCTTCATACCGGGTAAATACAGCACCTTTACAACATGTCTGCAGTCCTGATTCTTTCTTCCCTCGCTGCCTTGTTTGCGGCGCTCGCATGCTTCCTTGTGCTCACCCGTAGCCGCAAAGGAGCCGGTGTTAGCGATGGGAAAACCGAGGAGAGGCTGGACCGTTTAGAGGCCGTGATTCGGGATGAATTTCGCGAGAATCGAAAGGAAGGTGCTGCGCTGGCGCAAGCGCAGCGGAAAGAGTTGACCGATGGATTTGGCGCTTTCAGGAAACAAATGGAGGACCAGAGTAAGACCCAATCCGATGCGCTTCGCGACCGGTTTGGTGATTTGTTGAAGCAGCTCGATGACCAAGGCAAGAAAAGCCTGGATTCGGTCAAGGATGTCAGGGGTACGGTAGAGAAGCAGCTCAAGGAGATGCGCGATGACAATGGCAAGCGGCTGGATGAAATGCGCAAGACCGTGGACGAGAAGCTCCAGGTCACTTTGGAGAAACGCCTTGGTGAATCGTTCAAACAAGTCAGTGATCGCTTAGAACAGGTTCACAAGGGGCTGGGCGAGATGCAAACACTGGCCAGCGGAGTGGGGGACTTGAAAAAGGTGTTGACCAATGTCAAGACGAAGGGCATCCTTGGAGAGTATCAATTGGGCAATATCCTAGAGCAATTACTGACCACAGAGCAATACGAGGAAAACATCGCCACCCGTCCCGGAAGCTCAGAGCGTGTTGAATTTGCCGTTCGGATGCCGGGTCAAGACGACAACGAGTCTGTTTGGCTGCCCATTGACAGCAAGTTTCCGCTCAAGGGGTATGAGGATTTGCTCACGGCGCGCGAAGTCGGAGATCTCGCTGGAATTCAGGCTGCTGAAAAGGCCTTGACCCGGACCATTGAGTCCTTTGCAAAAGACATTAGTGAGAAATACGTAGAGGTGCCCCACACGACGGATTTTGGGGTCATGTTCCTTCCCGTAGAGAGCCTTTACGCAGAAGTGTTGCGCCACCCGGGAGTTTTTGAAACCCTGCAGCGCAAATACCGCATCACCGTGACAGGGCCAACGACCATGTCCGCCTTGCTCAACAGTTTGCAGATGGGCTTCAGGACTTTGGCTGTGACCAAACGGAGCAGCGAAGTGTGGAAGATTTTGGAGGCTGTCAAGACGGAGTTTGGGAAGTTCGCCGAACAACTCGAGAAGGTCGATGACCGCTTGGGCAAGGCCAAGACTGAGCTGGAGAAGCTGCGCAACACCCGGACCAATGTGATGGAAAGGAAGTTGCGGGATGTGGCGCTCATCGATGCCGATGAGAGCAGCCGGATCTTGGCGCTTTCTGAGGGCAGCGAAACCGATACTCGCGTGCAGCCTGAGGAAGACTGAGTCTTTATTGCGGGTTGATTCGGTGCACCAATCCATTGGTGGAGGACCACCCGCCAGGTTGTTTTTCAATGGTGAAGTCCAGCGCATAGAGTACACATTCCGGTTCCAAAACGAAGGATACCTGTCCGGAAAACGGCCCTGTGCCGTTGGGTAGATTCCAGGATTGACGCACTGTGGTGGATTCAACGAGCATGAGGGTATATACCTGATCGAAGGGTTCCCATCCCAGTATGGAGAACGGGAATTCTACGAGGGAGCCTTCAGGACTGATGGTAGAATCTTGCCAGGTGACCTTGAAGGAGCCCAAATAGTCGTGTTCTGAGAGGGCCGATATCACATAAGATCCTTCTGGGATGTCCACTTCTATGAGCAGGTCGATTTGAGTCGTTTTACCTGCTTTTCCGGGTTTGGCAAAAACCCGAATGTCAAAAGGTGTGGTATGGGGCGTCGCGATGTGATCAAGAGGTCCGCCCGCAGAGGTCGGCTGATATTGGGGTGACCCGCATCCGATTACAAAGGCTGCAAATAGGATGGTGAAATCGCAGCCGCGCATGGCGGAAAGCTATGGCATAAAAAAGGGGGCTGCATGTGCAGCCCCCTCTGGTGTCTTTTAGAATGGGTGCGCCATCAGTCGCAGTCGTGGCCGAAGTAGACCAGAATGCTTAAGACGTCACCTACGGAGATGAAAAAGTCGCCGTCCACGTCTTGTGGGCATCCGTCATTGTCAACCACACATTGGCCAAGCTCGGCATCCCAAATGGTGCCCTCACCGCAGCACCCGCCATCAACGCAGTCGTTCTCGGGCGCTGGAGGCAGCAGCACAGCGTCGATCACGTGGACCACGCCATTGTCGGTTATGATGTCAGCAATGGTGACTTGGGCGTCGTTGATGAAGATGGACCCTTCGCAATCAATGCTGACTTCTACGTCTTCTCCAAGAAGTGTTGTGGCGGTGGCGCCATCGGCGAGGTCGGTCGACAGGACCTGTGCGCCCACCACGTGGTACAGCAGAATGTCCGCGAGTCCGGGCAGGGCCAAAAGGTCTTCAGCTGTAGCGTCCAATGCTGCCGCGAGGGCGGCAAAGGCATCATCGGTAGGGGCAAACACCGTAAAGGGGCCTTCACCGGAGAGGGCGCCCGCGAGGTCTGCTTCGATCACGGCAG
>Ga0206126_10000229_pt1 | contig 75868 bp, 72 predicted proteins | sample Helgoland_Spring_5_FD_148621 | JGI IMG/M metagenome (GOLD analysis project Ga0206126, IMG submission 148621) | Pelagic subsurface seawater microbial communities from Kabeltonne, Helgoland, North Sea - Helgoland_Spring_Bloom_20160412_1 | ecosystem: Environmental > Aquatic > Marine > Epipelagic ...
TATATTTGATTATATTTGATTATATTTGATTATATTTGATTATATTTGATTATATTTGATTATATTTGATTATATTTGATTATATTTGATTATTAATTTCCCAATGTTTCCGCCGAATGCGTGTTTCCGACGATGGGCTGGTATTCCTTTTTCGATTTAGGTGGAGGTATTTGAGTATTTTCCATTCTGCTTACCATCTCTGATTCAAGAGATTGGCTTGTCTCATTATATTTATTAAAATCACTTGTTCTCTTCTTCTCAGACGGCAAATGTCTATTATTAATAACCGGAATATGTAAATTTCTAGACCGAGATATTAGAGTATATGCCACTACTAATGCCAAAATACCCAATAGGTGATTCGTATAAATAAACATAGACACCGCAAGCAAGACAACGACAATATTCCCCGTGAGGGAATCTATCGGTTTTGCTAAAATATGGGGAGTTTGTATATCAAACAGAAGGTATATAATAAATATTACCGCTAGGAGAAGTTCGTGCTTCTTTTCAGCCTTTGCCAATTTTTTCAAATACTTCATCTATATGATTACTAAACATTTTTATTGAAATGTAAAATTGAAAACACATAAACATATAGAACTGTATAATATATGACTGACGCAGCTACATATTTAGGACAAAAAGGGTTTACTATTTTAAAAGAATGTTTACATATTAAAGAGCAAATGTTTATTCGCGACGCATTAACTGTTAAGCCGTATATTCCAAAATCTCCTGTCCAACCACCATCATTCCCCGTTTATCGCGAGTCTAGAAATAAACTATACCTTCCACGTTTCTTTGGGATTGATACTTATGGTAAACCTGATACTCTTCGCATTTCGCTGGGTAACAAAATAGATATATCTTTTAAGGGAGAGTTGAGGGATTATCAAACGAATATTATCAACACATATCTAAAAAACGTCAATGATTCAGAAGGTGGCGGAGGACTTCTCGAGATTCCTTGTGGAAGAGGAAAAACTGTGATGGCTCTTAAATTAATAGAACAGCTAAAAGTCAAGACCCTCGTAATTGTTCATAAGGGATTCTTATTAGAACAATGGGTCGAGAGAATTAATCAGTTTTTGCCGGGAGCTACCGTCGGCAGAATACAGGGACAAATTATTGATATTGAAGGGAAGGATATTGTAATTGGTATGCTACAATCTCTTTCAATGAAGGAATATCCCCAAGATATGTTTAAAGATTTCGGGTTTGCTATTGTAGACGAATGTCACCACATAAGTTCCGAAGTGTTTAGTCGTTCTTTACTAAAGATAGTTACCAAGTATGTCCTTGGGCTAAGTGCTACTATGCAAAGAAAAGATGGCCTAACTAGAGTATTTAAAATGTTTCTTGGAGAGATTATTTATACAGAAAAGAGAGATAACACAGACGATGTCTTGATAAAAGCGGTCGAATATATTTCCACAGACGAGGCGTTTAACGCAACTATTTTCGACTACAGGGGTAACCCTGCATATAGTAGTATGATAACCAAGTTGTGTTCACACGACCCCCGAAGTGAATTTATACTAAATATTCTCATAGAAGAGCTTTCGTCATTCCCCGACCAGCAAATAATGATTCTGGGACAAAACAAAAATGTATTAATATACCTTCATAAGGCGATTGTAGAAAGAAATATTGCGTCTGTTGGATTTTATGTAGGAGGGATGAAGAAGGAGGCACTTAAACTAAGTGAGTCTAAAAAGGTAATTATTGCAACATATGCGATGGCGTCGGAAGCGTTAGATATTAAATCGCTAACAACCCTTATTCTCGCGACACCTAGAACCGATATCACACAGGCCGTTGGTAGAATTTTGCGCGTAAAACACAAACGTCCGATGGTGGTTGATATCGTTGATACACATTCGGTATTTAAAAATCAATGGAAAAAGCGGAGAGCATTTTATAAGAAATTTAAATATAAAACACTTTACACAAATAGCAATTTGTATTCTGGCGATAAGTGGGAAACTCTATATGACCCGTGCAAAACCGCTCCTTCTAAAAAAATTTGCGACACCGACAACCTAAAGGGAAAATGTCTTTTGACAATTAAATAAATGCGGACTGTCTAGTTATGTATCGGTGTAGTCATTATATTTACTATTATCCGGAAGCTTCTCCGTCGGCTCCCATTTTTTGAATTTATAATTATATACACACCTCATAATAAATTGCTTTTCCAAATTAACAAATTTTGACGGATCAATATTTTCAAACTCTTCCTCGTCGTCACTTTCTTCTAACAAGTCTAAATTTGCATTTTCCTTTATGGTTCTAAACAGAGAGTTCATAAATACACTTTTTTTGTAAGTCGGGATCATCGCGACACCGAAGTGATAATCCTGTCCATCTTTCACGCAATATAAATTATATATATCCGCACTCAAGCTCGCAGTCACTTTAAAAATCGCATTTCGTTTTAATTCTATATTAACCCTTTCCACACCCATAGCATACTTGTTTCTATAATATTTAATTCCGTATGCTGTATAAGGTAAATTCTCAATATTGCTCCGCAATTCGCCATAATCTGTATTCATCATAGGCAATACCGGTTTTACAAAATTATCTCCGTATGTTTTTTGCGAAATCTCGCACGAAAACATCTGTTGAAATATGCTTAATTGTTTTATTGGATTATATCTCTCCGCGTTTGTCCCCATATAATAATGCAAATCCTCAAAACAGAAAATATTTGATTTTGTTGATTTCAGATATGTCCCATATATAACAGTCCCATACGACAACTTATTGTCAAAACACATTGCACACGTATCTATTGATTTAATATTGTCCTTATTATCTAGATGCAATAGCAAGCAGACATTTTTATTATGAATATATGTAAACCACATTATTGCCTTTGGTCCCTTTGGTATAATACTATAATAGTCGGCATAAACTTTTCTATATATATTCTTATTATAGGAAAGTTTAATAGAAGGAAATCTAGACATCAATCTGTTTTTAGTCGCGATAGACAACATATATGTATTTACTTTATATTTGGGCTTATATCTATTTCGTTATTTTATACTATTAAAATGCGACTGTAAATCAACTTGCATATCCGTATAAATATCCGCATACATATCAGTATTCTTTTTTTTATCAAGACACTCGATAGATGTTGTTCCATCTTCCGAGGACTTTGTTTCAACTGGTTTCATATTTTCAACTGGTTTCATATTTTCAACTGGTTTCATATTTTCAACTGGTTTCATATTTTCAACTGGTTTTTCTATTTCCTCGCTAGATGTATTAATAATATTTAATATATTTGCATATTCCTTCTTTGGCATATCGACTAAATCAACCACTATCGGTATGGAATATTTATTTTTAATAAAATTATATATTTGGTGAACTACAAATATGAAAATAATCGAAATTATTGTCTGTTGGATAAACCAATAAAACATATTACATAGTGTGATTAAACTTTAATAGCGATAAAAACGAAATTATATCGTCTTTTACGCCAATTGTATTGATACCGCAATTCGTTTCAAAATAAATATCTTGCACAAAGCCATCTTTTTTAACAAAAATCATCTGCATCGACGAGTCGGAATTCAACTTATATGTTTCCTCTACTATATCATTCTTATAGTGAGAATACGGTATTTGGAACCATTCATCGTCTACTACAATCGTGCTATCGTCACAATATAATACAATATTATCCATAACATATTTTTTTACGGGAACATCAATCACTTTCATCTTATATATCTTATCTTTTGCAATCTTAAATATTCCTTCTTCGGAATATATAAGCGATTTATTTTTAGTGCTTATATAATATGGAATAAGTGTCTTGTGCGGAATAGCTTTTATGTCAAGGTCCCGCGAATATATTTTCATTACTACATATTTTATATAGAAACCATTTAAACCTATATAAAATATTAAAATTATGACGAACATTGTTATTGTTCATAAAAATTCTTCTCTTACGACTTATAATGTTAAGAAAATCTGTCGCGATGATCTATATAAAAAATGCAATTTTCGAAAGAAAGATGGGTTTTCAAATAGGACTACCTGGAAAGTTAAGCTTGGAGACACACAGCATTCTATAGAATTGTGGGCCAGAGATTTCGGAAATGCAAATACCGAGAATAAATATGATTTCCCTCCGCCGTGCGATAACGCTCTATATTTCGGAGATTGTTGCCTTATTAAAACAGACGGCGATGATATTGTTGATTTGGACGTTCCTCTATGGAATACAATTTATGAAAAGTTATTCGGGGGTTTTGATGACCTAGACGACAACGAATCTGAAAGCGATGACGAGCTGGAAGAAGTTCCTAAACATTTAAAAACAAAAGATGGTTATCTTAAAGACGACTTTGTTGTTGATACCGAGAGTGACAAAAAATACTCGGAAAATGACTCGGAAAATGACTCGGAAAATGGGTCGTGCGAAGAGGAAGTAGGAGAAAGCGATTCTTCCGATGATTCTGATAATAGTGAGCTAGGAGAGGAATTTTATGAATATAGCACAGACGAAGATTAGGCTAGACAAATTAAGCTAGACAAATTAGAACTAAACAAAATTGAATACATATAAATAAATAAGTTTATATGTATTACTATGAGGACTATCGACAAGCCCGACATTTTCCGAGAAAATATCAACAAAAAACTCCTCCTACTTATCGATGATGCAAAAATCGTCTCCAATCTTGAGAAGGGAATCTATAATTACTCCATTCAGGAAGCGAATGGAAAAAATATCCTGAAAAAATGGAACAATCCATATTTCGTTCTCTTGTATCTGAATAAGTTTCGTTCAATCTATATCAATCTTGGGAATTCAGACCTTCTCAATCTGGTTAAGAGTAAAAAGATTCGAGCACACAAGATAGGAATGATGACACATCAAGAGATGAATCCGGGAAAATGGAAAAAGCTCATCGAAATTAAAAAACTTCACGACGATAATATGTGTGCACCAAAGATTATGTCAAACACCGATGATTTTAAGTGTGGGAAATGTAAATCGAAAAATTGTAGTTATTATCAGCTACAAACAAGGAGTGCAGATGAGTCTATGACTACATTCGTATCTTGCATTGACTGCGGGAATAGATGGAAGTGCTAATAGATGGAAGTGCTAATAGATGGAAGTGCTAATAGATGGAAGTGCTAATAGATGGAAGTGCTAATAAATGATAAAATAAATTGTAAACAACCATTGAAACAATAACGTCGTTTGTATAATGCTGTCTAGATAATATTAACGATATTGGAAATACAAATTGTATCATCCGACTATAACTATACAAAAACATATTTGTGCAATAGTCGGCATCTACCATCGTTCCCAGAAAAATAAAAATGATAGTATGTCCACTATACATTAAATCGTGGGTTGATAAAAATATTTTTTTATAATAACTCTGACTAGCCGGCGGTCTCGGCATACAAGTGGGCATAATTGTAGAGATAGTTGTTATTGACCTCAGCACCAACGAATATCCAACGGCCGATATATTTATTTGGAGTTGTTCATCGCTTCCGGGGAAAAAAAATTGTTTAATAATCGCGCTAATAAAAGACACCAATAATAATATCCATTATACTACTTAATGGACTATTAAATGTTCTTTATTCATAAATTGGCGTATAAGGATTTTCTAAATATTTTCGGTGTTTATTTCATAAAATAACACGTTTATTTCATAAAATAACACGTTTATTTCATTATAGCTCCAGTTCATATACTGGCCAATATTCCATTCCACCCCCTGGAATTGGTCTTCGGATAATAAACGGAATCTTTTTCTGCTTCAATTCATCCAGAGCAATTAAATATCCGTCAAGTGTTGTCGGTGGGACATTTACAAATGCTTTTGCACCACTATCAATCTGCTTTGCCCGCTGGCCCAATATTTTCGCCTTCTCATATTTCGTAAGTTTTGGAATTGTCCGATGATACGGGTCGATAATATTTCCCATCTTATTTCTGGAAACTTTTGATAACTTCAATACCTCATCGAAGTTATGAATGATTGAGTCCGGGTGAAAATCCGCTATATAACTATCCTTTGAAATGTTCTTCAGCTTTTGCAAGTAATCCTCGTCCTCGTCGTCGGTTGTATCAGCATCAGAATCGCTCTCCACTTTTTCATCTCCATTATATTTTAGGATATCCTCGATTGTTGGAGAAATATTTGGGGCTATAACAGCTTCCTTGCTCTCGGATTCTCCCGGGTTGTCCTCTTCCTCTTCCTCACCAGAACTATCAGTCCCTCCATCAATTATGTCTTCGATATTAGACAACTCTCCTACGGATGATTCAATATCAGATAAGTCTTCCGAATCGGTATTCAGAGAATCCGAGTCTTCGGGATTTTTTATTGCGATTTCAGCGTCAGAGCCTTTTTCAATAATTGAGTCTTTTGCTAGTTCCATATGTATACAATCAATATATATTTTTATATGTTTTCAATTTTCAATTAAAAAAATATAATTTATTCTGTATCTTCGAGGATGATGCTCTTCCCCTTAAATTAGTGGTTCTCGTCCGTTTTCCAAATAGTATCACATTTCACGCACATATAAATGTATTTCATATTAATATCGTCATATCGGATGTAGATAACCTCGCGCGATTTGTCTGATGGTGGCGGGGTAGCGTCTCCAGACTCCATCGATTCAGCCCCAGTATTACTTACACACGACTCGTTCGGACACCTGATATTGTTAAGTCGGGGGAGGGTTGGGTCGTGCTTGGTATATTCATTAATAACCTGTTTATAACGCTGCGTCTTTTGATGAATTACCGTATCCAATACGCAGATGTTGTCTTTTGTTAGTATACTGTCTTCAAACCCGCAGTTACGACAATAATAAATAAGCTTATCGCCATCATCATCGGCAACCTTTAAATAATACATGTTGTTACACTTTTCGCAAAAGTGCATCTCTAATATATATATCTCATATCATTATTTATATTCAATTTTATAGATAAGGTAATTTAAAATAATTCTTTTATAATAATTCTTTTATAATAATTCTTTTACAAACCCTTCGTATATTTTCGTTAACCTTACGCCTACATTACTATAATCTAACCACATTGTCATTCCGTATAAACGAGTTGTTGCAATACTATCGTGGTCTCCCACGTTTCTATATACCTGTTCCATAATACTATTATAATTTTCTTTAAAATGGTCAACCATAATCTTCCTCAGCTCCGGGAATTTTACTTTCACAAAATTTTTTTCCAACATATCCCCTATCGCCACACTCAGATTCGCAAATGTAATTATTTTATTATACGGGGTGAAGTCCTTATTATCCTCTTTAATACCGGGCTCGTTTAGTAACGGCTTGTCATTTAGAACCGTGCATAATGCTAATAATATACTAGATATCGTATTGCAAGAAGACCACTGGTCTCCGCTCCACGTATTTAATATGGATAAACAAACCTTTCCGTTCCTATAATAATTTGGATTGAATCTAGTTTTTCCATCATTTGTGTGATAGGTTACTAGAGGTGGGGCGTGTGGATAATTTGGCGGAAACTCAAACTCGAATAAATAATAGCCGTTTTCGTAAGGAGTTCCCTTAGAACCAACGCATAAAGCCTGTCCTTTTAATATATTATCTGTATTATGCACATAATGTATTCCGTGTTCAATCAATGGATTCCTCGTGATCTCTCTAACATCTTTAGCAAGTCTCTTGATTACACCTTTCGCGAGCACAACTTCTGTCATTAATATAAATATTCGCTTGGTCTTATGTCTTATTCTAATATTTATTTAACATATATATAATAAAAAAATTGAGATAAAAATTTTTTACAAAGTATGTATAATAGATATGTCTCAACCGAACGATGGATTTAACCCTTTCTTGAAATCCAATATAACCGCAAAGGGTGAGGAACATACCCATACCAAAATCCCTGACAAAAAATTAAATATATATCCGGGGTCTTACAGTATCGATTCGACGGACGAGAAGTCATTTTATTCTAAATATTACAAGCACGTGTTTGTAAAGAAAACTCTAGAATATTTAACCGAGAAACAGCTTCGCGAGAATGGTCCGATTATGATAGATATTGACCTCCGCTATTCTCCCGACACGATGGAGAAACAGCACGCAGACGAGCACGTAGTTGACGTTGTTATGCTCTATGCCGAAAAAATCAAGCAGCTGGTTAATATTCCCGTCGGCGCTGACATAGACGTATTTGTTATGGAAAAAAACGACGTGAACCAAGTTAAAGAAAAAAAAATCACAAAAGACGGTATTCATATTATTATTGGGACATCCATGCATAAAGGCCTACAGGTGTTGCTGCGAGATAAAATTATTGGCGAAATTGGTAATATTTGGGACGACTTGCCCATTACTAACACGTGGGATGAGGTTTTCGATGAAGGAGTTACTAAGGGCCATGTGAATTGGCAAATGTATGGCTCTCGCAAACCCGGACATCAGGCATATCTTATCAAGCACCACTATGTTCTCACACACGACGATGATGACTGGAGCATCAGCGAAAACAATATTGACGAGTTTAATACTTCTAAAAATCTTCAGAAATTATCCGCAAGGTATACGAAATATCCTAAATTTGATATGCTTGAGAGTATCGAGCCGGAGTTTGCAACCGCTTGCAAATCTCTAGGAAAAAAGAAAACTTCGGGAGCTGCGTCATTAGATTGCAGATTTAAGAAAGGCAGGACAGGTTCGTGTAGTGCTCTTATGAAAGAGTCAATGTATTGTGATATTCGAAGTAAAGAAATTCTTGATTCTCTTATTGAGGAGATGTTTGAAGACATCGGCACTTGCGATTACAAACTAAAGGAAACGCACCAATACACGATGACCCTTCCAAAATCCTATTACGGAGAAGGAAGTTATACGAAATGGATGCGCGTTGGTTGGGCGCTCGCCAGCACAAGCTCAAAACTATTCCTGTCGTGGCTAAAATTCAGCTCACAGTCCGACACATTCGAATGGACAAGCGTCCCCGAACTATACCAAAAATGGAAAGGTTTTGACTTCGGCAATCGTGTAGATGGTCTTACGCATAGATCTATTATGTATTGGTCTAAGATTGATGCTCGCGAAAAATACAATTCCATCCATAAGGAAACGGTTGATTACTTCATTGAGGAAACCGTAAACACAGCGATTAAACATAAGCAGCCAACAGAGTTCGACATCGCGTGTGTTTTGTTTCATCTTTTCAAGGATCAATATGTCTGTGTCAGCATTCGCAATAACTGTTGGTATGAGTATATTCAGCATCGCTGGTATGAGATTGACTCTGGTAGCACTCTGCGTCTCCTCATCTCAAAAGATCTATGGCAAACGTATGTAAAAAAAATTAAGGGTGCATACAACAAAATTGAAACTCTCGATTCAGACTCGGAAGATTATAAATACTATACTTCTCGGTGTGCTAAACTATCCGAAATTGGACTTCTACTCAAAAAGACAACCTGGAAAAATAATATTATGAGGGAGGCGAGGGAGTTATTCTATGATCAACACTTTATCGAGAAGCTTGATCAGAACCCATATCTCCTCTGCTTCAATAACTGCGTTGTCGACTTTCAAGAGAAAACTAGTCGACTGGGTCGCCCAGATGACTATATCTCAAAATGCACGAACATTGATTATGTTCCGCTCAGCTCTCCTTCTCACGGGGATACCATAGCCGAGCTCGAGCGATTTATGTATGAGCTTTTCCCGGACGAAGAACTCCGCAAATATATGTGGGAGCATTCCGCGTCTTGTCTAATTGGGACAAACGAAAACCAAACGTTTAATATTTATACTGGTTCGGGGCGGAACGGAAAGTCTAAATATGTTGACCTTATGACAAAGGGTCTTGGCGATTACAAGGGCACCGTTCCCATTACGCTTATTACGCAGAAAAGAAACAGCATCGGCAGCACAAGTTCGGAAATTGTACAGCTTATGGGAACTCGCCTAGCGGTTATGCAAGAGCCGTCTAAGGGAGACAAAATTAATGAAGGTATTATGAAAGAGATTACGGGCGGCGACCCAATTCAAGGCAGAGCTCTATTTAAAGACACCGTGACTTTCACGCCACAGTTTAATCTTGTTGTATGCACCAACACTCTATTTGAAATTAAAAGCAACGATGACGGCACGTGGCGTCGTATTCGGAAGGTGGACTACAAGTCTAAGTTCTTGGATAATCCATACGAGGATGAGGATAAATTCCCCCGCGAACATTATCCTCACCAATTTAAAATCGACAAAAATATCGATCAGAAATTCGATAGGTGGGCTCCTACTTTGATGGCGATGCTTGTTGATAAATCATACGTTCTCAAGGGGAAAGTAACTGATTGCGAGATGGTTCTTGCTAGCAGTGACCAATATCGCGAGGGACAGGATTACCTCGCCGAGTTTATCCGCGACAAAATCCAGAAGAGGAAGGGGGGTAAAATTAAGAAAACCGAGGTCTATGAACATTTCCGAAACTGGTATCAGATTAATTATGGAAAGGGCATCCCACTCGCGAGGGAACTTCACGAATTTATGAGTCGTAGGTTCGGTCCATATAAGCTCGGTGGCTGGCATAATGTCTCCATTATCTATGATGAAGATGATGTTGACGATGACGATGATATGTAGTCACCTCGGCGTAGATATAAATAATATTATTTTTAATATTATTTATTTATAATATTATTTATTTATAATATTATTTATTTATAATATTAAAAATAATATTATTTATTTATAATATTATTTATTTATGATAATGTTAGTCTCTATGATAGGAGGGAATTTAATAAACTCAGGAATCCATTTTTACTTATAGGGCCCTTTTCTATTTTCTTCGCCACTCCGTTTATTTGACGTATAGTCGAGTTGTTAGTATCTAATATGATTAGATTATCATCCTCTACCGCCAGTCCAGTAGGCATATTAAATTTATATTCTTCCGATATCGATATTATCGTTGTTGCTTCAGAATCTGTTATAATTCTAATGCAATCATTTTTCGTATCTGATACAAATATATTTCCCTCTCCATCAACAATTATCCCTGTAGGATGATTAAATCTTATTTGCTCCGCCGACTCTTCAAACTGTGTATTCCTCGGAAGACTGATATCACCACTCGGCTGACCCTCCTTTCCTGCAATCACGCATATCGTTTGATCCTGGGTTATTCGTTTTATGCAATTGTTTCCAGTGTCTGCAACAATGATACTATCATCTACACGTTGAATTGCAATTCCCTCCGGATTATTAAATGTTTTCTCTCCAAAGGTTGTTACTTGACCATCTTTTATTCTACGAATACAGTTATTCCCACTATCTGCAACATATATTGTGCCGTGCGAATCAATCGCAACATCAGACGGAAATCTAAATAGGGCTTCTTCTATGCTACCATCTACATAGCCGGGTTCCTGTGCTGCTGACCCCGCGATAGTCATTACTCTATTTACCTTTATTTCGTCCGCCACTCTCGTAAGCTCTATTTTTCGTATACAGTTGTTTCCCAAGTCGGCGATGATAATATTATTATCTTTGTCCATATCCATTCCACACGGACAATTAAATTCGGCCTCATATCCTATATCGGAGTCGTTGTGGCCTCTTATACTACCCGCTATATCAATCAATCCATACACCTTATCCAATTTCTTTATACAGTTGTCCCCAATATCACTCACAAAATGTTCCCCCGTTTCAGATACTACGATTCCTCTTAATATACCTTCTACGGGGTCGTCGTCGGAATATTCATCGTAATATTCATCGGAATATTCTTCTTCTGTGTCTGCTGCGGGTGCTGCTTCTGCGGGTGCTGCTTCTGCGGGTGCTGCTTCTGCGGGTGCTGCTTCTGCGGGTGCTGCTTCTGCGGTTGCTGCTTCTGCGGGTGCTGCTTCTGCGGGTGCTGCTTCTGCGGGTGCTGCTTCTGCGGGTGCTGCTTCTGCGGGTGCTGCTTCTGCGGGCGCTGCACAAGAATCCACCTTTTTCGGTCCTTCTATTAATTTAATATCATCTATTTTAATTCTCGGTTCTTCGAAATCTGTAGTTTCTAACACTATTGGTTCAATAAGTATTACATTATTCTTTCTATTTTTGATGGTTCTATTATATTGTTTCCCTTTTCGCAATCTCAACGTTTTATTCATTACATTATAAAAATATGTATACTTATATCTTTTTACAATGTAAAAAGATATATTAAATTTCTCTTAATGGTGGGGCAGTAGCTTCAGCTAACACGAAAAATATGTGTAGTAAATATTTGTATATATCTAGCATATAACTATATATATAAATTATATGTTTATACGATAAACTCTGTTCTACTATAAACCTCATTCACCTGGCCATTCACTCTTACAAACGTACAGCACTTTGGAAAATCCTTAATTCTGCTAGCACCCATATATGTCCCCGTTGATCGTAGCCCTCCAAACACATCTTGGATTGTCGTATCAATAGAGCCCTTGTGCGGAATTTTACGAAGTTTTCCCTCACTACTCCTATATTTTGCCATTCCACCACAGTGCTTATTCTGTGCGTGTTCGCTCGACATTCCATAAAAAAGCTTGTATTTTTTTCCATTCTCCTCCACCGTATCCCCGCCCGACTCCTCGTGTCCGGCCATCATCCCGCCCATCATCACAAAATGAGCGCCAGCACCAAATGCTTTCGCTACATCCCCCGGCCGCTGACATCCGCCATCTGAAACAATATGACCGTTTAGTCCATTCGCCACCTCACTACACTCCGAGCACACAGACAGCTGTGGCATTCCCACACCCGTCTTGAGTCTAGTACTACATACCGACCCACTTCCAATACCACACTTTACTACATCTACCTTAGCAGAAATAAGAAGCTCTTGCACCATATCACTTGTCGCAACATTCCCGGCAATAATAGTTAGATCGGGATAATCACACCTGAGATGTGCACAGAAATCGACGAATTTAGAGCTATATCCATTTGCGACATCTACTACCACAAAGTAGGGATTTATTTTTTTGATAATATTATCTAGCTTCTGGAGGTCTGGGACTGAAATACCTGTTGAAACCGCATAATAATTGGGATCCATATCAGTGGGATAATCCTCCACATTATAATGCTTGTGAAGACACGTGATCATCTTATGCGGAGCAAGTGCACGGTAGGTTTCAAATGTTCCTGTGGTATCCATATTTGCGACGAGGAGCGGGACACCCTTCCATACGCGTTTAGAATGTAGGAAAGTAATTTCGCGTTCCAAATCTACTTGGCTCCGAGAGGAAAGATTTGACCTTTTCGGTCGAATAAGAACATCATTAAAATCATACTTTATCCCATCCTCAATCTTCATCCTGTGTATATTTTAGAGGTTTTGTTTTTATATAATTTCTTATATTATTATATAATGGTTAAAACTAGAAGATTTATGCGAAGCAAAAAAATCAAAAAAACATTTACACCATAAGCGCCATAAACGCCATTCTACACATCGTAGAAAAGTGAAAAGTCACAGCAGACGAGGTACAAAAAGACGGCGAAGAACAAAGAGAGTTAAAAAAGTTCAAAGAGGCGGGCTGCCCACAATCAATGAGAATAAAACCTATGACCATGTTGATGAGGCTAAACAGATGACGGTGACGGGCAACGAATTGTATAGGTACGGGGACAAGGCTGGTGCCGAGTCTGCCTACCGCACCGCCATCGCCTCAGACCCGACGCACGCGGAGGCGCACTACAACCTGGGCAACCTCCTGGACGCCCGCGGGGACAAGGCTGGCGCCGAGGCTGCCTACCACAATGCGCACGAAGCCGCTACAACGACGGAGGAGAAGCAGTTTGCGCAAGCCGCCCTGGATAAGGTGCAGGCGGAGCAGGCTTCTTCTCTCGTGCCGCCCGAAAAGCTCGTCGGGAAGCGCATCGAGATCGACGGCAAGGGTACGGGCGTGGTGCAAGGGCCGTTCAAGAAGGGGCGTGTCTTTGGCCTGGGCGCCAGCAAGCACGTCGTGAGGTACGACAACGGCCCCACTGAGAAGCTGCTACTGCGCCGCCACGGCAACGGCGGGGTGGGCTTCGTGTTGGCCGATGGCTTAGGATTAGATAATCACTCCGCACCACCTTTCATATAGGTTTCTTGACAAATCTCTCTAACTGCGCTTTGTAATCCGCGCGTTTCTTCCAAAACATCGGTAGTTGCGCTTTTCACTACCTGAACATACTCCTCGCTATTTAGCGTTTTATCTCCTTCGTGACACGTCAAATTTTTAACAAGAGGGATATGCTTTTGCGACAAAGAGCGAATTGCACATTTAAGTTTTTCGTTCCCAACGTCTTTACTCCATTCACCCTCTTCTTTTACATATAATATTTTTCGTTTAATATCCGTGCATTGGATAGGACGTTTTATTTGCTCGGTATTTTGCAATTCCTTCAGGAATATATTTTTCGTGCTATTTAACAACCCTTCATTATTTACCGATATTAAATCAGACAATTGTAGCTGTATATTTTCTATAAATTGCGGCAAACTTTCCGCATCTTTACACGTCTCGTTTAAATATACATTCATATTTATTTGCGTGTTATTATTATTATTATTATTTGTCGTGTTGCAAGGTGTATCTCCTATTTTTCTTATTAAACTTTCCAATATCTCTCCTTGCTTCATTATTAAAGAATATATTTGAGTTGTTTGGTCTTCGTCAACTTTTTGAAAAGTAGGCTCAACTTTTTGAAAAGTAGGCTCAACTTTTTGAAAAGTAGGCTCAACTTTTTGAAAAGTAGGCTCAACTTTTTGAAAATTGTCGTCAACTTTTTTTTGTTTTATTCCGGAATGGAAACAATTGTCTGTAGCATCTACATACTTTTCTGTGCAAGTTTTAGAGTGTTTATACAATCCTGAGCGAGAATTATATTTTTTTTTACAATTATTGCACACAATTTGGGGTTTTTTGTTTCCATTTACCCATTTTTGTTTCCTCGCGTGTTTAGGTGTCAAAATGTGTCGCTTGTAATCCTTCTTGTTATTGGTTATGAAGCCACATAAATCACAGGAAAATATGGGGTTTTTTGGGGTATTTTTTGTTTCCATTTATTTTATACATTGGAAACAAAAAAAACCCCTAAATTATTTTCCTTAAAACTTTTCAAAAATGTAAAAAAATTATGGTAAGACAGCTAAAATAATATTTTATAAAAACAGAGCGTTTACGTCTAAAGTGCTTTTTTTTTTAATTTTTGAAAAAAAACGGGCATTCTATTTTCAACTTTTTGGAAAAGGACATTTATAAATGTCCTTTTCCGATTTTTCAAATTTAGAATGCCCGTTTTTTCTCAAAAACTCAAAAATAGTGTAGTATAGTTTTTTAGGAAAGTTATTCCTTCAATGTATGTAGGGTATATTAACAGATGTATTATACGACTTTGCGGGAGGACTGTGATTACAATCTACAAGACATACACCTTGATGTGTAAATAAATTGTAATTTGTATATGTAGATATCGGTTACTTAAAGTACTATTTATTTTCCTACCCCCCAGCACTTTTGCTTTACCCCTGACGGTACCGTGGGACAGGGGTATGGGTGCGACGCCGTTCCCCCTGGGCCACACGGGGCGCCGTTCTTCGCCTCGGCCCAATTGTCCACCGGACCGCACTTGTACCCAGCTTTCGTTGGGAGCGGATAAGGACACTCGGGAGCCGACGGGTTCCACGGCACAATGGTCTGGTATGTATTGGCGGCGCCCCCAAGCAGCTGCCGCCCAGCGCCTTTCTCCCCCACCGGTATATTTTTTCTTCTCCAGACAGATAACCCACCTTTAAAATTGGCTTTTATCCACGGATTTGTCAGGAGGCCGCCACAGTTGAAAGTTGCACACGACACCCCCAAAATAAATTTTTCAGGTGTCCACTCCGCGCCCGGCGAGGGCTTCGTCGCGAGCACGTACCAACCAGCATCTTTCAGTGTTGCCTTGACTTTCGACGCGGTGTAGTTGCTGTGCATCGTGCCTGCGCCGTCCCGGTACCCCTCCGTGTCTCTACTTTTATTATAAAACATAAGACATAGTCTATCGACGTTATTAGGTTTCACGTACTTGAACCATTCCATTCCACCATAATCACTTTTGACACCATATCCGGGTAATGTGAGAATGATACCTAAGCCATTGTTGCGTGCACTGCAACACACGGTGTTGATCGCTACACCGAAGGCCTCCGCGCTGTCAGGGGTGATGTTTATGCCCTCAATATCCAGCGAAATGATATTGTAACCGGCTTTGGCACAATAGGACTTGATCTTCGTCATATTACTCGTCACCTCAGTAGCAGCGGCGGCGGTCCACTTCGAGGGCACGGTCGCCGATGGACCCCATCCGCCTATATTGAGAACGTTGTATGGGGGGGGTGTTACGCCGTCCGCGATCGGGAGGGGTTGCAATACCCCTGTTCCAGTCGACGCAGTGCAGGTCCATTCGGCTCCATCTCCCGGAACAGCTCCACTTGCCAGGTTGAACGTGGTGTTGCCTATTAGACCGGTTGTGGGGGATGGTGTGAGCGGCAGCCCCAGGAGTTTGGCTTGCGATACGGGGTCACATCCCTCTTTCCCCCCGCAGCTGCCCATGTCACCGGGATCATAGCCGAGCGGGTTCTCGCCGCAGTCGGCCGCCTCACAGTTATTCAGGGGGGGAGAGATCCCCAAGGGGTAATACCACCAACCTACCAGCGGCACGTCCGCTGGGATTGGAGAATTATTGCACGCATGCGAGGGCGCGCTCGTGGAGGGTGCACCGGTGGAGGGCGCGCTCGTGGAGGGTGCGCCGGTGGAGGGTGCGCCGGTGGAGGGCGCGCCGGTGGAGGGCGCGCCCGTGGAGGGCGAAGGGGGGGGGGGGGGTGGGGGGGGCGCAGTTGGGTTACGGAAATCTCCTGGTCCCATTACGCTCACGGCGTTCGGGTTGCATTTATTGAATACGTTGGTCCTTTTCTCCAGAGGAACCAGGTTTTTTCCAACGCATCTCGAGATCCCGTTTACGTCCTTATAGTATGAGTCTCCCGTGCACGAGAATGTGCTGGCATACTCATTATTCCATTCCGCTGAATTCCAAAGCCCACACTGTTTCGCCTTTGAAAGAAATTTCCAACCCGTACCGTAACGCCACGGCACCCAATCGCCGCCCCCGCAGCTGAATCCTTCGACGCTCGGGGAGGGTGCTCCCGTGGAGGGTGCTCCCGTGGAGGCCGCCTCCGCCTCCGCAATAGCGTTAGCGAAGGTGGGGTCCCTCGCGTAAGCCACGGCGTCGGCGGGTGTACTACACCACGACAACCCGTTCTCCTCGAAGAAGCACGCGCTCGAATCGCACACGCTGCCCACCCATTGCCGTCCTGCTTTCCTTCCGAGCTGGACCACCCTGCCTCCCGATGTCCACCCAATTGGACAACCTGTGGCGTAGGTTGGGATGGGGACTCTGTCGCCGCCCGAGCCACCAAGACCCGAGCCACCGCTACCCGAGCCACCGCTACCCGAGTCGCCGCCCGAGCCATCAAGACCCGAGCCACCACTACCCGAGCCACTGCTACCCGAGCCACTGCTACCCGAGCCACCGCTACCCGAGTCGCCGCCCGAGCCATCAAGACCCGAGCCACCGCCTAAGCCAGAAGCATTAGTTATGAAGCTACCTGATCCTGGCTTTGCTTTGTTCTCACACACGACATTAATGCTTCCTAAATTAGAGCCTCCATAAGGAATAGAACTGGAATAACCTTCTAAATTATAATTGTATAATTCACGGAAAATTATATATACACAAAAAGTCACTATTAGAATAATTACACATTTTTTCATATTTTTCATATTTTTCATATATATATATATATTTTGAAATATTATAAAATTGATATCGGTTTAAATTAGATCATTAATAATATAAATGGAAGATCATCTAAAATCAACATATGGCTTTAATGAATTCCGTGACTACCAGAAGGACATTATTTGCGACTTGTTAAAAGGGGAAAATGTTTTCGCAATCCTTCCTACGGGTGGCGGGAAATCTCTTCTTTATCAATTTCCCGCGACTTTTACAGGAAAGATTACTATTGTTGTATCTCCTTTAATCTCTCTTATGAACGACCAATGTATGTATTTGAACTCGAAGAACATTAAAAGCGTGTGTCTAAATTCGGAAACGTGTATTGAAATTTCGGAATATAAGAAATATAAAATAATTTATGCAACACCCGAGTTTATGACGTCGCGCATTGCGCTATTCGGAAGGATTAAAGACGAGATTGGTCTTTTTGCCATCGATGAGTCACACTGCGTTTCTCAATGGAGCCACGATTTTCGTGTGAGCTATTTGGAACTTGGTATTATTAAAACAACCTACCCAGATATCCCTATGCTTGCAGTAACCGCCACCGCCACACCGCGAGTAGTAGATGATATCTACGAGTTTCTTAATATAGATGATGTGAATGAATATTCTTTAGGGACACGAAGAACAAACTTGGCGATTAGCGTGCATCCTAAAAAAGCTTTCGACAGCGTCGTATTTACAGAACCCACAATTGTATATGTTCAAACACGAAAAATATGCGAAAGTTTGTGCGAAAAAATACAGAGGAAGGGAATTAAAGCCGCGCATTATCACGGGGGAATGAGCAAAGATGATAAGAATCGCAGCCACGAGTTGTTCGTAAACTGCGAAGTTCTTGTGATTGTCGCAACTATTTCATTTGGAATGGGGATCGATAAATCAGATATTCGTCACGTGATAAATTATGGTGTAACGAACGACATCGAAACATATTATCAGGAAATTGGCCGTGCTGGACGAGACGGGATGCCGTGTAAGGCATCAATGTATTATAATCCACAGGATTTTGCGACGGTGCAGTTCTTAATTAAACAGTCTTCGTGCGATAAGCAGATTAAACTGAAAATGGGAGCTATGGCGATGCTGCGTGATTTCCTTAACGAAACAACCATTTGTCGACAGCAGATGATCGATTACTATTTTGAACACGGGAATTTGCCAACTGAAAGCGAGGCTTCATCAATCCCCACGTGCGATATGTGTGATAACTGCAAAGGAGACTACAAAGAAGATATGATAGACATTAGTGAGGTAGCTACGGTCATCGTTCGTCTAATGAGGGAGAATTATTGCACAAAAGGATTTTCATATGGTGTGGGAAAGACGGTTGATATGTTGAAAAAGAGCAGTCACCCCGCTCTATTTACGAAAACAAAGGCGTGGTTGAAAGAAGTTTTGCAAATTTTAATTAGCAAGTCGGTTCTGACATCTGTCGCAGGCGAAGGATATGGTGCAACTATTCAGGTTTCCAACAAGGACGTGAAATCATTCATTCCAATTAGGGTTCGGATGAGTAGCGGCGTGCATAAAAAAAATACGGCGACAAACGAGACGAAGCTGGATAGACTCTATGATATTAGGACAACTATGGCGGAGAAGCACAAGGTTATTCCCTCGATGTTTATTAATGATAGAGTTATTATGAATATTCATAACAAAAAGCCGAAGACTCTTACCGATCTATGGAATGTTGATGGGATTTCGCAAGAGTTTACAATGACATATGGTCCCGAGTTTATGGAGAAGTATAAATCTAAGAAGCCGAAAGAAAAGGCTCTTATTAAATCGAAGCCCAGAGAGATTGCGTTAAAATTGTATAAGGAAGGAAAAAGCTTGGGAGAGATTTGCGAGATTACCGGCAAGAAGATGAGGACAGTCGAAGAACAAATACTACATATCTTTGAGAACGACGAAGACGTGGATATAGACCCAGAATATTTTGGATTAACAGAGGAATACGAGGCAGAAATTAAAGAGGCCGTGTCTAAAGTTGGTAAGGAGTTTCTGAGACCAATTAAGGAGTCTGTAAATGAAAATATTACATATGCTCATATCAAACTATGCTTGATTATTATGGAATAATATACACGGTGGATAACAAAAATAAGAAAAATTGATATAAACTAATCATATAAGAAATATATTATATGGGAAACAAAATATCAACTCTAAAAAACATAGAGCCGCATTATAAAATTATGATGCTTACTCCTCTATTATACCCAAATGATATTGGGTTTACTAGATGGAACTATTGCAATTTATTACTATCTCACGTGTACGGACCAAACAAAACGCTTACTAAATTTAATGCAAATAATTCCGCGGCGGTATTGTTCGGTTCTTTGGTATATTATATATTAAGCCCGGCAGAATTTCACGTTTGGTTAAAAAGAGTTAATATTAGCCACTGGTCAGAAAAAGTTGGACATTTTTTACCGTTTATGTATTATTTATGCTTAGGTGCATACAATAAACCTGACTACAAAATGAGCGCTTTATCTTTTATATACGAGTTGTCGTGGTCTGCATCCTGTGGAAAACATTTATTAGATAAGTCCGATATGTATAATAAGCCAAAATATAATGAATTCTGGTATGTAATATGGATGAATATATTATACGGACACTTCTTTAATACGCACCATATACCACTTCCACAATTAACGTTATGTCAATAAAAATTAGTAAAAAATTTGTATAAAATTGATATAAATTTTTTATTATTATATCAATTAAGAATGGAACCATCTATTGAAATTGTGAATACTACAGGACAAGAGTATCTTAAAACCATCTCCCCCAATAGCGTAGATCTAGTTCTAACAGACCCGCCGTATATTATATCTCGAGAAAGTGGTATGAATACGCACTATAATAATGTCGCTGAGAATAAAAAGAAGGGTGTCGAGTTTGTTAAGACAGAGGAGGACTGGATTGCATATAAAACAAAACACGACATTAAAGAAGACAAAAAGGGGAAGAAAAAAGATAATTATCTGCGATATGGGACGATGCTCGGAAAGAAGTATTGTAAAAAGACGGACTTCGGGTCTTGGGATGCGGATTTCACCATAGAGCAGCTGGATGAGTTTGTTGGGGCGTATTACAATAAGCTAAGGAAGGGTGGAACTATTATTATATTCTTTGATATATGGAAGATTACCACATTGAAAGATATTATGGAGAAGCATAAATTCAAACAGATTCGATTTATTGAATGGATTAAAACGAATCCCCAGCCTCTGAACTCTAGCACGAATTATCTAACAAATTGTCGAGAGATTGCACTTCTTGGAGTGAAAGGAGGAAAACCCACATTTAATAGTAAATATGACAATGCGTTGTATCAATATCCTATGGCGGGTGGGAAAAATCGGGTTCATCCTACTCAGAAAAATCTGTTGTTCTTCGAGGATCTTATTAAAAAGCATAGCAATGAGGGGGATTTGGTTCTAGATACATTCCTGGGAGGCGGGACAACAGCAATCGCGTGTAAAAATACAAATAGGGTGTTTAAAGGTTGCGAGATATCAAAAAAATATTATGACAAGATTTTGGAGATTATGAAAGAGTGATTAAGAAATATTTATATAAACATTTTTAATTGAATAATTATATATATATATATATATATATATGACATCAAAGGCTTTAAAGGCGGCGTTGTTGACATCCCTATTAACGGGAAGTGATGCAAACATTTTCTCGCGCCGCCGCACTCCAAGTGGCGAGCACAATAAGAGGGCTAGAAAAAAAACAGAAGCGTATGAAAAAGAAACAAGGGAAGAGAGAGAGAGAAATAAAAGCAAAAGAACCCTAAAAAAACAGCAAAAACTTGCTGAACAATCTTTGCGTCACATAGAAGATATGGATGGTAAAAAACGAATGCTTGAGTTGGCACCTATCTCAGAATCACTTCCATTTCCTAATAAATTAAAGCCGGGAGATATTGTTAAATATAAAGGCAGGGATGGACCATTTCGAGATGAAGAAGGCATACAATACCCAAGTGATGCAGTTGAGATTATAGAAGTTATAGAACAAGCAATAGGACCTCCTCAATATTTAGTAGTGAATGCAACAGCTCCAGGAGGGGAAGACGGGCCGGGTGGCCCTCCTGTTTTAGTTAACCTTGCCGATTTGGAAGCGGCGCCTCTAGGAAGAAGTACTCTAGGATTTTTAGAAGAGTTTAACCAACTAGAAAGAGATATTATGCACGATAAATATGCAAATCAAGCACTGAAAGGTGCTGCGTTCCCCGGAGCAAGAGTAACGCGTGATTACAAGGGTTTGGTAAGAGACAACAAAGATATGGTGATGGCTCCAGCTTGGGAAGACACGTATAGTTTAAATTTCGATAGGCAGAAAATGATGGATGCTCAGCGAGAAAAAACTGTTGCTGCGAGCGAAAAATTAGACGAATCTACTGCAAAGGCTGCCGCGGCACTTCGAGCTCAGACTTCAAGGCAAGCGCGTTTACCAACACCCGGTATTATCGAAAGGATAATTCCTTCTATATATAGTCCGGCAGCGGACGCGCGCATTTCTGAAGCGATGAGCGAACTTGATACCGTCAATGCTGCTCTTTCTGCTCGAAAGGAGTACAATAAGGAACTCCAACTCTCTCGAGCACTGGAGGCAGATGCTATGGTCGAAACCGGTCGTATGATGGACTTTTATGACGAGGCGGGAATGACTAAAACACCCCGCAGTCTTATCGATGAAGTAATATCTCCCGCAATGCAATTGCAACATACTCAACGATTAGATGCTCAACAGAGAATGAGTGATTGGATGAAACGACAGAAGAAGAAATATGGACCAAGAGCAAGGACGAGCAGAACGCCGTTCTCGGGAAAAAAATGGAAAAGAGACAATATTAGGAAGAGGCGACGAGCTGAGAAAGAACGGCAAGATGCGTTGAAAAGGCGGGAAGAATGGAGGGGAGATGAGGAAAAAAAAACCAAAACAGCTGCAAAAACAGCTGCAAAAACTGCACGCAAAACCCAAAGAAAAACTGCAAGAGACAAAGCAAGACAGCGACATTCTGAGGATATAAAGAAACAAAAAAAAAATAGCGAAGCGAAGAGTAGGCGGCTCGGAGAGGAGATGGACGCAGAAGATGATGGCGATGATGGCGATGATGAGGAGGAGGAGGAGTACAACCTGAGTATTAACCAAGCAAAGGCAACCGCAAGAAGAGCCGATGTTGCAGCTGCATTAGCTCCAATGGACGACTATCTTCCTGCCGACGACGACGAAGACGACGATAAAATTATAGATGAGGATGATGTAATGGTTGACGGAGAGTCCCCGTCTCGACCACTACTTAACAAATTGTTGGAGACAATTGAAGAACACGAGGATGATGACGGAGAAGATGAGCATCAATTTGAGATTAATGGCACTCCTCCAGAGGAGAAACTCCGTTCTAAACTGCAGACAGTAGTTGAGAAGCATAGCGAAGATGGACGTGGCAAGACAAGAAAAAAGAGATGCAGATGCCTTAGAGGGGGCAGAAGCCGCAAGGCACTCAGAAGCCGCAAGGCACTCAGAAGCCGCAAGGCACGTAGAAGCCGCAAGGCACGTAGAAGCCGCAAGGCACGTAGAAGCCGCAAGGCACGTAGAAGCCGCAAGGCACGTAGAAGCCGCAAGGCACGTAGAAGCCGCAAGGCACGTAGAAGCCGCAAGGCACGTAGAAGCCGCAGGTAATAAATAAAAAAGGCTTTTTATTATATTTTTATTTTATGAAACAATAGTTTTCAGTTTTTTCATAAACTCCACAGGGTCGTGCCAGTAAGTTCCCACCATCGCATTCACGTCGTCTGCGTCAAATGTCTCGTCTCCATCCACGAACCCCACACCCCAAATCGCCAGCGACGGAATCCGCATCGCGGAGAATCGCACACCTGTCTCCTTTGTCGTCTTGGAAACCTGACGCTTCTGCAGATTGCAGTGGTTGCATAGGCACTGGAAGTCGTCGAGAGTCTGCGTCTTAGCGTCGAGGACGCGCGGATCGTTATACAAGTCGTTCTTGTGGTCGGTCACCAGGTCGGAGTGGCTTCCGCAAACGACACACCCGATGGCCTTGTGGTGGGTGTGGATGTCCTTCCTGATCGGCCGCGATGCTCCATATAGGTGGTTGTCGGAGAACCCAACCGTGCGTAATGCGGTGATTGTGGACAACCCCCGCTTCTCCCAGACGTAGCGATTGTCTCCGAAATATACACCGTGTCGCGCGGCACCATTTCTCCCCCAGTTCAAAATAGGATTCGCGTCGATCGTCTCACGCGAAACCCACTCCGAAATCCCCTCTACGCTGGGGCAAAAGACACGCCCCACCTCTTGCTTCTTCTTGCCGATAGTCCGAATCGTAACACTGATAGACATTGTTTTATATAGTTTGTTAATAGTTTTTTATATCCTATCATACCACATAAAATGAAATCCTTTTCATTTTTATTTCGGGGAGAGAAAAACGATAAAAAAAATACATAAAGGGCCTACACCTCTTTATATAATACTATGACTATCATCAATGACTATTTGGAACATACTGTTCATTGGAAAAAACAATATGGAGAGAAAACCTTGGTATTAATGCAGGTAGGGTCATTCTATGAAGTATATGCATTAAAAGATGGCGGAGGAAAACTTGTTGGTAGCAATATAGAGGAATTCTCAAGGATAAACGATATGCTTATAGCGAATAAGAATGTGAGGGTGAAAGGCCCGGTGAAAGACATAACCGAAAGCACCCAGATGTTTAGTGTTGCTATGGCGGGATTTGGATTAACACAGTTGGATAAATATGTTGGAAAGTTGCAGGAGAATGGATATACGGTCGCGGTATATAATCAGGATATTCAGGGAAAAAATACAACGAGAAGTTTATCAGAAATCATCTCACCGGGTACATATTTCTCTCCGGATAATACAAGTCCAACCAATCACACGATGTGTATTTGGTTGGAACGTTCTAGGGCAAATAAATTTATGCCGAGTCAAATAACCGCGGGTATTTCCTGGATCGACATTTTCACCGGTAAAACAAACCTGTCGCAGTTTACGCGCGAGTATAATCATAATCCGTGTACATATGACGAGCTAGAACGCTTGGTCGCCATCAATAATCCCAGCGAATGCATATTGGTAACGAACCTGGACGGCGAATACTTGGAGGACATTGTGAATTATGCGGGGATATCGAGTGTAAAGGTCCACAAGGTCATTTTAGATTCGGGGTCGGAGATGGCGGAGTTTGCAGATAAGGCCCAGAAGCAGAATTACCAGCAATCGGTATGCAATCAATATTTTCCGACGATGTCGTCTGATTACCTGATGAACATTTTTCCAACGCATTTGTTGGCGGTTCAGTCGTTCATTTTCTTACTGGACTTCATTTATAAGCAGAACCCGAGTCTGGTATATAAATTGTCTTTGCCGACGATAGATAATACGGAGGATAATCTTAGATTGGCAAACCATTCTCTGCAGCAGCTCAATATTATCGATGAGGGGAGACACCACGGCAAGCTAAAATCGGTGGGAGACCTTCTAAATAATTGCGTTACTGTAATGGGTCAGAGACAGTTCCTATATAATTTGAATAACCCAACCACAAATAAGAAGGAGCTAAATATGTCGTATGACATAACCGATGTTGTTTTAACTAAGGAATTGTGGAAGGGTTATAGAGAGAAACTAAATGGCATTCACGACTTAGAGAAGTTAAAGAGGAAAATGATTATAAAGAAAATAACGCCAAAAGATTTTAGTGTGTTTTATAATGATTTAATGAGTATTATCTCTCTAGACAAGAGTATCAAAGGAGAAGAAGAGGTGTTATTATATGTGGACAAGGTCAGGAACAAGGGAAAGCGTACACCCGCATCAGATTCCATTAAAGACCTATGTGAGCGACTTGCGACTGATTTGGAAAAGAATTTTTATTTAGATAAGTGTTTGGAAATAAATAACGTATCGACGGAATACCTATCGTCGCTGTGCATCGATAAATTATCGTTTATTAAACCAGGAATATGTGAAGAGGTGGATAGTCTGTTGGAGGGGTGCGTTGATTCGAGGAAGAAATTGGAGGCGATCTCGAAATGGCTATCAAATAAGGTGGGGTCTATCGAGAAGAAGGCTAAGACCACCACATTTATTAAAATACACGAGACGCCAAAAACAGATCCAGTATTAATGGGAACAAAGAGGAGGATGACGTTGCTGAAGTCTGTTTTAGGAAAGGAATCCGCAAAAAAGACACCCCTAGAGTATGAAGATTTTTCGGGAAAGGTCCAGCATTTTATGTTTAAATATGACGATTTAGATTATGTTACAATGGGTAGTAATAAAAAGGATTTGGTTGTTACGAATCCCGACATTCGCACACTTACAACAAAAATTCAGCAAGCGGAGACTAAATTGGTATCAGCCACTCTCGCTTATTATAGGGGATATGTAGAGGAATTCGTGAAGTATCAAGAGCATTTCGCAGAAATAGCCGATTTTGTATCTACGATAGACCTACTGCAATGTAAGGGATATATTGCAAATAAATACAACTATTGCAAGCCGACAATAGTCTCTAGTGAAAAGCCGTTTTTTTCGATGAAGGAGCTTAGGCATCCTCTGATTGAACATTTGCAGACGAAGGAGATCTATGTAACGAATGATGTATGTATGGGCAAGGCAGGAGATAAAGACGGGATGTTGTTGTATGGGACGAATGCGGTCGGAAAGACGAGTTTAATCAAGTCGATTGGTGTAAATGTAATCATGGCACAGGCCGGCTTGTATGTTGCGTGTAGTGAAATGGAATATTATCCATATCAGTCTATATTTACACGTATTTTAGGGAACGATAATATATTCAAAGGGTTGTCTACTTTTGAGGTGGAAATGTCTGAATTATGCACGATATTGAAGCTGGCGGACGAGGATAGTCTTATTCTGGGGGACGAGTTATGTTCGGGAACGGAGAGTGATTCCGCGCTGAGTATTTTTACGGCGAGTTTAGAGACGTTACACGAGCGTAAAAGCACGTTTTTGTTTGCAACGCATTTCCACGAGATTCAGAAGTATGGCGAGATCGGGGAGTTAGATAGGATGGTGAGTAAGCATATGGAGGTTACGTATAATGCACAGAAGGATTTATTGGTATATGATAGAAAGCTTCGAGATGGAGCGGGAGACAGTATGTATGGTCTTGAGGTATGTAAGTCACTCCACCTCCCAGACACGTTTTTGGAACGCGCTCATTCAATAAGGATGAAATATAATAAAACGAAGCGAGGAATATTGAGCGAGGAGGGTAGTCATTTTAATGTGAAGAAGATAGGCGGAATATGCGAAATGTGTAGGGAGGAGAGGGGGACAGATACGCATCATTTGCAACATCAGAAAGGCGCGAATATGCGAAACTCGTATATAGGGAGTTTTCATAAAAACCATAAGGCAAACCTGATGACGCTTTGCGAGGGCTGTCATTATAAGATACATAATACGGACGAACAACATAAACGTATAAAAACAAGCGAGGGGTATACTTTAGAATGTGTTAGCGGCAAATAATTCTGTCTATATGTATATATGATGAAAGTGACGAACGTGAAGAACATAAATAGAACAAATAAAATAGTAAACTCTTTTAACAGAATAAAGCGTTTTTTCATAAAAAATTACATTTATATTATATCTTTAGTTTTATTATTTATAGGAGGAACAGTGGTGTTTAGAATGCACGGAGTTAACTTTAATCCAAATACATCATCTCATATAGATAAGATAGTTACAATAGAGTCTTTCTCAGGAGGAGGAGAGTTTATTAATTCTGTGGATGAGGACGAAACAGTCGGTGAAAAAGATAAGGAAAATAGCGAAGAACCAGAAAATACAGAACCAGAAAATACAGAACCAGAAAATACAGAACCAGAAAATACAGAACCAGAAAATACAGAACCAGAAAATACAGAACCAGATGAAGAATCAAATAGAAAAGACGATAAAGAAATGGAGGAAGCAAATAGACGCGAAAAGAATAAATCCCGACATGAACGATATAATAGGATAGGGCGGGATTTTGGGGCGAGGAATAGCAGCAAAGGATTATGTAAAAAGAAGCCTCATGAAATACACGATGTGTGCACTACATTATCGAAAGATCGGTGTATAAAAACCGAATGTTGCATTTACGCACATCATCAAAACGCGGACGGTGATGATAGTTACGAATGTATACACGGCGACGAGTCCGGGTCTAATTATAAAACAAAAGACGGGGCACCTCGCGATATTGACCACTGGTATTATATGACAAAATGCTATGGGACGAATTGCGATGGGAAATCAACACAGGGGGCAAGAGAAACCGACGCAAGAGAAACCGACGCAAGAGAAACCGACACAAGAGAAACCGACACAAGAGAAACCGACGCAAGAGAAACCGACGCAAGAGAAACCGACGCAAGAGAAAACCTCCCCAAAGAATAATCTAAAAAATTGATTTATATATAGAAATAATATACATATATACAAATATGATTATTCCTGTAAAATGTTTTACGTGTGGAAAAGTATTGGCCAATAAGTATAGGTGGTATGGAGCGGAGGTGCGTAAGAAAAAAAGCATCGACGGTGTAAGCATTTCGAGAGTCCAGTATTTAACAAACGATATGATAGACAAAACCGCAGAGGGAGCTGTAATGGATATGTTGGGTTTAACAAAAATGTGCTGCCGCCGTCATATGTTAACTCATGTAGATATTGAATAATAAAAATATTGAATAATGTAAATTTATATATTATATTTATATATTATATAATGGCGAAGACTAAATACAATAGCCGTAGTAAATCCGGAGCGCGTAGAACCGCACGTAGAACAGCGAGTAGAACCGCACGTAGAACAGCGAGTAGAACCGCACGTAGAACCGCACGTAGAACCGCACGTAGAACCGCACGTAGAACAGCGCACACGGGACGGACAAGGAATGCGAGAAATATGCTCGGCGGAACAAAGTCCGTCTCACCTTTTTTAGGCTATGGGTGGACGGGACAAGTATCGTCGTGGCCAGGTACATTAAATAAATCATCTTCCACGTGTAGCGGGATAATGCAGTCGAACTATTATCCGTTAAGTAAAGTCGGAATTACTCAAGGAATACCAATTGCGTCAAACACATTAAGGGGTGGGTGGAGAAAGAACAGCGCGAGGAGAAGACCACGAAGAAAATCGAAGAACGCAAGAAGACCGAGTCGGAGTGAGAACACAAGACAAAAGTCAACATCCAAGAATTATACAGGAGGAGGTAGGACTACAATACTTCCAGACTCGGCAGTTAATTTATGGCACGCATTTAAGAGTATACCGAAAAAATTATCAAACACGTGGGAAGGATACAATCAACCCGCAAGCCTAGACCCATATCCATATAACCAACCGATAGATAATGTGCCAAAATTGCATATGAATGTTGGTTATAAGTTAAATCCGGCACAATTGCAAAATAGGGCACCCAACTCCGCATTTAACAACTAAAAATAATATTTAGAATATATATAATATGAAATTAATGAAAACAATAAATAAACTATGTAAGCCTGCATATGTGTATTTGGTTATATCTGTATTATCGATAATTATAATGATAATCCAAAACGTAGGAAATACGAACACATTTTGTGTTGGAAAATATACGAATGATGTATCTAGCACAGCGTTAGTATTTATCGCACAAATATTATATACCACATTTTGGACGTTCGTATTAAATTCAATATGCTATTCAGGATACAAGAATATATCTTGGATTATAGTGCTATTACCGTTTATACTTTTCTTGCTTATTATAGCGTTGTTCTTTTTAGAAAATATTGTAGACGGAACGGATGGATGCAATTGCGGCAAGGTTAAAGGAAAGTGCACGTGTGGAAATGGAAAATGTAAACCAGGATGCACGTGCGATAAATGTAAAAATAAGCACCATTAAATAAAAATATATCTATAATTATATAAATTGATGAATATAACTAAAGCGATCAGAAAATTGTGCACGCCAGCATATGTATATTTAGTAATGTCGATGATTTCTATAATTATATTAATGGCTCAGAATGCAGGAAACGATACGAAGTTTTGCATCGGAAGCTACACGTGCAAGGTAATGAGCACATCGTTTGTGTTTTTCTGTCAAGCACTATACACCGCAATATGGACATTTATATTAGATTCCGTATGCAAAAAAGGATACAATAATATATCGTGGTTCTTGGTGTTATTTCCATATCTCCTTTTTTTTATAATAATAGGATTGTTTATTTTAGGAGATAAAAAGAAAGAGGGTTTCAAAGAGGGCGTGGCGGCCTCGGACTGGTACAAAAATGAGAAAAATACCTCGGGGACCAGTTCTCCTCACAAAAGGAAGGGTCAGAAGCGTAGTAGATCTAAATATAAAACCGAGTGCGTGGACAGCGCCGGGACGGCGTTGAGCGAGAATAACTGCAAGAATAAAAACGGGTGCGTGTGGACGCAGATCGGCGAGCTCCCATCTTGTTATGATGATAAAGCGAATTGTATGGACTCGTCTGGGATTATATGCTCCGGACAAGGTGAATGCAACACCTCTCCGGCCGGTGGGACTGGGCATTGCAAATGTAATTGTGGGTGGGAAGGGCAGCAGTGCTCGATAACAGGGTGCGGCCAATGTCCAGAGAAACAAAAAGCTAGCTGCGACCGCCGCGTAAGGGCTGCTGCAGCAAAAAAAAATAAATAAATATAATTATGAAAGAATAACTATATTTATTTAAAAAACTCTTAAAAAATAGTCCGTTTATTATATAATGAGTGTGGATAACGATACAATAGCCCAACCGATTATAGATAAGATGTTTGACGACAACCCCAGTTTACTCGTGGAACACCACTTAACATCATATAATGAATTTTTCAAGACTGGTATGACGCGCATAATGAAGGAGAAGAACCCAATCCGAATAATGAAAGGCCAAGACCCATTAACAAAAGCATTTAAGTTTAGGTGTAATTTATATCTTGGTGGAAAAAGCGGGGAAAGAGTTTACTATGGAAAGCCCGTTATATACGATGAAGACAACCCACATTTTATGTTTCCAAATGAGGCGAGGCTAAGAAATATGACATATGGCGTTACTGTTCACTATGATGTTGAGGTGGATTTTTTTATAGAAGGCGAAGAGCCGGGTGCAGGCGCAGATGAATCGAAAGGCGCAGATGAATCGAAAGGCGCAGATGAATCGAAGGAAGGCACAGCTGAACAACCAACCCGAACGATAATACTAGAAAAGATTTATATGGGTAAATTTCCAATAATGTTAATGTCAGATTTATGTGTTCTTCGTGGATTAGATTCTCGTGTAAGATTTGAGATGGGAGAATGTAAGAACGATTACGGGGGATATTTTATAATAGACGGCAAAGAGAAGTGCATAGTCCCCCAAGAGAAATTCGCAGACAATATGTTATATGTTAGGGGAAGCGTCAACGAATTATACGGAGCAGCAGCAGATATAAGATGCGCCGCGGAGGATACATCAAAGCCGGTAAGAACATTTTCGGTGCGAATGGTTCTGCCATCAACCACATACTCAAACGGGCAAATAGTAGCCGTAATTCCTAATGTAAGGAAACCAATCCCTCTATTTATATTAATGCGTGCTCTAGGCGTAGAGCCAGATAAGGCTATCATAGAGCATTGTTTATTAGATATTGAGAAGAACGAGTCTTTCTTGGATTTATTTATACCATCTGTTCACGACGCCAATCGTTTTTTTACGCAGGAGTTGGCTCTTAAATTTATCGCAACATTTACGAAAGGGAAGACGATACCACATACGTTGGAAATATTAACAGACTTATTGTTACCGAATATAGGAGAGATGAATTTCAAAGATAAGGCGTTTTTCGTCGGATATATGGTGAATGAGATGCTAAAGGTCCATATGAAAATAAAGAAGCCGACGGACAGAGATAGTTTTAGATATAAGCGTGTAGAATTGCCGGGAACATTACTTTCCGGATTATTTAAAGAATATTACTCTCTTCAACTAAAAAATATTTTCAAGAAGATCGACAAAGAGTATTATTACAAAGAAGGAATATATCAGGAGAATTTCTATAATTTGATTGAATTAAACACGATAGAGTTCTTTTCAGAAAGAATCGTTGATGGCGGAATTAAAAAAGCATTTAAGGGGAATTGGGGTGCAGAAACCCATACCAAGCGTCTGGGCGTTGTTCAAGATTTAAATAGATTAAGCTATAACTCAGCTCTGGCGCAATTGAGAAAGGTAAGTCTGTCGATCGACGCGAGTGCAAAAGTAACGGGGCCTCTCCTTTTGCACGGTTCGCAGTGGGGGATGATAGATCCTGTAGACACTCCAGACGGCGGAAACGTAGGATTACATAAACATATGAGTATGGCGGTACATATTACTAGTGGATGTCCGTCCACGCCAATAATATTATGGTTGAGAAAACACGCGAATATGAGAATGTTAACAGAGGCAACAGCAAAATATATATCGTCTCGCTGCAAGGTGTTAGTAAATGGAAGTTGGGTTGGGTGTATTGACACGCCTATAGACACCGAGGCTAAAATGAAATTATATAGACGTAATGGGTTGCTCCCTATATACACGAGTGTATACTGGAATATAATAGAGAACACGTTGTTTGTTTATACCGACGCTGGGCGACTAAGTAGGCCCGTATATTATGTGGAGAACAAGATGCCGAGCTATGCGCGTCAAAATATAATCGATTTGATAATGGAAAACAATTTCACGTGGAAACAATTACTAAACGGGTTTTCTAAAAAAAAGGACGACTCGTTAAATACGTGTAGGGTATACGATTCACCAGATGATTTATATGGAGTTGTCAAATTAGAAACTTTAGAAAGGTCTGTGATAGAATATATAGATAATGCGGAGGAAGAAGGAACATTAATAGCGACGCATCAAGATCGGTTGGGGGTAAAAAAATATACGCACATAGAGATACATCCATCGTTAATATTGGGAATTATGGGGAACCAGGTTGTGTTCCCCGAGAATAACCAGTTGCCTCGCGATTTATTTGCGTGTGGGCAGATGAAGCAGGCGGTTTCTCTGTATCATTCAAATTATCAGAATAGAATAGATAAGATGGGGGTGGTATTAAACAATGGACAAATACCACTGGTGAAAAGTAGATATCTGGACAAAATAAATAAAGAACAGAACCCGTATGGAGAGAATGTAATAGTTGCAATTATGTGTTATGGGGGATATAACGTAGAGGACGCCATTTTATTTAACGGGGGATCACTAGACAGAGGTATATTCAGAACAACATATTATAATATGTATGAAAGCTATGAGGAAAGTTCAACCGTCGCTGGTTCAACAATAGACTCCAAGTTTGCAAAGGTAAATGACGAACAGGTAATAGGATTAAAACCCGGGTTTGATTATGGAGATTTGGATGAATATGGATTAATAAGAGAAAACACATTATTGGACGACAAGAAGGTATTAATCGGGAAAATTACAACAAATTTAGAAGATCCCGAAAATTCATTAGATGCGTCGGTATTTCCCAAGAAGGGGCAGCTGGGATATGTCGATAAAACGTTTATCACTGATAATGGAGAGGGGTTCAGAATAGCGAAAGTGCGGGTAAGGAATGAGAGAATACCGAGCATAGGCGACAAATTCTGTTCTCGGTGCGGACAAAAGGGAACGATTGGTCTGGTTATACCGGAGGCAAATATGCCTTTCACGGAAGACGGTATTCGCCCTGACATTATTGTAAATCCGCACGCTCTTCCGTCGAGAATGACCATTGGTCAATTAATTGAGACGTTAATGGGTAAAGCGTGTTGTTTATATGGAGGATTTGGCGATTGCACCGCGTTTATGAACAAGGGGTCAAAGCATAAGGAGTTTGGCGATATGCTTAAAACTCAGGGGTTTCATTCTAGTGGGAATCAAGTATTGTATAATGGAGAAACGGGAGAACAGATGCAATCAGATATATTTATGGGTCCGACCTATTATATGAGACTAAAGCATATGGTAAAAGACAAAATAAATTATAGGGCGAGAGGGCCGAGGACCGTATTAACGAGACAGACTGTCCAGGGACGAGCGAATGACGGCGGGCTTCGCATAGGTGAAATGGAGCGCGACGGTATAATTGGGCACGGAGCGGCGAACTTTTTACAAGAGTCTATGTTGGTTCGGGGTGACGAGTATTATATGGCGGTGTGCAATGTTACCGGAATGCTTGCGATTTATAATGATAGTCTAAAAATATTTATGAGCCCGCAAGCAGATGGACCTATACAATTCAAGAATAGTCTAGAGGGTAATATGCATATTGAAAACATAAGTAAATATGGCCGGTCTTTCAGCATAATTAGAGTCCCTTACGCATTTAAACTAATAATGCACGAACTCCAGGCGATGAACATTCAAATGAGAATTATTACGGATAGCAACGTTGACCATCTAACAAATCTTGCTTATTCTAATAATATGTTGAAGTTAACTGGTAAAGATTCAACGACCGCGAAAATGGTGCGGGAGACTAGAAAAAAGCGTAAACAAGGGCCGGATATTTTATTTAAAACCCCTACTACTCCGGGCACGGCAGCACAAGGCACGGCAGCACAAGGCACGGCAGCACAAGGCACGGCAGCACAAGGCACGGCAGCACAAGGCACGGCAGCACAAGGCACGGCAAAAGAAGTTGCTTTAGTGCCCGAGTTATCCGGATGGTATTTAATATCAGATAAAATGTGGGGGTCCCGTCTATTAAATGAAAAGGGAAGGGAAACAGATTCGTGGGATGAGGCCGATGTAGGAAGGAAACCAGATGACTATCCGGCGGGATGGAAAACGGAGGAGGCCGTTTATGACAGTGGAACACCGATTCCGCCAATACTAATTGTAAAGGAATTGCGAAAAAATGTTATACCTAACAACTGGGATGCGGTTGTCGAACAAATAAAATCAAAAGGAGAAGTGCCACAAGGGCAACCGGTGGCGATGCAACAAGGGCAACCGGTGGCGATGCAACAAGGGCAAGGGCAACCGGTGGCGATGCAATCAGCGGTGATGCAGCAACCCCAAATAATATGGGCTGCACAACCTCAAACGCTTCCACCGATGCAACAAGCTCAGCAGATGCAACAAGCTCAGCAGATGCAACAAGCTCAGCAGATGCAACAAGCTCAGCAGATGCAACAAGCTCAGCAGATGCAACAAGCTCCGCAGATGCAACAAGCTCAGCAGATGCAACAAGCTCAGCAGATGCAACAAGCTCAGCAGATGCAACAAGCTCAGCAGATGCAACAAGCTCCGCAGATGCAACAAGCTCCGCAGATGCAACAAGCTCAGCAGATGCAACAAGCTCAGCAGATGCAACAAGCTCAGCAGATGCAACAAGAGAGTTCAACAGAAAAAGACGCTTCCCAAGTACCATTGGAAGAGGTTAAAATAAAAAAAGTGAGTTCCGCTCTAGATATTATTAAACAGGCTAAGACTAATAGCATCGGAGAGGCTCCAGATGATTTACAACCACTTCCTTTAGACACGCGGGTAATGGATGAAATAGAAGAGGCAAAGGCTAGATTATTAGATAAGCAGAGTAATTCAATATTAAGTTTAAAGTCAGTTGATGACAAAGACGCTAATAAGGAAGAGGAACAAAAGAAAAAAGAAGAAAACGGTGAACGTAAAAATATAAAAATTGAAACCAGTTAAATATTTATATCTAGTATAAATTAAGTATGGCCCAGAGTAATCAAATTATCGAAATTTTCAAAGCGAGAGAAAATCTTTTAAAGCAGTTAAGTAGCCAGGGATTTGATGTAGAAGATTATGAGGGTTCAAATATAAACGAGGTCAATCTTATGTTTCTTGAAAAGCAGATGGATATGTTGGTGACAAATCCTAAAACGAAACAAAAAACATATGTAAAATATCATCTGGAGAAGGGTAAATCCAAAAGTTTGCGGGTTGCAAATATACAGGATTTTATTGAGGATTTGTTTCATTTAGAAAATATATTGGAGCGAAAGGATAATCTAATTATTATTACAAAAGACGAACCGAACGAGTCTTTGATTAAATCAGTAAAAAATATTTGGGAGCAACAGAATGTATACATTATATTGTATAACATTAAGAGACTCCAGTTTAATATCTTAGACCACGAGTTGGTTCCGAGACATACAATTCTATCAGAGGAAGATGCGAAAAAGATGAGGGAAAAATATAACATTGAGCGGGATTCTCAAATCCCCGATATTTCACGATTCGGGCCGGTAACTTTAGCAATTGGTATGAGACCCGGAGATATCTGCGAGGTTGAGAGACCCAGCAGAACGTCAATTAAAACGATGTTTTATAGAATATGTTCTCAATAAATATATAGATAGATGTCTGATACATCAATTGCAGAAAATGAATTAATAAGAGGATATAATTTAATTAATAAGGCAACTAATTATACAAAGGTAGGGTGTAAAAAGAAAATTCTGCATTCGGCGGATGAATATAATAATATGCTTCAGAATCTAGCGGACGAGTATTTAAGCATATTGGAAGAATACACGAAAGATTATCCAACATACAAAATGGATTTATACGAAGAAGATTTTTTTTCGGGAAAAGGTACCAAGTATTTTACTGAGTTGACAAAAAAGGTGGCCAAAGATGAGAAGGAGTGGGAGGCGAGTCCAACGGCAAGACGGTGGGAGGCAGAATCGATCAACAAGTCATTTAACTTCACCGATGCACAAAACACAGAACTTCAGGGAATATATAACCGTGTTGTTATGCCAATGATGAAGAAAATGAGCAATGACATGTATGAGCTGCGGAATTTAAAAGAAAAGTATGCAAAAAATGAACAGATCGCTAAAAATGAATGGTTGTCTTTATTAGGTTCAGACCGACAAGGCATAATCACTAATATGGAAAGTATAGAAACAAGACTATATGATATCCAGAACGAATTATTTACAATAAAACATATGATTGAAACAGACGTTAATACAATGCAGGATTGCATACTCACTGTATCAAAGGATATAGACTTGTTACAGGTTGAGAATAGTAAACTAGAGAGAAAAATAAACTCATTGCAAGGAAGAAAGGCCGGGGCGGTTGGACAAGTATATGATAGCCAGCTTCTATATAATGAGTATTATTTAGGGAATATCATTATATCAATAATAGTAATAGTTTTATTGTATAAATACTTGGCGTTGTATATCACCGATATTACAAATAAGGTTGATACTAAATTTATACCAATATCATATACAAAAGATACAAACACGGGTTAAATTATATGAGAAAAATACATTTTCTAATATAATTGTATAGATAAATGGTAAATATAAAATCAAATATTAATAATAATTTATCACAGAGCAAAGCGTATTTAGAAAATAAGGCAACCCTATGCGAAGGACCAGCATCTTCGCTGCAAAGGGTCCAACCCGTAACGATAGAAGGAATGGTTTCAGGAGTAGTTGTAAATAAATCAAACGGTAATAGTGCAGTGTTAGACAATCTAAAAGATGAATTTGGCAGAATAATGGCAATATATGAAGAGAAGAAGGCTGCATTAGAGAGTGCAACTAGAAAATATGTTTCTCACATTAAAATGATGAATAAGGAGACGACTACTTATCGAAACAATATTATTATAAATAATGAAAATGTAGATAACGTTACGGTGTATAACTCAAAGGATATTGCGTTCTTAGAAGATATTAGCGGGTCGGGCCTACCTCTATTTGAAAAATGTGCGAAGGTTGCAGTATACTATGAAATAACAGATACAGACTATGGGAAGGCTACAAATATTAAACCAGTGGTAGATTGGTATACGCAGAATGCGAAGGAGTTCGATGAATTGCCACAGCCGTCAAATGCGGTCGGATTATTAATCTCAGAAAATAAAGATAATAAATGGAAAAAAGAGTTTCCGGAAGGCCCTTATTTTGCTTGTAATGCTGATGGGTGTACAAAGAAAGAAGCGGGCGATGTATGTCAGGCGATGGGAGGAAGAATATGCACCAAAGATGAAATGAACGACGCATTTAACGGGAATATGCGCGGGTCAAACGAAAATAAGTGGTCTTCATGTGATTCTGGGTGGGTATTGGAAGAAGGAAATCCGACGGGTCCATATTTATGGGCAAGTTCTCAAACTCAAGCGGCATCGGCCGCGGGAGGGTTATTAAGTTCTGCAACCAGCGAAAAAGGCGGAGGCCCAGCCGGCGCCCTCGCCAAACTTCAATCATCTACTCCGCTGCCTTCTTCATGCGGAAGCAAACCGGGAGAGAATAAATCTGCAGCAACTTCTACGTCGGGAGCGTTTTGCTGCAAAGAAAATAAAAAATGTCAACAGTTTTCCACTGAAATTGGAATATGGAAATCAGCGGCCGATGAAAAGGCAACGTGGACAGCGGAGTTAACTGGGGAATGGAAGGGGCTGTTTAAGAAGCGCTGGGACAATAAGTGTGGTGATGTTAAAAGTATTAAGCCCGAATTTTCTTCTCCAGATTATTTGAGGGCGGCTAATGAACTTTTTGCCTTGAAGATGATGGACGGACTGAGGGAAAACATAAAAACGCCGGGTTGTGGGATTTCTAAGTCGGAAAAATATTATCCGGAAAGATATTATGTAAATAAGTTTGGATTGAAACAAAAGATAGATACTAGTAATGTCACCGCTGCACTTAAAAATGCGAAAGATGAAAAAGAATACAACAGTCTATTGGAAACATTAAATAGTGCAGGAGAACAGTGCAATAAAAATTGGATAAAAGAGTATGTAAATTCCGACGATATAGATAAACTTAGCGATGGCGGAGTTATAGCACCTGGCGGAGGGTGTGGAATGGGCGGGACAATTATTAGTAGCGGTAATAAATACGCGTGGATAGACAGTAAAGGAACAAAACACATATTCGCTAACGACGATGTATATAATTCGAGAAATACAACATCTTGCCCTACAATGAGCACGCCGGTCACGGAAGACGTTTGGAACTCTTTTGCAACAGGAGAGCCGATAACAAACAATGATTATATTTGTGAGTATTTTGACAATATTCTCTATAATAATGTGAAGTCAGCATATAAAGACCTTAAGACATATATTGGCCAAATAGAGAAGCATATTGCTGGACTTAAGAAAGAAGACAAACTATTAGGAAATAAACTAGTAACTCTTCAAACACGGATAACCAAAAATATGCTTGAGATGAACTCAAATATGGATAAAATAGACAGACTCCGACTTTTGAGCGATACTGCAGATGGTAAGGCGGAGACGACTGGATTATTGATGTCGTCTAATAAAATACAATTGATTGTGTGGACGATTATTGGTTTATTATTGTTAGTATACTCAATCTACGGTATTAGAGGAGGTTTTACTGCAACACCTTTACATATTACGATGCTTGTCGTATGTACAGTAATATTATTTACAATATCCAGGCACATTTATTTAACCGGAATAATATAATATACAAATAACATATATATATATATATGTCGATAGGTTTATCCGGAAATTATGCATCGAGTGTAACTACAAGTTCTCCGATGGTAACTACAAGTTCTCCGATGGGTGCGCCTAAGAAGCTTATAGATAAATACAATGCGCTAGATAGTTCTTATAATGACACGCGGGTATTTTATGAAAAAAAAATAAGTGGTTTAATAAATAAAATTAACTCTCCGACAGACGGAGCAGTAGAGAGATCTACGGGACTTCCCGCGATAATATCTGAGTCAAACAAAAAACTTAATGCAATACTTCATAAAATGAACCTTTTGGGTGCTAAAATAAATAATATGGAAGAAGAGAAAGTGAACAGGATATCTTCTGAAATGGGAGAAGCAGCAACAGCTTCTGGGAGCCAAACCGGAGAACTATATAATAAAAGACTAATAGAAGAGAGGTCTGCATTAAATAATAAATTATTAACGTTAGCTAAAAATGAGAATGAGTTAAGTTCTTCAAAGGTAGAGCGAAAATCGGGAGAAATACAAATTATAATATTTTCAATAATATTTGTAGGAGTTTTATGTATAATTGCAAGAGTGTATATAATCGAAACCGTAGGTATTGCTGAGACAATTATTTTAATGAGTGGAATAGCTATATTATTATTTTATTTCATAAAATATTTGCTATAATATTTAGCAACCATCGTATATCTTATTATATATATTCTATTATATATATAATGGCTTCTTCGGCAACTGGAGATGACACAGCAAGTTTAACACAGGAGTTAAATACATTATACGATGCCGAGAGTATTCTTAATACGGGATTAAATTTTGGCCTACAACAGGAAAATGATATGATTAAGAGTTGTCAAAAAGGGATTGGGAAGATTTGGACAAATTACATGAATGCACAATCCGATAACATTAGTACGGGTATTTCCAGTTATCTAGACGACGAAGATGTTAATAATGAAGATAAATATAATTTTATTGCAAATTTTTATGGATGGGTTCCTACGAATGGATATACATCGGGCGAGGCATATGTCCCGACTACCGGATGTACAAGTGGGGGAGGAAACGGGTGGGAGATCGCAAAAGATTGGTTGGTGAGCGGAACTGGGTCGGAGACATCTCCCCCAGAAATCTCCATCTCGAACACGTCACAGTCTTCGGGAGAAGTGTGTCCGTGCTGGGATTGTTTAACACCGAACCAAAAGGAACAGTTAATAAACTCAAACAAGGATTTATGGCAACCAGAAGTCGAAAAATGCATTAAAAATGTAAAACTTAATTCAGCCCCTTTTATGAAAGCAGGAACAGGCTGGATGCAAGGATTAGAAGATATAAGAAATAATTTAATGACTGAACAGCCGAATAAATTTAAAAATACATATAACAGCGCCATTTTGAAAGCGGATAATTTAGAAAATAAAGCGATTACTTCAAAAATAATGAGTGAGGAGGCAAAAAACATAAGAAATAATCTGGAAAATATTGACGGTATAAGCATAAATAAAATTAGAATGGCAGAGATTAACACATATTATTCGGAAAAGTATAGACTTCAGATGAATATAGTGAAAACCTGTATATTTTTTGGAATGTTATTGATTATATTAGTCCTCTTACATAAAAAGTTACATATGCCTGGGTTCATTTACAATATAGGAACACTCATTACAGTTACCATTGGAGGGTATTACATTATACCAATGCTTTATGATATATATATGCGCGACAATATTAACTTCCAGGAATATGATTGGGGAGATACTGACCCGACAATAGACGATTCGAACCCTAACGAGATAACACACCAGCCGTCTCTATTCGAAGAGAACTCTGCAGGATTAAACGAATTATGGAATAGTAAGTTTGTAAAACAGACTGAGAATAGTCTTAACCCGTGGGAATGTCGAGGGGAGGAATGTTGCGGAGCGGGCAGCTCTTATAACAGAAAAAGCAACGCTTGTATTTTGAATACGGAACCAGTAACAACGTCTGCAACAAAAAAACCTGTCACCACCTCTTCGCCGCCGCCACCGCCACCGCTTTAAGGAATATATATATATATATAATAATATTTATTTATTATATATGCCGTCACAAGCCGTCTTAAAGGCGAAGGCAATGGAAATAATGAAAAATTTAAAATGCGCAGGAAAGGAAGACCCTTTAACGTCACAGTTACCTCCGGGGCCATCAAAAGATGCCATAAAAAGAGCTACTGCTGGCCACGTGGATGTTATGGCAGCGGAGGAAAAATATTATAATAGGGAGAAGCACAAGTTAAGAACGAGTTATTTACAAAAGAAGAGGGACGTCGAATATGGGCCGAGTAAATTAAAAAGCGATCATATAGAGTATGAGAAATACAAAATATTGGGTGATCCGGAAATAACCGCAAGCGGTGTCGAAGAGAAGATAAAGGGCCTTTATACTAAAATAAACAATAGACATATTGCAACTGCAAAAGAAATATATACTCATTCGATTGAACAGCACGAAAAAAATGCGGGGGATTTGGAAACGCTTATAAATTATTATAAATCGGCGGAATCATATTCCAATAGGATGAACAACTTGTTAACAATGAAGCAAGAGGAAAATAAAAAATTGGAGCTGGATCTGGAGAATATTCTAGCTGGGTCAGCAACGAATGAAAGAAAGGTTGTTTACGAACAGCACGATTTAGGAAATATACACCATACTCGTAAAATAATGTATTACATATATTATTTGTTATTTATATTATACATTGTATTTGGGAGATTTTTTTCGGCAAAAGAATACAGGAAGTATTCTGTCTGGATAGGGATAATTTTATATGTAACGCTCCCCTTTTATATTACATATGTAACCGATGGATTGGTTTATCTATACCGTAAGTTTATTTACGTAAAAGAGAATAAGTTATCGAAAAATGTATATTTAGACATATAATTATTTTCTTCACATACACTATAATGAGGACTCAACACGGACGTGCGAGAAATAATGCTTCGAGAACCGGGAGACCCGCTTGGATGATTGGTTCGATTGTGAGCACAACCGGACTGGGGTGTGTGCTAAGCCGCTATGTTAATACTAGAGCTCCCAAGAACACAGTTGTAAAGACGTGTGGCATTATGCCGGTAGATAAACAGCCGGCTTGTTTAAAAACGAACGGGTGGTGGTCTCCTAACCCGGAATGTTCGGGAGGCGTTGGTCGGACGTATCACGCGTCCTCCTGCGGGAAAAGATTTCATTGGTAAAAATTAAATTCTATAAAATTTAATTCTATAAAATTTAATTCTATAAAATTTAATTCTATAAAATTTAATTAATGCGATAATAAAACATTACCATATATCCGTTGCAAAAATTCCATCTCATATCCTCAAACCCAGAAGTTTTGTATTTATACGTCCACTCGCCATTTTTATTTAATAAACTCTTCCAGTTAAAATCGTGTAATCTACCAATGCTCGCTCCATCAAACGTTTTCTCTTTTTTATTGCACATTAATACAGAAACAAAATGCTCCCCCTCTGTATTTCTTATGATAACAGAGTCCAGTGCATATGTGATAGTCTCGCCATTATTTGACTTAACCATAAATTTTTCTGGTTTGTTCGTTATATTAGAATTTGCGGTCTGTGGTCCTTCTCCACGTGCATCTTGTAGTGTAATAGCAATTACATCAGGGAAGATCGTGTTATTACCGGGTAGTTTTTTATCTTCGCGCCCTAAATTTAGAAAATGTTCGGCTCTAACATTTTTGGGGTTTCCAAATATGACATTTTTAATAACGTTAGGAGAATCAATTTTTAAAATATGTATAGAGTGATTTCCTAAATAGCTAACGAGGCTCTTATAATAATAAATAGGGTTTCCCGGTTCGTCCACCTGTTTAATGTTGTTAAAAATTTTCTTCCTACCTTCCGGAATAGATTTATAAATATATTCAATCACATTATTAGTGTCCATTGCGAGTGCTATATCTTTAGTATGAGAAATGCTAGATATATTCTGACTTGCCTCGATGCACGCATTTAGTAAAAAGAATGCTTTTCTCAATCGGGGGGGGGATATTACAACCCCATTTGATTGTTTACCCTCTATCATAAGCTGTCTAAAATATTTAAAAAACTTCCGCCCCTTGTCGCTAATAAACAGAGACATAAACATAGTATTAAACCAACAATTGCTTAATTTTTGAACGGGTGCGATGATATTGTTGCAATCGATCATATTCGCCCGCTTTAGATTATTTAGTAATGTTTTTCTCGCCGCAATTGAATTGCTGCTCGCACAGATATGTTTAGTTATTCCCTTAACCTTTTTTGTCCCAATACTTATTTTTAAATTGGATTCACCGATATTTTTAAGAGAGAGTCCGCATCCAAATATATCGGTGTGACTTCCGGGCCTCATCGACATTAAAATTTTATTAATCTCAGGAGAGAATGATTTCGTGCGAATTAATTCAGTCCGAATGGCGGGCACGAGTTGATGAGAGTCTGGCATACCGTGTGGGCTTTTTGCCAACGAGTGTATTGCACCCGACACAAGATTTTTTAAAGGATGGTCCTTATTGTCTATGGTTATTAGTGCGGCGGGTCGCTCACACACCCCGGTTTTTTTATTTTTACGTGTCCCTTTGGGACATCTCTTTCGCGGTTGTTTTTTTGGAGACGCCCGCGCTCTGGGCATATCTAATATGCGGCGATCCAGCGTTTTATCGATAGATTCGCATAACCCGGTTTTTTTATTTCTGCGTGTTCCTTTGGTACATCTTTTTAGAGCGCGGCGAGATTTAGGAAACTTTTTAGGAGAAACGTTCTTTTTACAAGTGCAGCTTTTTTTATGAAACATATGGGTTTTTGGGCACGCCGGGGACACCATATATAATATAATGGGAAAATAAATATTAATATAATTTTATAGATTTTTTTTGTAATATGGCGGGTGAACGGAGCAATTTTATGGATAGCATGTATATAATGGACCCAACTATTCAAGTTGCAAAGCCGAAATCATTTATGGACTCCGCCAGAAATGCCTTTTCTTCTACAGAGAAGGCAGCTTCTTCCGCAGAGAAGGCAGCTTCTTCCGTGGAGAATTCTGTTTTGTCGGATTTTTCTACAGCTCCTAGCATTATGCAGAGAGTTGAAGGCGCCCCTTCCAATTTATTACATACAGCAGGTGGAATGCCGTGGTATAAAATCGGTATGTATGGTGTGTTATTAATAATATTGTCTGTATTGGGTTTTAACATATTTAATTATTTAGGAAAAGTAACACAAACGTTATCGGATATATTTGGCCCGATTATCGCTTTATTCGGCGGAGGTGCGACTGGCGTTTTAAAAAAGACGGTTTCCGCTAGTGCTGCGGGGACAGGAGGGATAATCAAAGGAGGAGCAGATGTAATTGACAGTGGTCTAGGTGCATTAGAAAATAAATTGAATGAGTCTTCTGCGAAGAATAATATTGATAATAAAAAGGTTAATACAAAAAAAGCGGAGAAAAAAAAGGCAAAAGAAGAAGAAAACTCCCCCCCATCAACAAAGGTACCCATACCAGATGAAGCCGGGAGTAATACACAAAGCAAGCCATCTAAACCTAGTTTTTGCTATATAGGAGAAGACCGGGGGACGAGGTCGTGCATTCAGGTAGATAAAGATTCAAATTGTATGTCTGGAGAGATTTTTCCTAGTATGGAGCTCTGCATTAATCCCACACTAAGAAGTTAATAAGAAGAGTATTTATCAGCTATATCTGACGGGACGAGTTGGTCTTTAAGTTCTTCCAATTTCTTATGACATTTATTAATCGTAACCTCGCTAATTTTACTGACTTCGTGAACATTTCGTTTACTAATATTTAGGTTGCATATATGCGAGACGAAATATACGATTCCCGCGGCGATAGAATGTGGTGTATTTTCTGGAATGAGGTGGTTAATCCCGATGCGATATGCTATAAATTTGCATAGTTTGGTTAGCTCTCCATTAATATTTAGTCTGCTACAATAACGATCAATAAACGAATCAGGGGTTGTATTGCACAGATTCGTTTTTTCCTCGTTTGTGAGATTATGTTCCATATTATTAATAATTGCAATAGCATTTTTACAACCACGAGTTGCACTAGTGTTATCTAGATGAAATATTGTTGCGATTTCTTTAGGTGTTCGAGGATTGTGATTAACGCGAGAAGAAACATATAAAGAAGCCGCGATGATTCCGTCCCTATTTAGACCCCGAAATGTTTTAGCTTCAGATATCTTCTTATGGTATCTCATCGCATCGTCGATAATTAGTTTTGAAATTCCTGCGTGGTTTGCCCTAATGGTGATTTTCTGGAATTCATCATATTGTGCCTTCTCCTTATACGGCATGGCCTGCCAATCAGTATATCTTTTAATTTTACGCATTTCATATGTAGAACCGTATGGACAAATTACTCGACACCCGAATGAAGATTCTTTTAGTAGCGGGTTTGTGGGCATACCGCAACGAGTGGGATCTTTAGACTGATTGTCGTCCACCCCATAATATCTCCACTCTGCTCCAAAATCCAAGATATCTTTATAAATTACGCCGCATTTGTTACTGGTGCACGTCATATATCCATCCTCTGAAATAGCTAGCTTATACCCACAACACTCACATATTTCATTCTTTAGAGTTTGTATTTCATTATATATACATTTCGTCCTTTCGGTGGAATAGTCGGTGTCAAATTGGTCCCACATATCCTTTTTATTTATACCTTTCCTTGATTTATTTGATATTTTATAGGAAGGTTTCATTTGTTACTAACTATATTTTAATCTTTTAATTCAATTTTATAATATATATTTATCATAAATGGGTGCTGCCTCCTCAAAGAAAAAGCTTAAAAAAAGGTCGTTTACCGATACAATAGATTATGTCGCAACAAATTTTATACTAACACAAACATTTACCGATATGAAAAAATTGGCGAACGAGGATTATTGCAACAAACTTATTATATTAACCGCCGACGTTATCGCGAATAATTTAACCGGGAAGAAGATTAAATATTTAAGTCAGCGTATCGAGGGGGGTGTAGAGGAAGATGTAGTTTCTGAAGAAAGCGTTATTTTTATTAAAAAGAAAGGTTTGGAGAATCTAGATTCCAACAAGAAAAAGACTAATAAGAGTCTTTGTATAGGTATAGCAAGATTTTATGTAAGAATAGCACATCTATTCGCAGCGATTGTAATGACAATAAACCCGACATATGTATATAATATAAATGGTAAAAAATATAGAATGGGTATATTAGATAAAAACATACCGAAAGACGCGAAAAGGGTAGAGGAGGCTGGCGTAGAGTCGGTGAATACAAGCCACAATATATGTTCTCTAAGAATAGACGCACTAAAAAGTAAGAATGATTATAAAACCGGCGAAGGGTCTGTTAACATAGGAAAGGTCTGTGAAATGAACAATAAATCAAACTCTTCGGGAGGACACGAAGTTAAAAATCTAGAAGACGAGCACGGAATGAAAGAATTAGAAATGTTATATAAGGATTCATATGATTTCAAAACGGGAGAGTTTAGAAAAATGACAAAGGAAATGGAAAAGGAAGAATACAAAAAAGATTTGGAAGAATTATATAAAACGTTTACAGGAAACAAAGATATTCCGCTAGACGAGAAAGGAAATTCTAAAATAAAATCATTCAGAGATATTAATTTAAAGGATTTCAATTCAAGTCCAAATTGCACAGACGAGGACCGTGATAAGCAATATTTTAAAAAAAATTATACCGGAGAAATTGGACAGGATGACGCCTCAAATGTATTTAAAAAATATGGAGAGCACGTAAAACAGATGATGGAGCATTCAGATGTAAATAGAAATAAATTAATAAAGGTAATAGATAAGGTATTTGTATACGGATTTGATGAGAACAGTCCAGATAAAAAAACCCCTATAATTAAAATTAATCCAGTCCTAACAGACGACGCTCTTACAGAAATAACAAAAGAAACAAGAAATATAATAATAGGATTATATCTGACGTGTGAGAGGGACTTTACCGAGGGTGTAAAAATGTTCGAAGGAATCGCTGAACAAATGGAGCTTCGCGAAACAAAGGACGACTTGGAAAGTTTACATAAAGATATTTCTAAAGAACAGGATAGAACTCACGCTGAAAATGAAGATGAATTAGAAAAACAGCGGGATTATGGCGAAGAACTTGATAAAGATAAAAAAAAATTAATTGAAGATGACGAAGAGAATACTGCAGAAAGAAATGAAATGATAAATAGGGGAGAGATAGGTCGTGAAGAGGAAAACGAAAGAAATCTTAAAAATAGAGAGGTTCTTGCAGTGAATCTCGGCGATATTGACCGCAAGAGGGAAATTGTCGAAAAAAAGATTGAAGAAGCAATTAAAGAAAAAGAAGGTCACGAATCTGTTGGAGAGTACGATAAGGAAACAGAAAGATTAGCTATGGTTAAGAAAGAAGAGGATAAAAAGGATGCTATTAAGAATGTAGCCGATAAAGATGCCGGTGTTAAAATTAGAGAGGAAGAATATGTAAAGGAACGGACACTTGTTGCGAAAGAAGATGAACGCGAGAAGAAGGCCTACGAGAAGAAGGTAGCTGATGAGCGACAATTAAATAAGTTTCGTGTATTAGACAAGGATGATATTCTAGAAGAAGAAGAAGAAGAGGCGCACGCCCGATATGAGATGCGCGTCCGAGATGAGATGCGCGTCCAAGATGAGATGCGCGTCCGAGATGAGATGCGTCGACAATACCCAGATGAAGCCCCCTCGAGAAGATACTATTAAACTACCCTCGTTAAAAAATAAAAATAATTATTATAATATTTTTATTTTTTACTTCTATCTTCTATATTTTTCAAAAGAGTTTTATTATAAATAAGATTTCCCGAAGGAACATATGCATCTATATTTTTAAAATCTTTAGGCTTTTCGCTAGATTTAATCGAAATATTGGCCTTATTGTGGAAGATCAGTTCGTCTGGATTCTTGATTTCCCTGGTGTTTTTCTCATCCTCTTTATTTATTTTATTTCCATATCCGTCAATAACAACCCCGGTTTTTTTTTTAATTTCATTACGGACGTATGAAGGAATCCAGTGTTTCCACGAAATGAATAATAAATTTGGGTGTGTATACCGAATAACAAACCCATTTTCTCTAAGTTTATCTATAATATATGCCGTGCACGCACCGTGGTCATACTTGGGAACGCCAATCATCATTTCGGGAATAACAAACCAGCAAAATTGGTTGGTAATATTAGTCCTAGAAACCACTTTAATTTTTAAGTGAATGCGATTTAAAATTTTATTGTAGATCGAAATAGTGTGAAGGTCGTGTTGCTGTTTTTTTTCGTAAAGTTCGTCTAAATTAAGCTTGCTATTAATATTTTCGGAATCTCCTAGCGTAAATATAGTATCCATCGTTAAATTTATTGAAGAAAAAAACTTATAAAGAATTACACAAATAGATATAATAAATGACAATTAAACATATTGTAATATCCGGAGGAGGTCCACCAGGAATAATTGCTTACGGCGTTTATAAAGCATTAGAAAAAGAAGGATTTTGGAACATAAAAGATATAAAATCTATTTATGGGTGTTCTATGGGAGCTATATTATCTGTATTTCTCATCCTAAATTATAAATGGGAATGGCTGGACGACTATTTGATGAAGAGACCGTGGAACGAGTTGGTAAATGTCGACCCAAATGATATGTTCAACATTTATAATACTTGCGGGATAGTGGATAAGCAGGTTATATATAACTTATTATCACCATTATTAAAAGGTAAAAATTTATCGGAAAAACTCACGATGTTGGAATTATATGAGTTTACCAAAATAGATATGCATATATTTAGCACAAATATGAATGCACCATTAATGGAAAAAATAGATATCTCTCATAAAACATATCCAAACATTCCTGTATACGAGGCAATATATATGAGCAGCACCATACCCGGTATATTTAAACCTATATGTGATGGAGAAAAATGTTATATAGATGGAGGGTTTATGAGTAACTTTCCAATAAACGACTGCATCGAATACCAAGATGCGAACGAAAAAGAAGTATTGGGTGTAATAGTCGCGTCTGGGAGGGACAATAATATTACAAATATTTCTTCCCTTCCGAATATATATTTTGGACTAATGATGAAAATGATCTCTTTTGTAAATCAAGCAGAGATGTTCGGGAAGGAGTATAAACCGAATATAATAGAATGTTCTCCAGAGAATACGGGGGGATTGATGGACTGGTGGTATATATTAGAGGATGAATCAAAAAGATGTAGATTAATCGGTCAGGGGGAAAAAACAGGTCTCGAATTTTTGAAAAAAATAAATTATAAAGACGAGTCTAAAAATTGATGCAACGTTTCTGTCGTAGTTTTTGCGTCATATTCGATAACTTTATTATCGTATGTAAGAATTATTGTAGGATACCCCTCGATTTTATATTTTTCGGCAAGATCCTTTTCTTGGTCGCAATCAACTTCAATAAAATTAATTTTTTTATTTTTAACAGTCTTGTTTCCTAATTGTTTTTTGAAAAGATTCCATTCTATCCTTGCTGTTTTACAATGCGGGCACCATTGTGTATAAAAGAAGTAAATGTCAGCAGTTGGAATTTCACCTTGTCGAGGAGCTGGAGCAAATTCCTTATTAGGGACGTAATCCTTAGCTATTTTAGCTTTAAAATAGCTTTTATAAAAATATACAGCGGTTACTATTAGGATAATCGTCACTACTAAAATAATCCCGAATTTTTTACCGGTTACCACTGTTTTTAACTTTTGCTTTATATCAGAAATGTTGTTCATATATTTTTAATAAGAATTATATGTTTTTTATTAAACGAATCGATATAAAGGAGCATACAGAAAATATATATGTTTTATAGAACTCTAGATGGCAAACTTGTAGAAATAACAAGGTCGATGTTTACAAATGATTCTGCGTATTATAAAAAAATATTGCACACGACTGCGAATATTACTAAAGTTACAAATATTAAAACCCGTATAGTAAATATTATAAACTGACTAGAATATACTTAGTTATATCAGAGTAATATAAAAATAATAATTTTATGAATAGATATTATCTTATAATAATATAATGAACTCAACAAGGAAAGTCTTCTTAAAACATAGTAGACAAAGAAAACGTAATAGGAAAAAGAAAAATAAACGTGTATATACGAAAAAAAATTACCAGAGTGGAGATGGAATGCTAACAGCTGTGTGGGGTCCGGGCCTATGGCACTATATGCACACGATGTCTTTTAATTATCCGATGAAGCCTACAAATAGAGATAAAAAATATTACCGCGAGTTTATTATTAACCTTCAACACGTTTTACCTTGCAAACACTGTAGGGATAATTTGAAAAATAATCTTATATCGCATCCCTTAAAAGATGAACATATGAAAGACCGTATGTCCTATTCAAAATATGTATATACCCTACACGAGGTTGTAAACAAGATGCTTGGAAAGAACTCAGGACTATCTTATTGTGATGTACGAGAGAGATATGAGCATTTTAGGTCAAGGTGCACCGAAGAAAAAGCATCCTGGAAAAATGACAAACGAAAAACACGGAAGGAAAAAGGGTGCACGGAACCACTTTATGGTAAAAAATCTAAGTGCGTTATTAAAATAATACCCCATACTAAAAAATGTAAAACAATACAGATAGATAAGAAATGTGTAAAAAAACGTTAACTATTTCTATAACTATTTCTACAACTATTTCTATAATTATTTTATTACAGAAATAAATTTATTTTGAAAATGCCGAAAAGTCGTTTAATATAGGCATAGGCGATTTTTTTACGTTAGATTGAGACGGAAGGGCACCCGGCAATGTGTCGTTACTAGAATTGTATATAGGTATTTTTTTGCATTCGAAGTTTGACTTAGGACAGCGCCCACAAGGCGGGCACGGTGGAGCTTCTGCTGGCACAGGGCAACTATTAATAGACGGACACGCCGGACAAACAGGCGGGACTATTTCGGATTTTAATATATATTTATCTTCATCTCCTTCTGGTATTTGGTGAGAGTATATTCCGCTCGACAAACTATGGTATGGCGTTGCCGAGATGTGAGATGCGGTCGGCATTTTTGTTGTCGCGGGTTGCGGTGCTTGGGTTGTATATTGTGGTGGTTGCTGTCCTTGACTTGACTCGTATCCTTGACTTGACCCGTATCCTTGACTTGACTCGTATCCTTGACTTGACCCGTATCCTTGACTTGACCCGTATCCTTGACTTGACTCGTATCCTTGACTTGACCCGTATCCTTGGCTTGACTCTTGTCCTTGACTTGACGCAGAACCTGGCCATCTCCCTTGACTTGATCCTTGTTCATGTTGTTGCCCTTTCCCCGACCAGTTCGTCAGGGGATTTAGATAAGACGGGGTTTCATAGTTGTATGGGACACTCGTTGTCGTTGTCGGCACAGCCGTTGTCGTTGTCGGCACAGCCGTTGTCGTTGTCGGCACAGCCGTTGTCGTTGTCGGCACAGCCGTTGTCGTTGTCGGCACCGGCAAAACGAATCCTTCAATCACGTTTGGTCCAAGTAGAATGCTAAATATAAGGGTGCTTACCAAAATAATAATAATATGCATATTGTTGAGTTTCATTCGTATAATGTATGCAAGGAAAATATTTTGTATAATAATAAGGTAAATTGAATTAATATTTATTATATAGTATACTATAAATGTCTGTATCTAAATCAACTAAGCGCGTTTCCAAGATTTTAAAAAAGGCTTATCAAGATAATGTAAACCTTCTCGAAATAGGTGTGGATGAAGCAGGGAGAGGACCTATGCTTGGTCGTGTTTATAGTGCCGCGGTCGTGTTGCCTCGGAATGACACGTTTCGCTATGACTGGATGAAAGATAGTAAAAAGTTCACATCAAAGAAGAAAATATGCGAGGTGGCTAATTATATAAGGAGTAACGCACTGTATTGGGCAGTTAGTTATGAAACGGAGGAAATGATTGATAAGGTAAACATACGAAATGCAACACTTATGTCAATGCACGGAGCGATTCGGTCTGTTTTCAATAAGAAAAAAGATATTGACTATCTCCTTCTAATAGATGGGAATGATTTTAACCCATATATAGAGTTTTCTGAAAGTGAGGGGTACAAACCCGTACCCCATGTATGCATTAAGAGTGGAGATAACAAATATGCTGCCATCGCAGCGGCATCTATATTGGCTAAAGTGTCGAGAGACGAATATATTCAAGATCTTTGTGAAAAAGATAATTCTCTAATAGAACGTTATGATTTACTAAATAACAAAGGTTATGGTACGAAGAAGCATATGTTAGGCATACACACCCACGGAATTTCACAGCATCATCGTAAAACTTTTGGATTATGCCAGAAATATGCATAAAATTGATGCCCGAATAATCACTTATAATTATTTATATGACAGAACGCACGAAACACAAAAACCCTCCTAATAATATTGGAAATATGGCGAAATATTATTATGTGAGAAGAGTAAATGCTGGAAGCTGGGCTCCTATAGGTAAACCTTTCTTGGTCGAACACGGTGACACTAACGACGTTCGCGGTTCATTTATTTCATCCAATTGGTTTAAAATTTGTATTCCTAAAGAATATGAGTGTGCAGTTATCACGCTATTTCCCGATATATCGCGCGGGAATAAAAAGTCAATTAAAGATAACCTGGAGCGGTGCGCGAAGGAAATGAATAATTGTGAAAATGTAAATGCACTTTCGTTTGTTGTAACGTCGCTGATGGTGGATGCCTCTCGTTTAAAGGAGATTGCAACAAAATTAGAAAATAGTTTGAAAAACGAGGAGGGGGGCGACATAACTTCTTTCCGCGAATCATTTCCCACCTCTTCGGGAGAAATCGGGTTGTCTTTTGCAATGCGCAGAGGAGAAACCCCGTGTTTATATTGCCCGAGTTTTGTTATTTATAGAAATTAGATATTTAATAAAAATCTCCACAAATATAGTATTTATTATTTACCTTTTTCACGTTTTAATAATAAATTAAAATTGATTACAATTATTTTTAATTTATTCAATGCAAATGAAGGTTCTAGTGTTTGATACAGAAACTACCGGATTGCCGATCGGGAGAAACCCGTCGATTCGTGAAACAAAAAAATGGCCACACATTGTGCAGCTTAGTTGCATCTTGTTTGATACTGATACAAACGAGATTATTCGTAGCTACGACACGGTGGTTAAAGTTCCAGATAATATTGAAATAAGCGAGGAAAGTATCTCTCTGCACGGTATTTCTCGCGATATTTCAAATACACAAGGATTGCCCGTTAAAGATGTTCTCAAGGAGTTCAATAAGATGCTTATAGCATCGGATAAAGTTATTGGACACAATATTTCATTTGATAAGCGAGTGATAATGGTAGAATCTATACGACTGTATATATCTCAGTATTTTACGATTGATGGAGTGAGGAAACCAGAATACTGCACGATGAAAAACAGTGTGGATATATGCAAGATCGAAAAGGTTGGAAAGGACGGCGAAAAGTATTTTAAATATCCGTCTCTAACTGAATTACACGACAAACTTTTCCAAAAAACTCCCAAAAATGTACACAACTCAATGGTTGATATTCTCGTGTGCTTGCGATGCTACTGTAAACTAGAGCATAATATGTATATTGTCGAGACCGGGTGTTCAGAAACAAAAAAGCTATTTAAGACATATTCCATAATCCAATAGCACAGAATATAATAGGACATCATATAGCCTCATCCAGAACACATCTCACACGCGTCATAATCTGGCGCTACGTTGTTATTTGAGTTATTATTATTTTTTTCCGGCTCGATAGTAAATTGCTGAGGCTGGTGCGCCGCCTTTCGCCTCAAATAATAAATGCCTGTTTTTAATCCTTTCCCCCACGAATAAAAATGCATAGAGGTTAACGTTTTATAGCACGGGTCCTCCATCCATAAGTTCAAACTTTGTGATTGGCAGATAAAAGCTCCACGGTCAGACGCCATATCAATCATATGTTTCATCGGTATCTCCCACACAATCTTATATTTCTCGCGAATCGCACTAGGAATATTTTTCAAATGTTGAATGCTCCCCTTATTTAGTATAATATTGTTTTTCAACTCTTCGGACCACACACCAAGACCGATCAACTCCGCCAACAAGTGCTTGTTTACCATTGTGAAATCTCCGGCATTTGTCCTCCTCGTATAAATATTACTAGTAAATGGTTCGAAACACTCGTTGTTTCCTAAAATTTGTGCGGTGCTTGCCGTCGGCATCGGTGCAACCAATAGCGAATTTCGCAAACCATATGTTTTAACATTCTCCTTCAATTTGTCCCAATTATATCGGCCAGACGGCGTAACTCCCCATAAATCAAACTGTAGCTCTCCCAATGAGGCGGGCGACCCCTCGAATGTTGAGTAAGCCCCATATAAAGTCTTCTTTTTAATTTTCGTCTCTCTTAAAATTGGTTGAGCTCTCTGCAGAGCAGCCTTATCCTTATCGGATATATTTGTGTATGCTCTACACGTACTGTTATAAATATCTAAGAATATATTTACTTCAAAATCAACATAGCCTCTAACTACTGTCATATCCGACAGCCTCTCTTTTGAAATTTCGTTCGACCTCTCCAGCGAAGCGTGATAAATAGTTTCGAATATATTTTTATTAATATCTTTCGCCTCATCACTATCATACGGAATGTCCATTTTCGCATATACGTCGGCTAGGCCCTGAACACCGATTCCAATTGGACGATGGAACAAATTACTCCTTTTTGTTTTAATTGTAGGATAATAATTAACATCTATTATCTTGTTTAAGTTTGATGTCATCACCTTTACAACCTCGTGTAGCTTATCATAGTCAAAAGTGCTCCTTAAAATATCCAAAACGCGATTATATCCCCCCACCAAGTTGCCTTTATCAAATAATTGTGGGACAGTTGAAACTCCCCACTTGTTTTTAAATTCTAGAAGTTCTCCCGCCTCTTGCAATTTTATTTCTTCATAGGTTATATTCTTTTTCTTTAAGAGAGCCTTTAGCATATCACACCACGAGCAACCATCTTTTGTATATATGCTTACTTCAGTAAACTCGGAGATTGTGTCTTTCACAAATCTAGGCAACCCAACGCTAGCAAGATTACACACTGCTGTCTCGTCCTTATTGCTATATTCAATAATCTCCGTGCATAAATTACTCGATTTAATCACGCCCACGTTTTTTTGGTTGCTCTTCTCGTTTGCCGCATCTTTGTAGAGTAGGTAAGGAGTTCCAGTCTCCATCTGTGAATCTAATATTTTAAACCATACTGCTCTAGCTTTAATTGTCCGTAGCGCTTTTCCTTCATCGCAATATCTATTATATAGAGCATTAAAATTTTTTCCATAACAATCTGCTAATCCCGGGCACGCGTCTGGACAAAACAAACTCCAATCTCCATCCTCCTTCACGCGCTCCATAAACAGCGAGGGTATCCATAGCGCATAGAATAAATCTCGAGCGCGCTTATCCTCGTCTCCGTGATTCTTTTTCAAATCTAAAAACTCCATTATATCTCCGTGCCATGGCTCAATATAAATTGCGAAGCTGCCGTTCCTCTTCCCACCACCCTGGTCTACATATCGCGCGGTTTCGTTAAAAACACGAAGCATTGGCGTAATACCGTTACTCGTGCCGTTTGTTCCACGAATATGGGACCCAGTAGCCCTAACATTATGAATATGCATTCCAATCCCGCCCGCCCACTTTGAAATTTTAGCACATTCTTGTAGAGTATTATAGATTCCCTCGATGCTGTCCTCCTCAACCGCAATCAAGTAGCACGAGCTTAATTGTGGACGCGGCGTTCCTGCATTAAAAAGCGTGGGGGTGGCGTGAGTGAAAAATTGCTGGGACATCATGTCATACGTTTGCTTTACCGCGCGAATATCGACATTCTCGCCACAACCGTGTATTCCCATCGCAACACGCAACCACATATGTTGCGGACGCTCAATAATCTTCTTGTCGATCTTCATAAGATATGCCCTTTCCAGGGTTTTAAATCCGAAATAATCGAGAAGATAGTCGCGACTGTAGTCAATCATCGCATTTAGTTCGTCTTTGTAAATGCCGACATTCTTCCAGAATGATTCGTGAATCAAAGAAACATTCTTATCCTGGTTGTCTATAAAGTTGCGCAGTTTGAACATTGCATCATAAAATGTTTCGGGGGTGTTCTTGTGATTATTAGATATAATAATCCTACTAGACAGGACGCCATAATCGGGATGCTGTGTAGTTAATGAGGCGCACTGTTCTGCGGTCAACTCGTCAATTACACTAGTTGAAATATCTGTATGTAGCTGATCTATAACTTTTATAATAAGTTTGCTATAATTAATTGAAAGAACCGGTAATATTTTATTTCCCAGGTTCTTTACTCTATTTAGGATTTTATCAAATGATACTTCCTCGAACACCCCGTTTCTTTTTTGGACACGCATCTCCTGAATAGTATCGTCTGTCATTATAGAGACTTACTAACTAAATTTTAAATGATATTTTTAATAATAACATAAGTAATGCATAATTAAACTAATATAATATGTGGCTTATACATATATAATGTTTACTTATTCCAGATTAATGTGCGTTGCGATGGTTATCGTTTTGCTTGGCGCAATCATTCATAAAAACCATATGGACATGGTTGAGTCGTTTATGACATACGGAGATTACCCAAATGTGAAAAAAGATATGCTTTTATATGGAGAATATTCCACCCCAACCACTCCAACACTATCGGATAATAACTCTTCTGATATATACAAAAATACGCCTATATTTTTGTCGAATAGCGTGAATAATAATAATGTCAGATACTGGGATAAACCGACAAATGGAAAATGCTCACCCTCTGAATTTTGCGGAAAGGTATACGGTAATACACCACACACCATCCCAGAAGGACCGCCTGTCCCCAATGCAAACAAATCAAGGGTTAACTACTACGAAGCGTCGTCAAGTATGTGTGGGTAATTTTCATCCTCCAACGTTGAAGTAACTATGTTAATAATATTCCCCTTTTCTTTAGCTTCTTCCGGGACTTTTTCTTTCGAGCCGCATAGTTTCGCTACATCAATAATGCAAGAAGACTGTCCATTTACCCGTCCTAGAGGTTTTTTTTCTCTTTTCTTCGGAGCTCTATGCTCATAACTGCCGTTTTTTTCATCCTGTATAGTCTTCCAAAAATCATTTAACTTTGTAAGGGCTCCTGAAAACCAGGTTTTATTCCTTAATACCAAAATACAGCTTATTTCTTCTAAGAACCAATATATATTTTGCATCCACGTAATATCGGCGTGTTCTATCATTTTATCCTCTTCCCATTTTCTAAACTCTTCAATGCTGCACATAAATGGAGCATACTCATATAGCGGTTGTCCGTCTTTTATGAAATATAAAATGACACCTTTATTCTTGTTATCTTTTGTTTTCTGGAATGTATCTCCATCATTGTAAAAATCATCTTGTGACTCATACTCCTTAAATCTAGTTTCCAAAAAGTCGCATTCATTCAACTCGCATACTTCCATTTGAAGCTGCATCTGTATCCAATACTCCATCTTTGGAATACCGCTGATAATGCGGTTTACAATGTTTTTAACCTCAAGCATTCTACCGTATCTACCTGATTTATTGCACGTATTTATGCCATCTGGCGACGCAGCGATGAAATCGATATTTTTATGAGGAATACATCCGAAGTCGCTTATGGTTGTTTCGTACGTATACTCATACCACAAAATAGAGAGGGGTTCATATTTATGACCCCAATGCATAGGTGAATCTGTGCAAAATCCCTTATACTTTTCGGTGTTTAGAGGTTTGCATTTATCGTATATAAGTTGGTTACGAGAGCCGGGCGTTGCGAACACTTTCCAAATACTGCTAGCGGTTAAATATTTATGCCTAAATACATACCATTCGTCCGTTCTCTGGTCAGGCTGAGGAACCTCTGACAGATATAATATTTTCTTCTCCATCTTTTTAATATTTGGAGGCTTGCGAATGAAAGTTGTCGTGTAAGACCTTTTAGGAGCGAATAACAAGTAATATATCTCCAGACATTCGCCAATCAGTTTATTTAAATATTCCTCAATATACGGTTCGAATGGATTACCAAATATATCTTCAAACTGAATAGAAACCAATCCCATTATATTATCTATCATTTTCTCTCTATGATTAGGGGACGCCAATATGATCGGTTCCTCAATAATAATATCTTCAATAAGTGATAATATGAGTGGGGTTAGTTCGTTTTTATCGCTATTTTCGACAGTATATTTATTTACATTGGCGAAAACATTTTTATCTAGAAATTCATTGTTCATTTAATAGTATTGTCTAACTATTCTTTGAATCAATTTTATCTTTCTTATTAATCTTCTTTTTTTCCCGATTTTTCTTAGTTGTTGCGGGATTACCTAAAGATTTTAACGTCGATACACGTTTGTCGCATCTTTTTAACGTAAACGTTCTTGTCTTTGGATTAAATGCAAGACTTGGAATATTTTTAATTTCACCTTTATCTTTTACATACTCCACGTCTTTTACTCGACTCAATTTAATAAGGTCCAAGCTTCTCGATAGGTAGCTTTTTAACGTTGCAATCTCGTTATCCTCTAGTTCGTATTGACACTTTACGATGTTATCGACAAACTCATTTATTTTCTTTATTTTAAGTGTTTTATCCAATTTATTCCAAGGTTCTTTTTTATTTATTTTACTTTCAGTCTCTAACATTTTTTCAATTCCGCCCATATCTGTTGTATTTTGAGAATCACTACTTAAAAGCATAGACTTATATTTTATGTTTTTAAGCTCCTGGCATTCATTCTTAGTGTTCATTACATACAATCGTGTTTTAAGTTTAACCTATTTTAATTGTAGTAGTTATATATTAATAGATATACGTGTTCAAAAATCTCATAGTATTTGATTTATTAACATTTTCTGCGGGAACACTCATTTTCCACGGACGAGAACGCATAAACCCCGTTGCAGAAGGAGCGGCTCCTCCTTTTTTTGGACCACCAAATTCTCTGCACGGCTTTATTACATTACCATCGCTATCGGTGCATTTCCCCTGATACATCATCCCATTTGTATTATTTGTGTTAATAGCTCTTCTAGCGATTGCGGAACGACCCCGGTTACTTTTATATCCATTACGAACTGGCATATATACATATCTAATATAATTATATATGTCAAAAAAATAATTGTATCAAAAAGTTTATTATATATATATATTAACAATTCACCAGTCTAATAAACTCACCTAGCTGAACATCAGTAAATGTATGCGACCAATTATTTAATCCTGCATAACTTCCATATGTAGACTGCCTATCCTGACGAATAGTATTATATAAATTTTTCATCCACGTATCATCCTTTTTTAATTTACGTTGAACGCAAATGCAGAGTTCATATGTAGACTGTTGGTTTCCGTTGAACCACTGATTATCTTTCTTTTTGAAAGTGGACGCGAAATATTCTGGAAGGTTCATAATTAATATTACTTAAATTTTATTTAAATTTTATTTCAATTTTATTTCAATTTTAATCTAAATGATTTACGCATTACAGTTTAATTAGTAGATTTTACTAGATATATTATATAATATAATGAAAACAATACATTTGGAAAAACCAAAAGAACGAATGATGGCAGCGAAAGCTGATGAGGTCGAGATACCATATATATCACAAGTAGAAATGGCGAATAAGATATATATGGGTGAACTCACAGGAAACTTAAAAAAAACGGCTTCACGTCTTCACGCAAAATTAAACAGCTACAAAACACAAGATAAAAAGAAAGACCGCTTCGAGGAATGCGAATTTATAACGGACGAACAGCTATATGAAAAACTTGTTATATCAAAGCTGAAATGCAATTATTGTAGAAAAGAAGTAAAACTCGTTTATTATTATGTCAGAGATGGTTCGCAATGGACTCTCGATAGACTAGATAACGATATAGGACATAGTTCAGACAACACGGTTATTTGCTGTTTAAAGTGTAATTTGCAGCGCAGAGTTACAGATGCAAATAAATTCTCTTTCACGAAACAATTAATTCTTAATAAGGGATTTTGATTTATAACATTATATAGTAACTATATAATATGGAAAACTTGGCGTGGAGTAACGGAGACAAGGCGGTTCGGTCAAAGAAGGGGGAACGACCTATAGTAGAAGAAAAAATAGAAGATAACAAGGTTAGAAACTCATACGTAGAGAGAAATAGAGGGGTAAATAAAGATAAACATCCCACGGGACCGTCGATAGATAGTGGTAACCTTGGAGCCTACAACGCAGCTGGAGCCTACAGCGCAGCAGGAGCATACAACGTTGCAGGAGATTATAAGCTAAGCGGTATGGAGACGATTAATACCTTTGATATGACAGACAATCGCCGGGAGATATATAATGATAAATTAAGCAATCGATCGGCGATATCAAACGCCTGCGGGAATCCATTCTTAACACATTTAAAATATTCTGATGATATTATTCAACAAGAGCGCTTTTTAATTCCAAAAAATTCAAACATGGAAAAAGAATATAGTGGATAAGTATTTAAAACATACATTAAATACTTATATAATGTCTTATACCACACAAAACTCTCTATTATTAAATAAACTAATGGCATTTTATCATAGTCCGGAAATATTGGATAAGATGCTGAATATTATTAATGGCGAATCGAAAATTTCATTACGTATAGTGGACTGGTTTTCGACAAACTATGCAAAAAAATATTACACTGTCTACAAATTAAAAACAAATAATAGATTTAAGGTATATATAGATTATAAATTGAAGCTGCGCGCTTATTCGAAAAAGAGATTTGACCCCTTCTGTCGTTGGGATAGAATAACTATTCCTTATAAGGAGGGCACGTCTATACAGACAACTATTGGGCAATTAAATTTTTTTAAATGGGCGATTGAGAACGAGGTTATTAAATATATAGAAGATAACTATAAAACGATTGAGGCCGATATGAATACCAGAAACAGCACTTCCCGGAGGAATAACGAGTCGTTGAGCTCGTCCGCACAAAAAACGCGGAAAAAGCGAGAGGAGTTATCAATATCCGCCGCAAAAAGTATTAAAAAAGAGGAGGTTGAGATAATAGTAAAATTCAATTAATATAATTTAAATATAAACATTATCTAATAATAATATTTAAATTATAATAAATGGGTAACTCCCAATTAATTAAAAAAGTGAACTTTGAATATATACAAAGTGAGCTTAATAATAACGATTCATTTATTATAAGTACATTACCGATAGAAAAACAGGAGTGTTTGATAACAGGAACACTAACTCCGTCCCGGGAGATTGAGATATTAAACCATTATCTTAAAAAAAACTCTAACATAAAGCTTATTGTTTATGCAGAGAATTCGAGTGATGAATCTTTATCTACAAAATGTCATCAACTACTTAAGTTAGGGTACACAAATATTTTAGTATATCCGGGTGGTCTATTCGAGTGGTTATTGCTTCAAGATATATATGGGGACGAGTTATTTCCCACAACAAGTGCGTGCAGAGATCATTTAAAATATAAAGGTAGGAAAAACGCCGATCTAATGATGATGAGGTGATATGGGGCAAAAACTTTATGTGTTTATTATTACGGGTCAGCGTCTTTTTGTTTGATGTATTACGTGAAAAATTGATATGATTTAATCGCCGTAATAGTATTTAATACATACAAACATGACTGTCTCATCATCTAATGCAATTATTTCGAACTCTTCTGTCAACGATATTCGACCCCCGAGCGCAAGATACTGTATTCTCGGGATCTTCTTTATGTACATTTCTATACTGGTATATCCTGAGTTCGGTCTTATCGCCGAGCTATTTTGCGGCTATATTTGCTGCGTATTGCTACTTGCATATATTACTTACACGATGATTGCTATTGCGTCTTATATGTTGAATGAAATTAATATTAATTATAAGGATATTATGAGAAATCCTATTTCGCGACAACGCAAGGGGATGTATGGAGGACATATTGGTATTAGACGCCACAATAGTGTGCCGCAGATCCGCCATAATGCCAAGGTGGGTGGAGGCGCGCAGTTTCGAGGGAGGCGTGACCTATGTGGTGAAATCACGATGCGTGACGGACAGTAAATAATGATTTACACCAATAATGATTTCATTTATTGGCGTGAAATTCTGAAAAATTGAAATATTTTTTATTCAATAACTTTACTTTGTTAAAAAGTAAAGTTATGAACAACCTACCTCTTCCAAACGAACTTATTCGCAGGGTGTATAGCTTTATTCATCCGGTGTTTTGCTATACCCAGTATGTAAAAAATATTCGCGGGTATCGTGATTCAATATATGAACTAGAATATGAATGCCAATTATACCAAAATAATTTGCTATCTTCCAGCATTGAAGACAGAAAAGACAATATTATGTGTATGGGGTCGTATGTTGAACTGCAGTCGGCTTACTTGGAGGATATAGAGGCGTTTCTGATAAAAAATCCGGATTTTGTGCGACCGGGCGACTTGAATGCACTTAATGAATTTCAATATAAGCTGTCTATTGACTATCGTATTACTAAACATAATATGGACCGCTTGGAAAAAAATCTTACTCTTCGGCGTGGGTTATGGTGTGATGGTAACTGGGGGGAGGCACTCGTAGAAGAAAATGAGATTATTTTGTTTGCTCCACTCACAGAGATTTTACAGCAGGGGAGTACTCGTGACTTGATTTATTCGTGTATTATTAATAGAGTGTGGGGGTTCAAAACTGCAATGACCATATATATGAGGGAACGTTATTTGGAGGATAGATTTGTTGAAAATCATATCGTGGAATTTATTAATCATCGTTACCCAACTCGTTGCGGGCCTCTCCCGATGCTACGGAAGCGGCTTGTTCGTAGGCTTATGAAGATTTAGTATATATCGACGAGTATCCCTCTAAACACAGTGTAAATTAAAATATTTTTTATTCGTCCATTGCCTTATTCGCAAGTTTATCTGCTATTTTATTTTTATCTCTCTTCACGTGACCCAGAGTTACCATATTTATCTTTTCTAAGAGGGATTTAGCCGCAATATAGAGGGGTTTAAGATTACTAGAGTTCACCTTCCATTTTCCCACAAGTTGGTTGATTACCAATAGGGAGTCGCCTTTAATATGAAGAGTTTGGATATTGTTTTCGACTGCGAGTTCCAGTCCTAATATAATCCCCATATACTCTGCGAAGTTGTTCGTGTTATTATCCGAAACTTTCTTGTATCCTTCCCATACAACAACGTCGTCTTTCAAAATGGCGTATCCGCAGCCACATAATCCTGGGTTTCCGCGACTACCGCCGTCAAACATTAATGTATAGTGGTCATTATCCATTAATCTATATAAATAAAATTATCTATATGATAGGCTTCAATTTTACACAGAATGTCTAATCGCAATAAAATAATTATATATATATATATATGGCAGACCCAGTATTTTTATGGGAGAAGCATAAAATGACTAAGCGAGACTATAGACTGCACAACGGAACATACGATATTGATGGTGAGTGCGATGATATACAAGACGATGTTACGTTAAACAAAAAATTACGCGTTTTATTTTCCGACGGCGGAAAAAGCATAGTTCCCCACCCACACAAGATATATCCATTTTGTAATGAAAAGCTTAAGAAGGTAGGTGGCGTACCATCGGCAATTATAGGATTTTTTGACAAAGTAAACAATCCAAAAATAAATAAACCTGCAAGAGATGCTTTGAGCGAAGTGTTTGGTGTTAAATTTACGGCAACTGCGGGCATAACGGAAGACCCCGGCTTCTCCCACGACCCCGAAGCTTGGCGTTCACCTCCACCTAATCCAGAATTATTTTTGGAAACAATTTTGATGATGGCTAGAGAGAATAAAGACCAATTTATAGCAAGCCATTCGGGATTTATGACAAAACTATATAATTATATTACTCAAAATTATACAGAGACTAGTGAACCGCCGATGTTATACACAAGCACACCATCGACAAGCACACCATCGACAAGAACACCGTCGACAAGCACACCGTCGACAAGAACACCGTCGACAAGAACACCGTCGACAAGAACACCGTCGACAAGAACACCGTCGACAAGAACACCGTCGACAGACACCAGTGATAAATTAGTACAATCGGGAGGTACGAATAGAGGTATTTTTGACAATTTAGATATATTACAACTTATATTGGATACCAGTAAAACGGGAAGAGAAGCTGTAAAGGGTATTATTGTACGTAGATTTAATAAAGATTATTCAAGTGCCGAGTCTGACGGGGTGAAGCCTCCACCCGCCGCCCACTATGGATGGGGCGAGGAAAACATTAGAAGCGTTTTTATTATTAGACATTGTATTGGTTGCCACAATTTGACACCGGGAAAATCAGCAAAGATATATCAGGCTGCGATGGAAGCAGTTATGCATAAAAAAAAAGGTTATCTAAAATGGGCTATGTGTGTAAGCCAAACATACAATGAATTTATGTCTCAAAAAGAGAATTTACTATCAATATTAAAAGAATATTCGAAAAAAGGAACAACAAAAGAAAATAGATTTGGTTATACATTTGGCTCCTCCGTCATTTTTAGAGCTATATTAACAAGTATATTGGCTTATAATACAATGTTTGGCGAAGGTATGGCGTCTCCGCTCACGAGCGCCGAACCTTCGTCTCTAGATGCGGATAGTTGGGTGACGAAGTTGGAGATAGATGATGGACGCGGTAAAAGAAAAGGTGCGAAAAAAACGTGTAAGAAAAAGTGTAGAAAAACCTGTTCTAAACATAAGAAAAAAATAAAAAGGGAGAAATGCAAAAAAACGTGTAAGAAAAAGTGCTATAAAACGTGTAAGAAAAAATGCAGAAAAACCTGTTCCAAACATAAGGATAAAAGAAAGAGGGAGAAATGCAAAAAAAAATGTGCAAAGAAGTGTTAAAAACTTAAGTTTACATAAATGACTACTCTGTCTTACCTACACGTGTCTGTGAATTAAAATGATGATACGTCGCCCAATTCTTGGGACAGTTCTTTGTTTTGCCATCATATGGAACCGCAAGCCTATGCTCTAGTAACATCTGGGAACAAGAACTACCTTCAAAGATTACGTCTGCGAGAACCCTTCCATATTTTTCTGTAGAGAGATTTTCTAAATAAACCATTTTTCCTAATATTTTCTCTATTAACACATCCCTTGCCTTTATAGCAATTAATCTCTCGTTTGCATCTTTCGTTCGCAGCTCGGGGCAATCAATCCCCGCCAATCTTACCGAGAATTTATATAGAGGACTCGCTTTATAGGGCAAAAACGCGGCGATTGTAATCGTGTCGCCGTCATAACATTTAATAACCCTCCCTTCGGTGATGGGAGGAATAAAATTCGGGAGTGCTTTTGGGTCTATATTTGTTGGTATAGAAGGATGTCTTACTTTTGAAGAACAAGAACCCATATATGTTATGCAAAGAAATTACCATTTAACTATTAATCCTTGATGTTTTGAGTCTGATGCGGAATCTTGTATCATCTTGGAATATTCGGGCGTTCCACAAATGAGAACGGCGGATATACGTTTAGACCTCCTGTTAATAATAGTCCGAACATCTTTTTCCGTAATGCGCGAATAATTGCTATAAAACATTTTTTTATGGACCGTCTTTGGTATAGTATCTACTAAAAATTCGTCTTTTTCGGAAGGGAAACTAGCATATATTCTAAATTTGTATTTTGTGTCAGGGGAGAGATGAGTAACGATGGCATTAAATGGAGCTATTCCTGTCCCACAACAAAACATTATTATTTCTCCGTGAGGAATTATTCCTTGTTTTGTGTGAAGAATATCTGTATCGGGGTCGTAGTAGTTGTCGCCATAGGGACCATCCAACTTGGCGTCTGAGTTGTTTGTCCAAGAACGACATATATGTTCTGATATGCCACTCTTATATGATTTGATATAGAGTACTAACGATCGTTCTGACCACTCAACCGGTGTGTATGGTCTAGACTTATCATCCCCGAATAGTTTTACTAATTGTCCTGGTTTAATTATGGTATCCTTTTTAAGGGATATGTCTAATTTGAAGATGTTTGGTACAACCTCGGTATTTTTCTTTACGATATCCCGAAAGTCTGTTGCTTTTTGCGGAGGATCTTGGAGTTTCCCGAAAAGATGGAATATCGCAGCAGCCATAATTACCGAAATAACCATAGGTTTGGTGCCGCCATTTCTCCAACACAATAATGCTATTGCGGCAAGCGTCCACAGCGCATATCTTGTTATGCGAGCGTTGACTCTGAGATTATATGCTATTATTGATAATATCAATAATCCCGTATTTCCATATAGAGCTGGCTCGGGGCTTTCTCGAAACAAGCCAATAAAACTAATAATATATGTGAATATATAGATACTGTGCCATCCAAATAATCCAATGAACCCCTTTTTCACCAGTGTGCCAGCAAAAGCTGCTAATTGTAGAACAAATATAGCCGATATATTTGGATAAAAAGATGTAGTAAGTAGCGACCATACATTAAACGTTATTTGAGCACCCGAGTAAAAAGTGCGTATGTTTTCAGAAAACCAATTAGGACATGAGTCCCAATATTGAATCCCCGAGCGTATTGCGCTAGATTGTCGTGCCCCAGTTGGATTAGCAATATCTGATATTTTTTCACGTATGGCCATATTCATCATCAGTATTGCCCATACCATTATGATATGCACATTAGGCTTATTTCTGAATAGATATCCTATTGCTCCCAATAATATACTTCTTATGACAAAAATACCATTTACATTTCTAAACTCATTATTTAATAGCCCAAATCCATTCGTAGTAAAATTATTTGCTAGATTAAATTGTAAACTGCTAATAGATAATAACGCTGCGGGCAACATACTCAATACTACATCTAATGTAGTCCTTCCACGAGGTATTCCATATGTTGAACCGTTTTTAATTACACCAAAGTAATACCACGCGTAAACTAAGAGTGAAACTACTCCTAAAATCTTATGCATATTTGCCTTGTCCTCCTTGGTAAATAGTTTACGAAGGGGGGAAGCGTTAAATTTACTCTTTAAAAAATCTAATATTGACACGTCCTCAATTTTTATACCGCTATTTTCTTTTTCAGACAGAACTTCATTAGACGATGGATCGTCAATCTTAAATTCCTTAAGCCGAATTCTGGCTTCTCTAGAATGATGAACCGCTTCAAACTCTTCAGTTAAATCTCCGCCATCTTTAAATACATTTGAGCCACCCGGATGTTCATTCATAAATTCAGTAATATCATATTTATCATTATTTATATAGATAATCATACATACTGAGTTGTTAAATATTCCGTAGATTAAACTTAAATTATTTTATAGAAGCCCCGCATAAACAAGATACTGTATCATTTGTATCGTAACCATAAAAAACAAAAATGTTAAGAAATTCTTCATAGTATACTTCATTTATGTATATTATTCTTTTCAAATAATTATATTAATTGTCGTCGATTTAACTATTGGGATTATTTATCGTAGTTTTTAGTTTATTAATAAAATTACTGTCCTCAAATGTCATATACGTAACAGATGCAACTAGAAATCCCATATTCATTAACATTATACCAATTACTCCATCATAAAAATACAGAGAATATTTTACCATATAAAATATTATAACAGAAATGATCACCATCAGAACAATCCTTGCATAATACTTTTTATTACTACTATGCTCAGGTGTAAAATAAATATCACACGTGACTATTATAAAGTTTATTACAGCAAATATTAGTAGTGATTTATTTTTAGGTGAATCTGTATTGAAGTTAATTGCCTCGGCATTGAAATAATGATAGCACGCAAAAAATGATGATAGGATAAGACTATACATCCATATAAAATCGTTCATACACTCATAATTCTTTGAATCGGTAGTATCCTGTTTGATATTACAAGTATATATTTTATCTAATATTAAACTTACTCCCGCCATTTCAGTCCATAATATTGAAAATGCGGGGGATAAATAAAATATTATGGTCATCAGAGACAGTGTTAGGTAACAAAATATATCAATGTATATTTTAGAAAGTGGTAGTTTATTATCAATAATATCATCGTATATTTTTAGGGTTACGCCATATAGAAACGAGACAACACATATTTCGTTCATACGTATTATAACCTTAAATATGATTTCACCCCATATAACTCATTAATAAAACCTGCTTAATTTTATTAGGCTCAATAGGAAGGCTTATTTCTAGCTTCTTAAACAATTCCGCTAAAAACGAGGAGGTTCCATCAGATAGTGTTATTTTTCTCTCAATCTCTATAATTTTGTCCTTGTATTGTTGCAATATCATATATGTTTTGTGCAGGATTTTCTTATCATACAAGTTCTTGTAAAGCATAATCTTATCTTGCTTTGACAAAACCGATTTTGAATGCAAGTATTCATAAGATATATCTTTTGGATCGATTGTTTTCAATAACGTAAAAATATAAGAAACCTTCTTCTCATCAAAGTCTTCGCAAAATGTTTTAAGTTTCCAGTATTTCGGGCAGGCTAAATTAATATAATCATCTCGTATTTGAAAGAAACGTCCAATATATTTGCCTAATTCAAGAAATAAGTTTTTTATATGAGTAGATGTATCCACAGATGTTGATGCAATGCATAATTCTATGGGCCATAAAAAACCACTTCCAGTCTTATTGTCCATCATTTTATTGTATTCATCTAAAGACGGAATAGTTTTTATGGTCGTCCATTCAAGATCTAGACCCTGCCCCAAGTGCATCAACACAAAATATTTATGATAAATATCTTTGACTTGCTCATGAATATGTCCAGGATAATTTTTGTTAATATCATTTAATAAACTAAAACACTGCAAATAACCAGAATTAATACTGATCGGCACGCCATATTTTATATGAGCGCATTCTTTGCCACGTCGTTTCAAAGACCCGTCATGAATATCATCAATAACTAAACTAGAATTATGAATTAAATTAATATCTTTTATAATTCGATCGGTCACAGGATTTTTATCATTGTTCAATAAATTCTGAATATATTTGATAATTAATTCTCTGGTATTTTTCCCACCGCCTTCTAAAGTATATTCAACCGGCGCGAATAGGTTGTATTTTTCGATTAAATCGACAGATACATTTTCTATGTCGGGTGATATATCTACTTCGTTTTCCTTTAAAAAATCCATTTATATTTATGATACGTTAAATAATACAGTAATTAACACATTAACTTGCACGTATCGTTTTGATTGTTACATACCTCCATAAATATTCCACATCTCTCTAGCCACACACTCAGCATATCGGAGTCTTTCTCAATATCCGTATCTCCTTGAATCACAATTTTTCTATCATATGACCGGTCGTCAGAATTCAACCAATCCTCGTGATACTTATGACAATTTATAAGATATTCGAGTGGGATTTCCTCACCTTCCCTCGCTCTCTTCTCCACCCGCGCCTTCGCAATCTCAGGCGATGTTTTCACATAGATCACGTGAATGGGCGGCAAGTCCTCGATGAACTCATCAAACCACTTGTTATAAATCTGATATTCTACCTCTTCCATATTACCATCGTCATACAGCATCTTTGCAAATACCATTTTGTCTGTAAACATACTTCTCTCCACAACAATAATATCATAGTTTTCCGTAATAGCTTTTCTCAAGAGAGAAAGTCTCGAGATATATGCCATCATCTGGAAAGCAAACGAGTATTTTTTAGTATCGCCGTAGAATTTCGCAAGCATAGTATTTCCTTCCTTATCTTGGATGGTGTTCCAAATATCAACCGGTTCTTGGAGAAAACAAATGTTTGAATGAGATGCGTATTTCTTACTTAGTGCGTCAACCAACGTTGATTTACCAGAACCAATATTGCCCTCGATGGAGACAATTTTGGTTTGCTTCTTGGCGGGGGGTCTTGCGAGTTTGTAGAAGAAGTTTTCTGTGTTGCCGGACATCGTTGGATATGAATATATATTATGATTATATGCTTTTTCAATTATTATAATATATACACCATTTTTAACGCCGCTAAAGAATAATAAAGAATAATAAAGGATATATTATTCGGTTTATTTATTCAACGCCGCCGACTGCGTCCTTTGTGCCTATGACTGCGTCCTTTGTGCCTATGACTGCGTCCTTTGTGCCTATGACTGCGTCCTTTGTGCCTATGACTGCGTCCTTTGTGCCTATGACTGCGTCCTTTGTGCCTACGACTGCGTCCTTTGTGCCTATGACTGCGTCCTTTGTGCCTATGACTGCGTCCTTTGTGCCTATGACTGCGTCCTTTGCGCCCACGACCCCTAGTCGACGCTACCACCAAAAATCTGGACCCGCGTCGGTGTGGTATTAAATCCCCAGTTGGAGGAGTTTCCGTTCTAGCTTCTCTCTTTACGGTTAGCTGTGAGCGAAGAAGAGCATTTTCAGATTGTAATACCGCATTAGCGGCTTCGACCCTTCTCACACAATCTCCACATCTCTCCATTATAATATAAGTAAATATTATTTATAAAAATAGGATTCCAAACTATCTATATGTAAAATGGGAATAAACACATATCCACGATATAATGTAATAATGGACCTGACACAAACAAAACTAACGCGGTCCGAATGGAATAGCATAGAAATACCAACCTCAAAAAAGGAACTAGATATTATCCAAATGATATGCAAAGGATACGGTAATGTAAATATTACTCAAAATAATACACAATCACTCCTACACTATCTGAAAATAACTCCGTCGGATGTAATACACGATTATGTATTCTGCACATATTTGCAAAAAACGCTGCAAGACCTAGACAAAAAGCATCAGATACAATATAAAACAGAGAAATACAAGAAGAATAAAATGAAGAAAGCCGATATTATTCGCTTTACCAATACAGATAAACAACTCCCTGCGCATAAAAAGTCAATATTTGAGTTTGTTATTATAGAGCACCTGACAAAAATGCTAACAGAGTATAATAAAGACAGGATTATGTGGCACCAATACTATTATACTATTTACACGCTAATGTCTTATAATATTGTAGATGTAAATCCACTATTTTCTAGAAAGATTCAAGAAATACTTGTTAGAATGAAAGACGAAATATCCACGTCTGAGTTAGTGAAAATGGGGCACACTCTTATTGAAAAGAACCCCGACCTATTAAAATATGCTGATATTCAGCTATATAATCACCAGAAAGAGCTATTTACTATTTGTAAGCAGAAAGGGCCGAAGTTGATATCGTATATAGCCCCGACGGGGACAGGGAAAACGATGTCGCCACTCGGGCTTTCGGAAAACCACAAGGTAATTTTCGTATGTGCTGCGCGTCACGTCGGATTAGCTCTGGCGAAAGCGGCTATTTCAAACGAGAAGAAGGTGGCGTTTGCATTTGGATGCAATACTGCTGACGATATTCGCCTTCATTATTTTGCCGCAACCGATTATGTGCGGCATCGGCGCAGTGGAATGATCGCGAAGGTGGATAATTCTGTGGGAGATAAGGTGGAAATAATGATTTGCGACATAAAGTCTTATTTGTGTGCGATGTATTATATGATGGCGTTTAATAAAAAGGAAGAGATCATTATGTATTGGGACGAGCCGACGATTTCTATGGATTACGCAGAACACGAAATACACCCGATTATTCATAACAATTGGAAAGAGAATCTCATACCCAACATTGTCTTGTCTTCTGCGACGTTGCCTCATCCAGATGAAATGCAGGACACGCTCGCCGACTTCCACAGCCGCTTTACAGGGGCAGATACACATAGTATAGTGAGCTTTGACTGCAAAAAGACAATCCCTATTATCAACAAGGCGGGATTTGTTGAAATGCCTCACTACATTTGTAAAACATATGAGGATTTATGTGATGTTGTAGCCCACTGCGAAAGGAACAAAACACTACTTCGCTATATTGACCTAGATGAAGCGATAAAGGTAATAATGTTTATGAACGAATATGATTATATTACTAAACCACAACTAACGATAGAGAGATATTTTCCAGATATAGAAATGGTAAATATGTCAAATATTAAACAGTATTACTTAAAATTATTAAAGAATATACACCCCGCAAGCTGGAGGGACTTGTCCGAGGAGTTAGATGCGGAGCGCAGTGTTCGTTATGATTCAAGTGTATATGTTGTTACACAGGATTCTAGAACATTAACTGATGGCCCGACAATTTTTCTAGCAGATGATGTAAATAAAGTGGCGAACTTTTGTATTCATTGTGCAAACATTCCGGATAGAGTAGAAAAGGATATAATGGGTGTTATCGAGTTTAATAATAGTCTCAACGGAAAAATAGGGAATATGCAGCGGTCTTTGGAAGATGGGACTAGAAAAGATGAAGAGAAGGATAAAAAAATGGCAGAAGGACGAGTTGCTCCCGCGATGAAGCAACTAATGAATAAAATTAAAGAGTTACAAACCTGTGTAAAGAACGTAGAACTAAATCCGTTGTTTATTCCAAATAAAATAGAGCATTTGGAGCGATACACCAGACTCAAATGCAAGAATTATGGCGCTCCGTTCACCTGCGATATTACAGAAGAAGTTGTTGAAAAGATTATGCTGATAAACGACGTTGATACAAAGTGGAAACTTTTGCTTTTAATGGGGATAGGTGTATTCGCGACGCATAACAGTGCCGATTATATGGAAATTATGAAAGAGCTCGCGCAAAAACAAAAGCTGTTTATGATTATCGCCTCTTCCGATTTTATCTATGGGACGAATTATCAGTTTTGTCATAGCTATATTGGAAAAGATCTTGGATACATGAGCCAAGAAAAATGCATTCAGGCGATGGGGCGTGTAGGGAGAACAAATCTTCAACACGATTACACAATACGATTTCGAGACGATAGTCTCATTTATAATTTATTCCATAATGAAGAAAATAAACCCGAAGTGCGTAATATGAATACATTGCTAAATAGTTAAAACTATATTACATCACCAAAATATGGGCTCTATTATTCAATAAAAGTTCCAAAAAGTCGGTCGGGCCACATAACAGAGAATGCGAAATTATTCCCGGGATGTGTATGATGTAACTGGTGGTGCCGATACATGTAATAACTTGGACAAATATGTGCCATAGTATGAGTCACCTCATATTTTAATAGAACAAGTCCGGTTTTATAATGTCGCGTATACAGTGCGCCGATAATAAATAGTAATACATATGTATCCCCGCCATACAAACTATATGAACCTCCGCTCCACGTTCGATGATGTGCCATGTGATAATGATAACGATAAATGTGAACAACTCGATGACCGAAATACTCAATAAGCGGCTGGAGAATAAACAATAGGGCAAGCGGTTTTGCGTCAAATAATGTGATAAATGATAAGATAGTCTCAATCATATGTATAGTAAAATACTACTCGTTGTCCAAATCAATTTTGTTTATATTAAACACTTCTTTTGGTCGTGTCACGGAGACTAGACCTCCCGAGAACCGTTCTATGTGCTTTCTTTCTGTGCGGCATTATATATAAAATATATAACGGGATTTGTTTAAAGTATACGCGCGAATACAATTATATAAAATCCCGTAAAATAGAGTTCATTTTAATATTATATAATGTTAAAAATCAATATTATTCACTAATTATATATGCTATTATATATGCTATAATATTATATATGCTATAATATTATATATGCTATAATATTATATATGCTATAATATTAGATAGTTAGTTTTGAGTTAATCTTATACGCATCATCTATCTAGCGACGTGTCCTGCGGCGGTTACGCGAACCTCTTCTGGCACGGCGTCCGTGAGTGTGGCGGTTACGCGAACCTCTTCTGGCACGGCGTCCGTGAGTGTGGCGGTTATGCGAACCTCTTCTGGCGCGCCGTCCGTGAGTGCGGCGCCGCGACCCCGCGGCCAGAGCGGGTGGGGAGGTGGCGGCGAACGGGCGCATGTCCTGTGGATATCCCGGAGAAACCGGGGTCCGTTGCATCTGTTCAAGCATCGCCATCTGCGAATCGGGGCTTAACATATCCATTGGTGGAGCACTAGGCGCTGGTTTGTTCGCTCTTGCCCTCCTCCGTTGGGTTCTCCGTGCTTTCTTCCGATTGCTCATTATATATATAATAAATATAAAAATATATAACTGAATATATTTAAAGTATAAGAACTAATACAATTATAATATGTCGTCTCCAAGCAAACTAGTTATATCATCGTGTGTTTTTCTAGGAACCGCGAGTATCGCGGGATTAGCTTTTAATATGTGCAGTAAATCCGACGAGGATAAAGAATCAGAAGGGGCGACCACAGAATCGAAACCGAATACGTGTGGCTGTCCTTTTGCAAATTCCCTAAGTGTTGGATTATTTTCTGGACTTCTGACGGGTGCAATGACTTGGGTGTTTTATTCTCCGCAAGCCTAAATTATATAAAATCACGTAAAATAGTGCTTATTTTAATATTATATATTATATAATGTTAAAATCAATATTGGTGGGGATGGGGAGGACCGCAAATATAGTTTGTGCGACTTATGCAACTATGTGGGGTGCTTGGGGTGGAACAATTATATACACCAAACTTATTATGTTTTTGAAAGAAAAACATAGTATGCAAAAACATAGTATACAAAAACATAGTATACAAATAACCGCAAAAGGAATAGGTATATCTGCGTTAATTGGCGGTGTTTCAACCGTAAATATTTACCTAAAGCTATTAAACGCATTAGCGAAGTCGTAGAACAAGATGCAGAGTAGCTTCCTTTTGAATATTGTAATCTGAAACGGTTCTTCCGTCTTCTAGCTGTTTTCCGGCGTAGATAAGGCGCTGCTGGTCGGGAGGAATTCCTTCCTTGTCTTGGATTTTCTGTTTTATATTTTCAATAGTATCTGATGCCTCAACGTCTAAGGTAATTGTTTTTCCTGTCAGTGTTTTTACAAATATCTGCATTCTATATATTATTATTCTCAATATATTTAAGTCTATTGATAAACAGATTAAATATTGTGACCATCGCCGCCCGTTTTTTATTTATTGCGGAGAGCTCCTGCGGCGGTGGTCTCGTCGTGAGCTTGTGGGTGCAGGCGAG
>Ga0206126_10000231_pt1 | contig 75298 bp, 66 predicted proteins | sample Helgoland_Spring_5_FD_148621 | JGI IMG/M metagenome (GOLD analysis project Ga0206126, IMG submission 148621) | Pelagic subsurface seawater microbial communities from Kabeltonne, Helgoland, North Sea - Helgoland_Spring_Bloom_20160412_1 | ecosystem: Environmental > Aquatic > Marine > Epipelagic ...
TTACCGAATTATCTCGTAAAGACTCTCCTAATCTGGAAACAATTCCTGAGAGTGATCGGCAAGTCTTGTCGATGAACTACTTCGATGATGTGTTGTACGCTCCAACTGCCGCTATGCTGTATCAATTCCGGGAAGTGGCATTAAGTGGGCGTTCAACGCGAGTGCTAGACTACGATCAACCGGTATTTGCCTGGCGCTAATTTTTATCATTTGCTGATATACAAAGGGCCGCTGTAATGATCAATATGAATTTCAACCATCGGGTCGTTATTGATACCAATGCTAGCCACTGGATCAGCAGTCCGATGGCCGGTGTTTGGAGAAAGCCCCTCGCTCGGGAGGAGGTTGAGCAAGGACATGCCACCAGTATTGTTCGCTACGACCCAGGGTCCAGCTTCAGGCAGCACGATCACCCTTTTGGTGAGGAGATTCTGGTACTGAAAGGTATATTTTCGGACGAGACAGGCGATTATCCTGAGGGAACCTATCTTCGAAACCCAGAGGGTTTTCGGCACGCGCCGTTTAGTAAGGAGGGCTGTGTTTTACTGGTTAAGTTACATCAATTCCAAGCCTCTGATACTGAGCATGTGGTGGTTGATAGCCGAAGTGAAGCGTTTGTTAAGGGTGTGGGAAACGCGCAGACTATATCACTGCATCAACATAAAAAAGAATCCGTTGCTTTAGTATGCTGGCCCGCTGGAGACAATGCTCTGTCGCATTGTAAAATTGACGGTGAGGAAACTTATGTTATTAGCGGTGCGCTGAGTGATGAATTGGGCTCTTATCCAGCAGGTTGCTGGATAAGAAACCCGCTTCTCCGCGAGCATCGCTTTCGCGTGGAAGAAGATACATTAATATGGGTTAAAACCGGGCATTTGCCCAGCGAGTGTCTATTGACTCATATACCAGCCGCCGTTGGGAGAAATAACTTGGCCGGTTAAATATTTTGCCTCATCACTCGCCAGATAGACCGCTGACCATGCTATGTCGTCAGGTTTACCGAAGGCACCTAAAGGAATCTGAGATTCTAGCATTGGGCGCATGATCTTTAACGGTTCTGTCATGTCTGTTTCAATCCAGCCAGGTGCAATTGCATTGACTCTGATATTCCGCGTTGCCATTTCGTGGGCGAGCGCCCGAGTGAATCCCATAATCCCCGATTTTGCCGCACAATAGCTAACGCCCCCTGGTTTCCCGAGAGTTCCCATAACCGAGGCAATATTGATAACCGATGCTGTTGGTAAGGAAATCATTTGCTTCAAGCCTTCGCGACAACACAAAAAAGTACCTCTCATATGTACGTCGATCATTCGATCCCACTGTTCGTCGGTTGTGTTGAAGATGGCATCATTGTGAATGACTTCTCCCGCTTCCATGGCCTCTATTCTGGTTTTCATTTCCTCTTCGGCTTCAGGATTGTTTTCCATGCCGCTGACTCCGGCATTGTTGACGAGGATATCGAGTCTTCCAACGGTGTCTCCTACCTCTTCGAACATCAGCTTTACTTGTTCACTATTGGACACATCTGCGGCAATGGCATGTCCTTGCAGTGGTTTCGCCGCTCGTTTTGCGGCCGTAAGATCCAGGTCATTGATGATGACGTGTGCGCCTTCTTCATGGAATTTTTTCGCCATAGCCTCACCCAAACCTCGAGCGCCACCTGTTATCAGTGCTACTTTACCTTCTAGCCGATTCATTATGGTGTCCTTTTATAATCTACTTATTGTTTATGGTTATCAGTTTAAAAGATGACTGCATGTGTTTTTAATTCGCGTGAATAACCTCTTCTATATCTAACTCGTCTCTGACCAGGGAAACATCATAATATTGACTATTTAGCCAGTAATCGTATTGATCTGCGAAATGATTGCTCTCGGGTTTGCCGCTATTACCGCCCGCAATTACGAATCGAAAATGCAACGGATCAGCGAGGTCTACAACCCATCGAAATGCTGGGCCATGATAAACCCTCACTTTTTCGGTATCGTCTTTTGCAGGTATGTGCAGTGCCATGCGTAGCGTGGTTCCACTACCCGCTATAGGATCTGGCCCAGCGTTCATATGGCCCCATTCGTTAAATTTACTGAGAGAATGTTTAAAGCTGATCTGATGCAATTCCCCCCATGCCCATTGATCACCCATTTCATTGTCGAGATTATCAACCAGCTTTTTTACCTCGTCACAAATTATTTTATCCAGAGTTTTTCGATGTACTAACCAGGGCGAATTTTCCTGAAAAAAATCATCAACGCTAAACTTGTTTAACGCTACCGCAACTGTTGGCAGGGAAAGAATTAAGTCATCACCGAGAACTTTGTGCATAAACTGCATAGACCACTGCTTGTCCATTAACGGGTAATAGATACAGGCGGCTTGGGAGTCCAGACCTGCTCTAAAATTCCAGTTTTCGAGCAGCTCTCGTGCACGCTGTACTGAGGCAGATGGGTCCGTTAAGCATTGGATAATGCCCGGTACTGTTTCCTGTGCGCGCAGGTCGAGAATATCTTGCTGCATAGATTCGAAATCGGAGGACGTAAACATGGGGTGAGAGTTTTTAGATATTTTCTCATCCAATAATGCTTGAATGCGTTTTGCGCGAGCGTCAAATGTTGGATAGTTATGTATTGGGAAACTGCCTCTGTCTTCCATTGTGTCATCGTTGGCAGTAAGGCTATAGCCACATTCAGGGTTGTATTCCACGGTCAATTCGTCAGCCTTGGAAATATCGAAATTATATTCGTGACGCCAGGCCGCGAGCGGTACCGATCCTGTTACACCATGAGAGTCTTGATTGGGACGTTTATATCCCGGACGCTTTTGTATTGTTGCCGCGATAAACCTTCGTAGATTGTCATCCTGATCAACACAAATAATATTATTCACCAGCGGGCAAACGTCATTCTCAAACAGAGAGTTGCCAAATTCTTCGCTGTTTTCAGACATCGGCATCAATGCGAGTGTTCCTGCTGACGTAGGAATATCCTTCATTACCCAGTTAAGTGAGGTTGTGTATTGTCTGGTTGTGGGCGTCGATAGCCCAAGTTCATCGGTAAGCGACTCCAGAATAGGCCCCCGATCGGATATATCGATATCGAAAGAAGCCGGAGACTGTCCTGCAATATCAATGATAAATTGTTTGCTCCGGGGCGCTTCTTCTCTCTCTACGAAAACGTCAAATGTGTCGATGAATCCGGTAGTCAATCCCCAGGAAACGTTACGATTGAACCCCATCATAAAGTATGGGATGCCTGGGAATGTCGCGCCGAATGTATCCCAGTCGGGAGTGCTTAAATGAACGTAGAAGAACGTGTTTGGTATTGAGTGGGGCTGATGGGGGTCAGTGGCCAGCATGGGTTTCCCTGATGCTGAAAGATGGCCGCGTACTGCCCAGTTATTGCTGCCGCTAACGATGCGTTGATTGGGAAATAGAAGATTTCCAATACCTGCATCCATAGACAGTAAGGCATCCCTTAGCTCAGCAATCGATTGTTCGTCGGCGGCAGAAAAATTGTGCAGGTGATGTTTAAACCAAGAGGTCCCGTGGCGAGCCATAAGCTTGCCCATGTAAATTTTTTCCATAAATGTTTTGTGTTGAAACCAGCCGGTAAATCGGTGTCGGGAGGCTACATCATGGCGAGTGAATTCCCGCGGGACTGTTCCTGCGCGAATAAATTCCGCTGGAATTTCCTGAAGTCCCCGGACATAGCTATTCAACCCTTCAAGGTAGGCATCAACTACCCAGTCACCGGGTGAGTCTGGCATGTCATACGCAGGCACATTGAAGGCTTTGTGCATAAGATCTTGGGCAATATATCGTGGGCCCATTACACTTGCAGCGGTTCCTGTTGCGAACAGCGTACTGAGGTGAATTTGCCATAATCGTTCATAGCCTGCGGCATAACCCATTCCTCTAAAGGCATCAGCTTGATTCTCTGCAAAAACATGAACGAGACCATTGGCATCCCAACATATATCAAATGGCTGTTCCGCTTCTGTGATTTTGATGTTCATAAAACGCTCTTTTTATTTTTATGGGTTGATATCATTAAATTGATTAAAGGCTCTTATCGCTATCTCGATTCTTCCCACTAGAGTCCTAACTTCAGCTCCGAGTGACGTTCGTGCAAGTTGATGATTACTCGGTCTTCAACATAAACGCTATTTATCAACAGCCATTCACTCACGTCTCTTCGAAAATAATACATTTAGCAATTTTGATATGTGGCGCTCATTGTCCCGATATTATCGTTTTTTAAATTCGCGCCTTGCGCAACTCTGTAGACCTCTGTCAGAGGGGTAGCATACAAACGTGAGTTTGAGGCTAACACCAAAAATGGTTAGATTTCAATGGTGATGTTAACGCAAATATACGGGTGGTGGCTTAGTGGGCGCCCGGTGCTACTATAGGCTCGAGTTGAGAATAATTACAAATTAGATAGGTCGATCGATTATAGTTTTTAGTAAGTCATCGATTTTATTAGAACTAAATATTAATGAATACAACCATGAAAATGGATAGAGGAATGACTTATGACGTTAGATGTTATTGGCGCAGGGTTTGGTCGAACAGGAACCTTGTCGTTGAAGTTGGCTTTGGAAAAGCTGGGCTTTAAAAAAACGTATCATATGGCAGAGTTATTTGGTCAACCGCAACATCTGGATAGCTGGGAACAGGCATTGGCTACTGGTAGCTGTGATTGGGATACCCTATTTAGTGATTATCGAGCGGCGGTCGATTGGCCTGCCTGTTATTATTGGCAGGAATATGCTGAATTGTATCCAAGGGCGAAAGTCATTTTGAGCCTTCGCAGTCCCGAAAGCTGGGTTGATAGTGTGCATAAGACAATTTATCCCGCGACAAAAGAAGCGCTTGAGTCCAATGACCCTAAGCTTAAACGTTGGGCAAAGTGGAGCAATCAATTGATCTGGGAAAATACCTTTAGCGGGCGTATCGAAGATAAACAATATGCTATTCAGATTTTCAATGATCATATTGAACGAGTAAAGAAAACGATTTCGGCAGATCGATTACTGATTTTTCAAGCGACCGATGGCTGGATGCCGCTCTGTGAATTCCTAGAGTGCGAAATTCCCAATGAAGCCTATCCTCGAGTAAATAGTAGCGAAGAATTTGCCAGACGTTAGATGCATATAAAAGGTATTATCACCGCGAACAACACCCATGGTTTTAGCTGTTAATGAAAGTCATGGGAGGATGTGTTTAATGGCATTAAATGGCTAATATCCTTGATAAATCCCGCTACAATGTGGACTACGGGTGTTTGTTGTTGTGGGTCCAGTCCTGCAATTTGTTCGGTGCGTTGCAATTTCCCTTTGATTGATAATATTCGGCTGTTAATAATTTCTTGATTATAATGCTGCTGCTGGTTTTTCCAAACGATGACATTACAGTAGCCGGTTTCATCTTCCAGCGTAATGAATAACACGCCAGTGGCAGTGCCAGGTCGTTGGCGGCAGGTCACCAAACCAGCGATATGGACAATATGACCGTGCTCGATGGTAGCGAGATCCGTGGCTCGGGTGCAGCGATGGAGAAGCTGATTTTCTCGCAGTAACGCCATCGGATGTCGGCGTAAAGTGAGACCGGTATAACTATAATCCCACTGTATTTCTTCATGTTCTTTAGGTGCAGCTAATACAATATGGTCGTCCAGAACGGCATCACTTTCTACGTTGAATAAGGGGCGGGATTCTTCCACTGCGCTGATTTGCCATTGGCTTTGGTAACGGTGACTGTTAAAACACTGGAACGCGTCGGATCGCACCAGACAGTTTTGTTCCTGTCGATTAATGTGAGTGCGCTGTATGAAATCTGCCATCGATGAGAATGATCTGTCAGCCCTAGCGGTGACTAGTCTTTCAGCACTCTTTCTATGCATACCTTTTAATAGGCGAAATCCTAATCGTAAAACATGGCGGGTCATCAAACAATGGTCCCATTGACTGTGATTAATGCATACCGGAAGTATTTGAACGCCGTGTCGACGCGCGTCCTGTACTAATTGTGCTGGGGCATAAAAACCCATGGGCTGGCTGTTTAATAAGCCGCAATAGAAGGCACCTGGGTGATTGCACTTGATCCATGAAGAAGCATAAGCGAGGAGCGCGAAGCTGGCGGAATGTGATTCTGGAAAACCATAAGCTCCAAAGCCTCTTAATTGGTTGAACAGACGATCAGCAAAGTCGATACTATAGCCTCTTTCCAGCATGCCATTAATTAACTTGTCTCGAAATAAGTCAAGGTGGCCATTGCGTCCCCAGCTAGTGATAGCGCGCCTCAATTGGTCTGCTTCACCGCCGCTAAACCCCGCCGCAACCATAGCTAATTGAATAACCTGTTCCTGAAAAATAGGTACGCCCAAAGTACGGCCTAATACCGCTTCTAATCCGGCGTTGGCATAAGTGATTGATTCCAGTCCCTGACGGCGACGTAAAAACGGATGGACCATACCGCCCTGAATTGGCCCTGGGCGGATGATCGCAATTTGAATGACCAGATCATAAAATGTCTGCGGCCGTAAACGCGGCAACATATTCATTTGTGCACGGGATTCGATTTGGAAGACACCGATAGTATCGGCTTTGCACAACATATCATAAGTAGCCTTGTCCTCAGCGGGTATGTTGTCTAACTGAAACTCTTTCCCATTGGTCTCTTCAAAGTCGCTAATGTAGCCTAGACTTTTTCGAATCGCACTTAGCATACCCAAAGCCAGTACATCAATTTTCATCAGTCCGAGCGACTCGATATCTGTTTTGTCCCATTGGATAATCGTTCTGTTTTTCATGGCGGCATTTTCCAATGGGACTAACATTGAAATGGGTTCTCGACAAATAATGAAACCACCGACATGCTGGGAGAGGTGTCTTGGGAATCGAAGGATTTCATCCACGAGTTGGAGAAATAACTGTGCTGAAATAGAGCGCTGTTGGACCTGTGCTCTATTGAGTAATTCGTCTAGCTGCTGCGGTTTTTTCCACCAAGACAACGACTTTGCTAGTTTGTCGACTAATGCCTGATCAAAGCCTAGAGCTTTCCCTACATCTCTGACAGCGCTACGCGGTCTATAAGTGATGACCGTTGCGGCCAATGCTGCTCGTTCTCTGCCATATTTACGATAAATGTATTGCATCACTTCTTCGCGTCGTTCGTGTTCAAAATCTACATCAATATCTGGTGGCTCATCGCGTTCTTTTGAAATAAAGCGCTCAAATAGTAACTGACTTCGGGCCGGGTCTACCTCGGTAATAAACAGGCAGTAACAAACGGCAGAGTTTGCAGCAGAGCCGCGCCCTTGGCAGAGGATTTTTTGGTTACGAGCAAACTGAACTATGTCGTAGACCGTTAAAAAATACTGCTCATATTTCATCTCATGAATAAGTGCTAACTCTTTTTCAATCAAGGAGATCACCGTTTCCGGGATGTGATCAGGCCAGCGTTGTCGAGCGCCATCTTCAGTGAGCTCACGCAAGAACTGTGTGGCAGTAGTATTAGGCGGTACAATTTCATCAGGATACTGATAGTTAAGCGAGTCCAATGTAAACTGACAGCGTGCAGCTATTTGTAGTGTTTCTGCGAGTAACTCGGGAGGATAGAGTGAGGCTAGTTGTTTTCTTGAATGTAAATGTAGTTCTGCATTTGCCTGTAGCTTATTTCCGAGTCTTTGAATATTAGTGTTGAGTCGAATAGCGGTAACAACATCCTGTAATGGTTTTCGTGCCGCCACATGCATATGCACATTACCGCTAGCTGTCATGGGAATATGATATCGCTTGGCAATTTCATAACACTGAAGATAGCGTTGTTGTTGGTGGCTTTTTCTAGGCAGGTTGATGCCCATCCATAATGATTGTTGAAAGACGGACTTCAATTGTTCAGCGATTTTTTGGTTAGCTTCTTGTTCATCAGTAAGAGCATCATTGACTAACCAGATAGCCAAATAATGAGGGGACTCTCGCTGAAAATCTTTGAGCGATATGTCATAGCTACCTTTTGGGCTACGCAGTCGTGCTTTGCTGATAAGAGAAGATATTTGGCTATAAGCTGTTTTATCGGTTGCCAATAATAGTAAGCGAATATTTTCGTTGAGATAGAATTCAGAGCCTATAATGAGTTTTATGTTGCAGGATTTTGCTGCCATATGAGCACGTACAATTCCAGCGAAAGAGCATTCATCACTGATTGTTACCGCTCGATAGCCCAGCTCTGCTGCCTGCGTTACTAGTTCTTCTGGGTGTGAGGCGCCGCGTAGGAAAGTGAAGTTGCTAATACAATGCAGTTCGGCATAATCAGGAAGCAGCGGAGTCATGAGAATATTCCATGGACAAACCATTGTCGGTTGATGGGGTCTTTAAATATCCAATAGATGCTGCCGTTACTATGACGGGCAATGTAATAATCTCTCGCATGTCGTTGTTTCCACCACTGATTGTCTATTCGTTCGGGACCTTGCAGCAGTTGCAAATAACCTTGCCAATAGAGTTTTTTTTGGTGTTGTTGAATAGCTGCAGGTTTCGATAGCAACCATAGGGGGCGAAGAGGTGTGGCCTGGCCATCTAGAGGATCGCTGTTATTATTATCAGTATATTGAATGGCACGCCACGCTTTTTCTGGCAGGAGATCATTGTGCGTACTGAGCTGAATGCAGTGCTTGCTTTGCAATCGGCTGAGTAATTTGTCCATTACTACATTATATTTCTCGTTTTTGCTGTCGTCCTCTGTCAGCAATTCATTGTCATGCTGCTGAAATAAACTATCATTATAGCTTCCTATTTTTTCGAATTCTTTGCACGACAAGCTGAGTGATTCGATATTGGCGCGCAGTTTCATTTGCTCTAGCTTCAATAAGGTTATATCGAACAAAGACCGTTGTTGAAATACCTGAAGAGAGCTATTTAGTCGCAGTGAGTCACTGCCACCATCAATATAATTCAACTGCCAGTTTAGTTGTCGATTAATCAATTGTCGGAAGCGAAGATGATTTTTTAATTCGGTCAATAGTTGATTAATATAAGGATGTAATTGTTGTTTGTTATTCAGCCCGTTTAAAAAATAGCGACTGCTATTAAAATGCTCCGGTGGAACAAATAATGAACGATGTTCTTTCTCTTCATTTTTTAGATAAGCGATTAAGTCGAAAAATTCACGACCAAATCGCTTTCCCAGCGATGTTTTGGGTAATGAAAAGACAGAATGAATGTGGGTTAATCCCATGGATTGCAAATTTTTTTTCACGCTTTTCCGGCAGGGAAGGAGTGCTACAGGTAATGCATTTAAATTCTGCAGGATTTTTTTACTGTCTAACTTTGTCGGCGATTGACGATAATATTCTGGGTCTTTATCGCTGTAACTAATCAGATAAGAGGCTATAGGATTGTGTGATAGGCCACAGTAAAAATGAAGCTTACGTTTTTTTATGCCTTCACTTAAGTAATGAAACAATCGATTAAAACCTCGAAATAATTTCAAGCTGCCACGAATTTCTAAAAAAACGGCACTAAGTTGCTCATCAATACTAACCTGAGGTGAAAATCGATAGGCCCATACAGCGACATGCTCGAGCAATTCTTTTTCTCTATTTATCTGACGTTCTACTGCCTGTAGTTCTGGATGTAAGCTGAGTGCTGTTGCCATTGAGTGCCCATTTTTTATACCCTTTTCCACGGCAGGTGGGTTGGCTTGCAAGACGATTTGTCGTTCAATAATGGCTGTTGCTTCAGTACTCTCTCTTATACTGAGACTGTCCAGCATCAGAGAAGGAAAACGTATACATAGCCACCACATCATTATTTACTCCGCGTACCAGCATCCCTTAGTGGGGCTGCGTTGGTGCACTGCTACTGGGTTGATGGATGATAGACTGATCGTCATTGAGCCTGTCTGAGTGCTGGGGGTCGATTATTGAGGGTATGTCGGTTCTGCCATTGACGACTTGATATGAGGGACGAGAGGAATGATAAACCGGCCATTTTTCTACGGCCTGTTGTTTGAACAGTAATGACTCCGGCCGGGATATGACGAGCTGCTGACCAGACCAGCCTCCCGGTTGTTTAAGTACCTCAACCGCCAACTGCGACGCTGACGATGATAGTTGTATCCGTAGGCGAGCAGGCGAAGATTGCTGTTTTGACGACAGGGGGCGAAAATGAAAGTGTAGGCAGTGACCTTTCTCTGCTGCAGCCTGCAGGCGTCGATAGGGAGTGGTGTTGCTAGCTTGTCGAGTAAACCAGGTCATCACAATGGCAAAGGCAGAAGACGCCAGTACTTGCTCGGCGGCCCACCATTGATCGGATTCTGATGGATATAACAATAAACATTTTTCCGGCGTTATTCCCTGTGACAGCAGCGCCGGTGAATAGGGAATAAACGGGGGGTTAATCCACGCGATTCTCCCTTTATGGCTGACTTTCTTGAGTAGCGGCATCAGTAAACTGAGTTCGCCAATACCCCAGTGTTCACAGAGTAGTTCAGATGAGCTGTGTAGTGGCCAGCCACGCCAATGCAACTGCTGGTCCAGCTGGGTTATACCTGAGCTAATGCTGTTTCCAGTTTGCTGACTGTGGTCGTCGCGGTAATGCTTGCCGCGCCATAGTCTGGAATCCTGGATGAGTTGTTCTACTGAAGACATAATGAAGGATAGCTTGGCCACTTTATATTGCTGTATGGATATACAGTACTTTGTGTGGTTCTCTGATGCAAGCTGTTTTTAATAGCTCTAGTATTAGCGCTGTTAGCTGTAGCAGCCGATGGCTATGTGGGGTAAATTAAGTTTATTATTAATAAGTTTTCCGACATTGAGAGAGATAATAATGGACCGCAGAGAAATTCTTAAGATGGCGGCTGTCGTGTTAGGTGGAACCCTATCTGGATCGCTCAGCGCAGCGGTGATGGCCGGTGTTAATGCTTCAGGTGAGGTGAGTAGACAGCTATTTGATGCCAGTGGGCGCAAATCGTTGGTGATATTAGCTGAGCTGATAATCCCAGAGACCGATACACCTGGGGCAGTGGCTGCAGGGGTTCCTGATTTTATCGAATTGATGGTGAGCGACTGGTACACCGATACCGAGCGAACCTTGTTTTTGGAAGGTTTACAGGCGCTAAGCGAGTATTGCCAGCAAACCTATAGTAAAAAATTCAATGATTGTTCCAATGACGAGCAGGTAATTGCACTGCAATGGTCAGAACAAGAGAGTAAAAAATATGTGGCCAAACCATCCTCCCCACTAAGTAGAGCCATCGATGAGGATAGTCCCTTTTTTACTAAAATTAAGGAGTTAACAGTCTTGGGATATTACACCTCAGAAGTAGGAGCAAAGCAGGAGTTACACTATAACCCCATGCCAATGAAATATGATGGTGATGTCGACTTTGCCGACGTCGGCCGTCAGTGGTCTTATTGAGGAATCTATAATGAGTGTAAATAAACAGTTTGATGCGATTGTTGTTGGCTCTGGGATTTCTGGCGGTTGGGCTGCCAAAGAGTTAACTGAAAAAGGTCTAAAAGTTCTAGTGTTAGAAAGAGGCAAGCCAATAGAGCATGGAAAGGATTATAAAGGGGAGCATATGGCCCCCTGGGATATTCCTTATCGTGGTAGGCCTTTACGTGAACTTTATAAAGAAGAGTACGCTGTTCAAAGTAATAGTTATGCATTTGACGAAACAACGCGTCATTTTTTTAACAATGATAAAAAAAATCCTTATGTGCGCAACGATGAAAAGCCATTTGAATGGTTTCGCGCAGACGTATTGGGCGGTAGATCGCTGTTGTGGGCGCGTCAAGTTTATCGTTGGAGTGACCTAGATTTTGAGGCGAATAAAAAAGATGGCCACGGTATTGACTGGCCCATTCGTTATAAAGATATCGCACCTTGGTACTCCCATGTCGAAAAATTTATCGGCGTGTCGGGAGAAAAAATGAACCTACCACAACTGCCTGATGGTGAATTCCAGCCGCCCATGGAAATGAATATAGTGGAAAAAGCCGTCAAAAAAGGTATCGATGATAATTTTACCGATCGTACAATGACAATAGGCAGGGTAGCGGTACAAACGGAAGCTAAAAACGGACGGGGGGCCTGTCACTATTGCGGGCCCTGCCAGCGCGGTTGTTCTGTTGGTGCATATTTTAGCAGCCAGAGTTCGACACTACCTGCCGCCGAGAAAACAGGGAATTTGACGATATTGTCTAATAGCGTTGTCGAAAGTCTCGATTACGATGCTCAGAAAAAGCGAGTTAGTGGTGTTCACGTAATTGATGCCAATACTCGCGAAAAAACCACCTATACCTCAAAATTAGTTTTCCTTTGTGCGTCAACAATCGGCAGCACTCAAATATTACTGAACTCGCGCTCTGAAACTTTTCCTAACGGGTTGGCCAATGGTAGTGGGGCGTTGGGACACTATTTAATGGATCACACTTATCGGACTAATATAGTCGGGTTGATGCCCGGCTATAAAGATAAGTATTACAGTGGAAACCGACCTAACGGTATTTATGTGCCTCGTTTCAGAAATTTGATTGATCAGGATGAAGATGCGGACTTCCTTCGCGGTTACGGTTTTCAGGGGAGCGCCTCACGGTTTGACTGGCAGTCAATGTCGAGTCAGATCAGTGGATTTGGTACTGATTTCAAAAATGCAATGAGGGCGCCCGGCTCTTGGTTTTTCTATCTAGCAGGATTTGGTGAACAGCTACCGCATGCCAGCAATCAACTAAAATTATCGGAAACAGAGCTGGATCGCTTTGGTATTCCACAGGTTGAATTTGATGCCGAATTTGGTGCGAATGAAGATAACATGCGTCTGGATATGGTGAAGCAAGGAGAGAAGATGCTAAAAGCTGCGGGGCTGGCATTTGTCAAAGGGGATCCGGGAAAGAGTGTGCCTGGTGAATCTATTCATGAAATGGGTACAGCGCGAATGGGTAATGATCCATCAGAAGCTGTTTTGAATAAATGGAATCAGGCCCATGAAGTTCCCAACTTGTTTGTTACTGACGGCGCCTGTATGACCTCTTCATCCTGCGTAAACCCGTCATTGACCTATATGGCATTAACCGCCAGAGCTGTCGATTACGCAGTAAAGCAGCTTAAAGACGGCTATATTTAATTGAATGATGACGGATTAAATGATGAATACATTACAGACAACGCGTCGACGTTTTCTAAGCATGGCTGCTGTCACTACTGGGGCCGGCTTATTTACAGGACTCAATGCTCCGGCCATGGGGATGGGATCACGTCTTGAGACTATCGGCATCCAGCTTTATACCGTTCGGGATTTAATGGCTAAAAGTGTATCTGATACATTGGCTGCATTAGTTGCATTGGGATACAAAGAAGTAGAATTTGCCGGTTATTATGATCATAGCCCCGCGGAGATCCGTACTATGCTGTCAGGCGTCGGGCTTAGTTCGCCTTCTACCCATGTTCAGTTGACTGATATTAGGGATTCGTTAGAAAAAACGATGGATAGTGCCGCCGAGATAGGGCATGACTATGTTGTGCTGGCTTACCTGATGCCTAATGAACGTAAATCGATTGATGACTATAAGTCTTATATCGAATTATTCAGTAAGGCGGGTGAAGCAGCCAAGCAAAGGGGGTTGCAGTTTGGCTATCATAATCATCATTTTGAATTTGAAGACATGGAGGGGATGAAGCCTTATGACCTGATGTTGCAGCAGATTGATAGTGAGCTAATGAAAATGACAATGGACTTGTATTGGATACATCGAGCCGGGCAGGACCCCTTCTACTATTTTGATAAATACCCCGGTCGCTTTAAGCAGTGCCACGTAAAAGATATGAATAAAGACGGAGGCATAGAAAACGTCGGCGCAGGCACTATCGACTTTGCTAAAATATTTGCGCAAAGCGAAAGAGCGGGATTTGAGCACTATTACGTCGAGCATGATATGCCGATAAATTCACTGCAAACCGCTGAAAATAGCATAGCGTATTTGAAAGAACTGACCTTCTAACAGCGACGTTGCGGTGTTATGCCTACAGAGGTTCTCGGGCGGTAATGAATAGGTGTAACGTGTGTTAGCGAGAGGGCGTTTACGGTGCGGGGTGTATTGGGTCAACCCAATGCAGTCCATCAGGTTCTTCAATGACCGGGATATCCAAGTTAACAACAACGGGGTCTTGGCCGCTTCTCACTAGTACACAATTTAAGGGTTCATCGTCGTTAGCATTGATTTCCTGGTGGGGCACATAAGGTGGGACGAAAATAAAATCCCCTGGCCCCGCTTCGGCTACGTATTCAAGCTTTTCACCCCAGCGCATTCGAGCTTTGCCACTGATAATGTAAATGATACTTTCCAGATCGCCATGATGATGGGCGCCTGTTTTGGCATCGGCATGGATTTGAACAGTTCCTGCCCATAGCTTCTGTGCGCCGGCAGTGGCTAGGTTAATAGCCGCAGCCCGATTCATACCGGGTGTTTGTGCTGTATTGATGTCAAGATGATCACCACTGATCACTTTTACACCATTTTCATGCCAATGATTGTGTTCTTCAGCCACAGAAAATCCCCTAAGCCATTGTGTTTCTCCAGGGCAGACTAGAACATTTTTTGAGGGGAATGGCAATTCTGCCGTACCTTTTTCAACATTTACTAGCACATGACACACAGTGAATGGTTTCCGGAATTGCTTTCAGCCGAATCGGATTTATAGCTTCGCCACAGTTCGAACATTTCCCATACGTCTTATTGTCTATTTTTTCCAATGCCGAACGAATTTCTTGAATAGCTAAGCTGGTTTCCCGGCCTATTTCTTCAAGAACCTCGTCATTTTCACGCTCCTGTGCCTGTTCCGAAGAGTCGCTAGAATGGCTTTTACTAACATTACGTTTCACCTTTGTTAGTCGCTCTTCAAGCGCTCTCAGCTTTTTGTTGAGCATATCCTCTACAGGCTTATATTTCATAGTAACTCCAACAATGTATCGAATAATCAACCGCAGAGCATCTGGTATAGCTCATCCTTTAAATGCACACGGCGAATTTTGGCTTGTTCTTCTGTGCGAGTAGCTACAGGGTCAACTTCCGCTTCCATATGCTCAATATCATTAGTCAATTCATGATATTCATCAAAAAGCCTGCGGAAATGATTGTTGCCGATTTTTAGTTCATGGATACGATTGCGCAGGTGAGGGAATTCGTGTGCTAAATCATGATGTTCTATCGTCATTTGTTATCCCTTAATAAGGTGATTCTTACGTTCAGGATATATCGCCCCAACAAACTCGCTATGATCTGTGTCATATATTTGGATGGGGACGAGGATAGAGGTTGTCGAAACTACAGCGTGGAACAAGAAAAGCGGTTTTTAATAACCGCTTTTCTGTCTTACTTTATGGTGGGAAGGGCAGTGATCTTTATCAATTGATTTTCAACCGGCTTAATTGAAAGCTGGTGTTGTTCAATGAGTTTAGCTGCGGACGCGATAATGGCGGGGTTAACCGCGCCGACGTCAAATCGTTCCGAAGGGTCCACCAGTAAATTAAATACTTGCGGTGGTGTATGGGTGAGAATCTTCTGCTCTTTGGTGTAAATATTAGCCACTGTTTTAAAGTGAACTTTCCAGTCGCCTTGCCTAACGGCGAAAATTTTGTCGCCATGATAATAAAAGATATTTTTTCTTTCATTACTTTTTTGTTCAAACATCGTTGGGCTTAGATCATAACCGTCATAGCTGCGATCAGAAGGCATAGCAATACCTGCAATACTCATAATGGTGGGAAATAAGTCCAGCGTTGATGCTGTGTTGTGTGCAACGGCAGGTTTAATTTTCTCTGGCCACCAAAATATAGCAGGCTCTCGCATACCGCCTTCATAAGAGGTGCCTTTGCCACTTTTTAAGAGGCCCGCAGAGCCACCGTGTGCTCCCATTATCAGCCAGGGACCGTTGTCTGATGTAAATACGACGAGTGTATTTTCGCTAATGCCTTGTTCCGATAAGGTACTCAATACTTGGCCAACGCTCCAGTCTATTTCTTCGATAACATCGCCATAAAGTCCCCGGTCACTACTTCCACGAAATTGATCAGAGGCAAAAAGCGGCACATGAGGCATGGAGTGGGCAAGATAGAGAAAGAAGGGCTGATTGCTGTTTTTCTTGATGAAGCTGACGGCTTCCTGAGTATACCGCTTAGTTATCGTGTTCTGATTCGCCGGCCGTTCGATAATGCTGCGGTTTTGCATCAGCGGAACATTAAAATCGCCATCTTTTGCATGGGTAATGGTCTGAATATAACTAAGTTCCTCTTTAAGGTCATGATCATTGCTATAGGGAATACCAAAATATTCGTCAAAACCATGATCTAGCGGTTGGAATCCCGGAAGATGGCCGAGATGCCATTTGCCAACCAATGCTGTGCGGTAGTCTTTCTCTTTCAGCGCTTTGGCAATGGTAATTTCTGTTGTTGGCAGTCCGCCGGTAGAGGTCGGGAAGAGCACTCGTATCTGGTCATGTGCCATACCGCTACGAACTGGTAGCCGTCCCGTTAACAAGCCCGCACGACTAGGTGTACAGACGCTGGAAGCGGCATAAAAATTGGTCCACTTGATGCCTTCAGCGGCCATCTGGTCGAGATTAGGAGAGCGTATGGTTGGGTGGCCATATGCCCCTATGTCGCCGTAGCCCATATCGTCAGCAAATATAATAATAACATTAGGCGACTGATGGGAAGGATTGGCGACAGCATAGGCCGACAATAATAAGCTAACCAGTAAGAGATTTATGGGGGCGAGCAGTGCTTTTGATAGTAGTTTCACGGTATATTCCATTATTCTTAAAATGACAAACTGCTACTATAATAACGGAAAAATAAGCGTCGGCACATAACGGCTAAAACTTAGCTGAAGAAAAATGGCCTCGTTGGGATACCTACAGAAAATAGTATTAAAACAGGATAGGAGAACGGTTCAATGACTCATTATAGTGTGCTGATAAGACTTGTCGCAGTGGTCTTATTATTCGGAATGGCTTCACTGAGTATCGCTGATGATGAGCCCAAGTGGACGAGCCTATTTAATGGTGAGGACTTGGATGGTTGGATTGTTAAAGTTCGCTACCATCCTTTAGGTGAGAACCCTTCAAATACATTTCGCGTAGAAGATGGACTGCTGACAGTTTCATACGATGGCTATGAGAAGTTTAACAATAAGTTTGGTCATTTAATCTATCAAATCCCCTATTCTCATTATCGCTTTCGGATGCAGTACCGTTTTGTTGGCGAGCAAATCAAGGGCGGTGCCGGCTGGGCGTTTCGAAATAGTGGCATTATGATTCATGGTCAGAGTCCTGCGAGTATGGGGCTGGATCAAGAATTTCCAGTTTCAATCGAGGTGCAGTTACTGGGGGGCGGCGGCACCCGTTCTCGTAGCACTGCAAATATGTGCTCGCCGGGAACCCATATCGAAATGGAGGGGAAAACTAAGACCCGACACTGTATTGATTCGGCATCAAAAACCTTCCACGGCGATCAGTGGGTTAACGTAGAGGTCGAGGTCAGGGGTAATGATAGTATCAAGCACTTTGTTAATAATGAATTAGTTATGGAGTACCAGCGCCCGCAACTTGACCCGCGAGATAAAGATGCGAAACCGCTTGTTGCAGCAGCCTCCGACAATGTTATGTTGTCAGGTGGGTATATATCGCTGCAGTCTGAAAGTCATCCAATACAGTTTAGACATCTTGAGCTTCAAGTATTACCGCACAGTGACTGATAGGTTGACAAACATGTCATCCATGACCGTTCAGTGTTTATTGACAAGGCTGTCTGTGTGAATTGAGCTACTGGGTTACACTTTTTTCTGTAGGTACAATCCGGGTCACTTGAATCGCGCTGCGATCCATCATCTCGAGAATCGACGGCGCAATATCGTTCTTCCAAGTGTCGCTCTCATAGACCTCCGCATAGAGCTCTTTACATTGTGCTTCATTCTCGAAGCGCCGAGTCCATATATAAACGGAGTTATCGCTTTCATGGCGGAAGCTGCCGGTAATAACCATGCCTTTTGAGACCTGAAATGGAATAATAGTCTTTTCCATATAAGTAACCCATCTGTCCATTTGGCCAGGAAGAATTTTATATTGCCTGAGCTCGTAAAATGCCATGATTGTCTCCTTGAAAAATGGCTATGTTACCAGTCACGACGTATATGTACAGGTGGTGGCAGAGCCTAACTCTAAGTCAGGTCGGACAAAAAAAGGTTTAATCGAGAGTAACTAGATTGTGAAGTTGTTGCAGTATGGTTACGATATTTCACTGGCATAATTTGGAAAGGAAATTTAACGTGGACTACAAAGTTGCTCTGATTACCGGTGCGTCAACGGGAATAGGTAAAGCAATTGCTGAATCGTTAGCTCAAAGAGGCGTTAAGCTAATTTTGGTGGCTCGACGTAAAGAGCAGCTGGAGCGGCTGCAGCAAGAGCTTTCAAACATTACTGAGAGTTATGTTATCGCCTGCGATATAACCGATAAAATCAAGTTGGCAGCTGCATTAGAGCAACTTCCCGCAAGCTTCTCAGCAGTCGATATTTTAGTTAACAATGCAGGTTTGGCTTTGGGCTTAAAAGGAGCTCAGGAAGCTGATTGGAATGACTGGGAAACAATGATCAACGTAAACTGCATAGCCCTAGCTCATATTACCCGACTGTTGTTACCGGGAATGGTGGCACGACATTGTGGACATGTCGTCAATATTGGCTCGATTGCTGGCACCTACCCTTATCAAGGTGGCAATGTGTATGGTGCGACTAAGGCCTTTGTTGAGCAATTCACTTTAAACTTGAAGGCCGATTTGTTGGGTACCCCCGTTCGTGCTACTAGTATTGAGCCTGGCATGGTCGGGCAAAGTGAATTTTCCCTCGTGCGGTTTAAGGGTGATAAAGAGCAGGCGGAAAAGGTGTACGAAGGGATAGATGCCTTGCAGCCGATTGATATTGCCAATAGTGTGGTTTGGGTTTTAGAGCAACCTAAACATGTGAATATCAACAGGATGGAAATTATGCCAGTCGGCCAGGCACCATCGCGACCCGCATATGATAAAAAGCAATAACGATTAACAGCGCTTGCTATTCAAAAGGCTCCCGGAATAGATACGGAGTCCGTTAGCCAATGAAGGGTCAGTATTTGCATGTGGTTGAGGGGCGCATCGAATCGTTCTCGCCCCCCCTGAATAATTCCGCTAAACGGAAGCTCTTGTGGGCGTTGCTTGACTTTGTTGTGTTTGCCCTGTATGGTGCCGCACAGCTAGAAAGAAAGTCTTTTCAATACACACCATTTCGCTGTTTTATTCGTAATTCCTCGACATTTGGTTTCTAAGTCTTAGTCTATTTTTTCCGCTACCCAAGCCTAACGGCACACTTAAATTAAATATCAGGATATTATTATGTCTACAGTTACTGGCACCGTAAAATGGTTCAACGAATCTAAAGGTTTTGGCTTTATCGAGCAAGAATCTGGCCCAGACGTTTTCGCTCACTTTAGCGCTATCGTAAGCTCAGGCTTCAAAACTTTGGCTGAAGGCCAACGTGTAGAGTTCACTGTTACAGCTGGTCAGAAAGGCCCACAAGCTGAAAACATCGTTGCCATCTAAGGTAACACATTAAGACAGGGCTACTTCCTCATTGGGGGAGTTGGCCTTTATAAAAAAAGCAGGCCATTGGCCTGCTTTTTTTATGTTCGGCTATTGGAAATAATGGCCGATGGTCAAGCGGCCTTACCACCTCTTACCAGCGTACCTGGCAATGCACCAGTATGCTCACCATCGATGAAGGTAGTGACTCCAGATTTTAGGGTGTAGCGATAGCCGTCAACTCGTTGTAAGAGTCGTCGTCCACCTGCCGGAAGATCATACTCGGCGGTGGGGCGCCGCAACTGCATTTTTTCGAAATCAATGACATTAACATCGGCCATATAACCTTCCGCCAGTAGGCCGCGATCGGGCATGCCGTATGCCGTTGCAGTATCATGACTGAGCTTCTTAATCATTAGTTCTAGTGGTAGTTGAGGACCTCTCGCCCGGTCTCTGCACCAGTGCGTCAGAATGAAGGAGGGCATGCCGGCATCGGCGATAACTCCACAGTGTGCGCCGCCATCAGACAGTCCGAACATAACACCCGGATGAGAGAGCACGGACTCGAAGAAACTAAAGTCATAGTTTTCATAAGCGTTGAGAGGTTGGTAGAAAAGCTCTTTGCCGCCGTCGGCGATTAACAAGTCATACATGACGTCAAAAGGATCTCGCCCCTCGGTTTTTGCAATCCCGGCAATGCTCTGTTCCTGTGGGGGTTCATAGTCGGGTTTTTCTCCCAGTGGAAAGACATACTGCAGTAAGCTTCTCCAACTAACGCCAAAAGGCGAGGTTTCTAGGAGGCTTGTTTCCGCTAAAATTTGTGCTTTTACAGCGGGCGTAGCTAACTTGGCAATTTGCTCGTCTAATGCCAGCGGAGCGATAGACTCGATATAAGTGGGATGGCCAACAAAAATATGAAAGCTGGACTGTAAACCGTGGAGTATTCCCGTCGGCCTGCCCGCTATTTGTGGCATTACCTTAATGCCCTTTTTCTCAGCATCTTCTGCCAAGGCGATGAACTGGTCGCCTTTAAAAGCCTCGGCGGATGTCCATACAACAGTAATAGGACGTCCGGTTTCTTTTCCAACTTCGCAGACCCACTCCCATTCACTTTCCTCGCCTAGGTGATCAGAAACCAACTCAAAGACGCCGTGGTCCAAACCCTTAAGCGCGCCACCTAAGGCGCGCATCTCTTCGGTAGGAGCAAAAGTGCCGGGCATTTCAACGCCGTGTTTATCTTTGTGTAATAGTGTGCGAGACGTCGAAAATCCGAGTGCGCCAGCTTCCATACCTTCCCTGACAATAGTTGCCATCTCCTGCAATTCAACGGCAGTGGGCTGAGCATCAGTATTACAGCGATCCCCCATGACATAATTACGTACTGCTGCGTGGGGCACCTGTGTCGCTATATCAATGGCTCTTGGCATTGACTCTAGCGTGTCGAGATACTCTGAAAACGTTTCCCAGTTCCAATTCATGCCCTCGGCCAGTGCTGAGCCGGGGATATCTTCAACCCCCTCCATTAATTCAATCAGGAACTGTTCTTTGCCGGGGCGCACGGGGGCAAATCCTACGCCGCAATTGCCCATGACCGCGGTGGTTACACCATGCCAGCTGCTAGGGGCTAGGATAGGGTCCCAAGTTGCCTGGCCGTCATAGTGAGTGTGAACATCAACCCAGCCAGGCGTCACAATACAGCCGCTGGCGTCTATCCGTTGGTGACTTTCTGCAGATGAAAAGTCGCCTATCCCAGCAATCTTTTTGCCAGTAATGGCAATGTCGGCTTGTTTTCCTGGGGTACCGGATCCATCGAATACTGTACCGCCACTAATCACTACGTCATACATACATTCATCCTTAGCAGGGTTAGGCCTGCATTTATTATTGATGTTGCTGGCTGATGAACCTTATTTTTCGAACATTAAGTATAAACACAAGATATCACGATAATCCTGTTAAAAGCTGTTAATGATTGAAGCTAGGCCCCCATGCTTAGCTAAGTGTTGACTAAAATAAATGTGGGTAATCTCGCCAATAGTACTGATACCGTTCGGATTGCCAGTTTTTATAAATGGCTTCCCAGTTGAGCTTGTCTATCCTCCAGCCATGATGAGGTTCTAGATTAGTAGAGAAGACAGGAGCGCCATAGTCGCAAAAGCGAGTGTCTATACTCATACGAACCGTATTCTGGGTTCTATTCGGTTCAGCCTTATGAACGCAGCGCGAATGGAATATTAATACGTCCCCCTGTTCATAATCGGAGACATGCCAATCAGTTTCATCTGGATAAATTTCGCATTGAATGCCGCCGACCCCCTGCACAGGATGAACCGGTCTGACGCCTCTCTTGTGAGATTTGGATAAAACTTTAACCCGCCCCATCGGCTCAGATATGTCCTGAAGGGCTACCCATATTCCCGCCATCGTCGGTCCTGCATGATGAGAGTAGGCATCCTGATGAGGGGGCGTTTCATGACCTATTTTTCTTGGCGTGGAGATACGGGCCATTTTTATGGGGTACACAAAGACCTCGTCGCCAGTGATCATTTTCATCAAATTGATAATATGGTCTTGATGAAAAAACCGATGAAATTGTTCCAGTGACTGTATTTTTGGGTAAACCTCGTCCCATATGGGATCGGTTTCGCTAAAAGGCTCGCCACAAAGGGTTGGCTGTTGGCTATTAATGTCCCGTATGACATAAGGTTTTAATAGGTCCAAAAACGACGTCAGTATGTCTTCACAATCTTCGGTGCCAACGTATTTTTTAAGGTATAAATAGCCCAGCTCGTGAAATCGGTCTCGCAGTAGTTGGTGATCTTCGTTGATATCTGAAACAACGAATGCATGGGTCTCTTCCATTGATACTCCAGTTAGCTTCGATAGAGGGTTAAAGTTAACCTGTTTCGGGGCTATGGTTTCGAAATGGTGGCACAGACTGACCCCGCTGCGGGGCCTGTTCACCAATGTGGTTGATCTGGCGAGAGGCGAACCTCTGCCCTCTGAGGCAGTTCGCCTTTCGATAGAGCCTAACTATATCCAGAGAATACGCGGCGTAATTTTTAGCCCTTAGCCTGCTTACTTAAAAAACGTCCCAATTGTCTATCGTGCCGACTCATCGCCGTTATAGCGGCTTCTTTCGTCCAGGGTTCCCAGTTAGGACCAGGTCCCTCGGGCCGATCGCCCATAACTGTGACCCGCTGAATGATCCGTTCTTCAGAAAAATCATTGAGCACATAATGTTGTGTGCAGCGGTTGTCCCACATGCCGATAGCACCTTCGGTCCAGTGATAACGAACAGTAAACCGCGGGCTTTGCACCCAGCGCGTCAAAAATCGTAGCACTGAGTCGCTTTCAACGGCGCTCATTTCGACAATTCTTCGAGTGAAGTGTTCGTTGACGTAGAGGGCTTTGCGACCGGTTTCTGGGTGAATTCGCACCACTGGGTGTATCGCCATTTTGTCTGCGCGATCGTGAGGGTGGGCATCATGCAGTGCTGATAGCCCCATGCACATTTCCTGCATTGGGGGTGAGAGCGCATCAAATGCATCGCACAAATTTGTCCACATCGTATCGCCACCGCTCTCAGGGCACTTTACCATTTTAAGGATTGACATCAGTGCGGGTTGTTCCTGAAATGTAATGTCGGTGTGCCACTCATCGGCAACACCACCTTGGCTGGCTCGTAGTTCAAACAATTTGGGATGGCTGTCAGCATTAGTTAGATTCGGGTGTCCTTCCAGTGGACCAAAATGTGCGCCAAACGCTACATGCTCGTCTTCACTAAGAAACTGTGCAGGGAAAAATAACACCATATGCTGATTGAGTAGACGCTGCACTTCGGTAATATCGGTATCTGTGGCCTGTGCCAAATTGATACCTCGTACCTCGGCTCCCAGCGAACCGGCAAGCCGTGTCACATCCCACAAATTTTCGGCTGTCTTTTTTGATTCGGTAGTCGTCACAATTATGTGCTCCCTGATTATTATTGATTAGTCGACCAATGGCATTTCCGGGCTGTCGATTTGCCGGGCCCTTTGAAACGCTGCTTGAGGTTTTTCAGAGCGAATTTGTTCCAGCCATATTACACCATCATAAGGAGCACTGTTGCCGCGAGTGCTCAGGAAATCCATGTCGCCGTCCCGATCTAAATCTCTCGCTATGAACTTATCAAACATACCGCGCTTTCGACGAGAGATGTCGTGACGAGTCCATGTCTGGGTTACATCATTAGGATTCTCAAACCAGGCAATGCGGCCGAGTGCGCCGTGTTTATTAATGTTTTTATCGTCGCCTCGTTCACCTAGACTGTAGCTACCCACCAAAATATCAATGTGTCCGTCGTTATTGATGTCGGCGATTTCGAGCCCTACGGCTAGATCGGGACTAATGGTGCCTATGAGATGAAAATTCCAGGCGTCGCCTTTTCGCTGGGGTTGCGCTATCCATCCTAGGCCTTTGGACGTGGGGCCAATAATATCCAAGAGTCCGTCGCCGTTGATATCACTGTAAACCATATTAAAGCCGTCAACTCGCGCACCGACAATCCCAATAGCGCGCTCTTCTAAACGTATTTTGTCGCCGCCCATATTTTCAAAATAGGCAATGCGCTGTTCGCCGCGACTGCCAACAATGATATCTAAATCGCCGTCACCGTCGATGTCTATAGGCTCAGAATTTTGCGGGACACTGTAGTAACCTATGTCTGTTTCCTGCCAACTATCTCCGTCTAATGGATCACCGGTAACACGATAAATAGAAACAGGCGTCGATACAGCATAATCTTTTGGGCCAGGACGTTGAGCACCCTTGTTAGAGGCAATAGCTTCGGGTGTGCCGTCGCTATCCAGGTCGGCAAAAAATACCCGAATATACGATCCTTTACCTTGAGTCATCGGCAGAATAAGTCGCGGCCATTCCGCCGTTCGAGACTGCTGTCCAGGATTTTGCAAGTAGATGAGGTGAGATAACTCGGTAGCGACCATAACGTCAGGAAAGCCATCGCCATTAACGTCGGCGATGGCGGCATCTTCTGGTGCAGGTGCATCAGTACCCTCGGCTATGGTTATATTAGTCCAAATGTCAGGGTCTGCAGAGCCAAAGGCAATACGTACATGACCTTCAGGTGGCGGTGTAAAATCGGCATCGTGGGTAGATGAGTCGTAAAGCGTATCAGATTCGTGTACCGACACAATATCGTCAAAGCCATCTTGATCAATGTCTCCCAGCACCAGGCCGTCGCTGCCACTGAGGGCGAAGCCTGCGATTATGGGGTCATCGATGATATGTTCCTGCCAACTGATATAACGGCCGTCTGATGTTGTGGCCTTAGTGAGCATATCACCCACCGGCGTTTCAGCTCTGGAGACAGGTGTTATTACTGTTACGCAAAGAAATGCAGTACTGATATGTCGTAGATTCATGTTACGCACGACTGTTATCTGTGTGGATAGCAGTACCGCAAACAATCATTGTATTTGCGGTAGTCTATAGGGCCCAATTTACAGCGACATGCTGGGTCGACTGTTTAAAGACTCGCGCCAGCGAATTAAGTTTTTTTGGTGCTTTTGGGGTATGACCTTTACCCAGGCCGCAAAGTCGACCACTACAGCGGCAGTAATATCGGCGTTTGAAAAAGAATCAATAGCAATAAACTCGCGATCTTCCAATCGTGCATCCAGCATATCGAAGAAAGTATTCAGGCGAGCGAGGCCGCGTTCAGCCAGCTCGGGTATTTGTTGATGGTTGACAGGCCCGGTAATGGCTCTATCTTTCATGCCTGGTGACGAATTTCTCAGGGCTTCAGCCGCTGCCATCAATCCTTCAAGTTCTATCTTGGCAGTCCAATTGGCAACCAAACCTTTCTCTACAGGTGTCACACCCAGCATAGGAGGGTTGGGGAACTGTGCTTCCAGATAGGCTGCAATGCCATTGTTTTCTGTCAGTACGGTACCATCATCTAGTTTCAGCGCTGGAATAGTACAGCCGGGATTGATGGCACGGAATGCGTCGCCGAGTTGCTCAGCTTTAGTCATATCGATAGACACTGTTTCCACATCAACGCCTTTTTCGGCGAGCAAAATTCGTGCTCGCCGTGGACTTGGTGCTCTAGAAAAATCGTAAAATGTGATGGCCATAATTACTTGTCTCTCATAAAAGGGTTAGTACTAGCTATTGAATACTGCATCATTTTTATCGCTGTTGGTCGCTTAAGCTGTGCTGCCGCCGTCAGCCATATACACACCTCCGGTAATAAATGCACTCTCATCGGAAGCTAAAAAAAGCATGATATTGGCGATATCTTCGGGTTGGCCATAACGTTGCAGCGGGATTGATTCGGTAATCCTGTCGTGCGCACCTTGGCTATCTCCCGGGCTAATACCGTTTTCCAGACTCCGCATCATCCTGGTTTCAACGGGACAGGGGTTAACCGTGTTGACACGAATGTTATCAGGGGCACCCTCTTTGGCGATCCCTCTCATTAACCCAATGACAGCATGTTTGCTGGTGGTATAGGCTGAAATGCCGATGCCACCACGGACACCTTCGGTCGAAGACGTTATGACAATACTGCCGCCCCCATTGTTTTGCATGATTGGAAATATGTGTTTGATCCCCAGCCAGACACCTTTAATGTTGACTGCGATAACTTGATCGAAAATATCCTCGTCATACTCTGTAATAGGTGCAACCTGTCCTTCGATACCGGCGTTGGCTAAAAAAATATCAATGCCACCAAACTGTTCAATGGTCGCATTAACAAAATGCAGGGTATCCATTTTTTTAGTGACATCAGCCACGCAGTAGGCCGCATTTTCACCAAGTTCTTCAGCGGTATTTTTTAGTGCGTGCTCATCGATATCAACTAACATAACTTTCGCACCTTCGACGATAAACCTAGCCGCAGCCGCCTTGCCGATTCCCCCGGATCCCCCCGTTATTATTGCAACTTTATTGTTCAGTCTTGCCATGATTAATCCCTTTGTAAAGGTTACCCGTCCAGTGAATCAGTTCAGGGAGTGGTTGGTTGCAGTGCCTCGTCGGCGACATCTTCCTTATCATTAAATGTCAGCGCGAATAGCATGGCAACAACGATGGCGAATAGACAGGGTGTCATCCATATTCCGGTCCAATCTTTGACGCCATCTTGAGTGAAATAGTCAACGACGATCCCAGAAAGACTGGATCCAATCGCCAAACCAACACCATAGGTGATGAGTGAGATAAAGCCTTGGGCGCTGGCCCGGATCGACTTATCAGCTTTTCTATCAACATAAATTTGGCCGGTGACAAAGAAAAAGTCATAACAAATACCGTGTAAAACTATGCCCGCATAAAGCATCCATGCGCCGGTTTGCATATCGCCTGCGGCAAACAGGGCATAGCGAACGGCCCACGCTAACATGCCCACTAACAGCATCCACTTAACCCCGAGCCTACGGAAAAAGAAGGGCATTAATGCCATAAATCCAGCTTCCGACATTTGTCCCAAAGTCATTGTCCCGGCGACATTTTCCATGCCCAGCTCATTAAAATAGAGATTGGCGAAGGCGTAATAAAACGCCAGCGGTATGGATATCAACAGCGAACAGAGGGCGAAAATAGCGAACGAACGATCCTTCATAAGCGCTAGCGCATCCAGCCCCAGAATGTCGCCAATGGTGGTTTTTTTACCGGTATTTTGGGCCGGGGTTTTGGGTAGAGCGAAGCTGAATAATCCCATAACCAGAGAGGCAATTGCAGCCATTTTCATAGGAATGGCCGTTGTCTCTATATTGTTATAACTAGCAGCTAATCCATAAGATATGACCAGTCCCGCAACGATCCAGCCGATAGTCCCCCAAATTCTCACTTTCGGAAATTGCGTATCTGGCGACGTCATCTGGTTAAATGAAATGGTATTAGCCAAAGCCAGTGTCGGCATATAACAAACATTGTAGATTAATAGGCCAAATATGATTGATCCCGCGGTAGTGAGGTCAGATACGTAGTAAAGAACAAGACCTCCGGCAATGTGCAGAACTCCCATAATTTTTTCAGCAGCAAAAAAGCGGTCGGCTATCAGGCCGATAAAAAATGGGGATATGATGGCGCCGATATTATTCATTAAGAATGCCGAGCCAATTTCGGTGCCACTAAACCCAGTGCTGGACAAATACGTTCCTAAGGTTACGAACCAAGCACCCCAGATAAAAAACTGCAAAAACATCATGGTGCTTAGTAGCGTGTAGTTCTTGGTATTCATGGTTTACGAGTCCCGGAAAGAGCGTCAGTATGAAGTGACACGACAGCCGCCGCCCTCTAACTTTTTTGTTCGGTGGTCGCAGAGGATGTTGCGGCCGAAAAAATTGGCCATCAGATTTTGTTTTAATTATTGTGAGGGCAACGATAACCCGACCTGTAGTTGATGACAAGAAGAGTCACGCACTATTTAATGTGTTTTTATTCCTTGGAAAAACAGCCTGCATAGAGGACGTGCTGCTACAGACAGAACTGACTGCTATCGAGTATGATTGCTATCCGTTTTTTTGATCTGGAACCAGCAATAGCTTATGACCCGCATGCCACTAAAATTCTTTCGTGACCCATTTATTCAGTTTCTTATATTAGGCAGCCTGGTTTTTACCGTATTTTCTATATTTACCGATGGCGACAGCAGTGATAGAAATATCACAGTATCAGCGATGGACATAGCTCGTCTTCATGGGCAGTGGTCAACGCAGTATGCCAAGCAGCCGACGAGCGCCCAGCTGGATTCAATCATAGATCAGCATATCAGGGAGGAGATTTTTTATCGGGAGGCAACAAAGCTAAGGCTGGGTGAAGAGGACATTATTATTCGTCGCCGAATGGTGCAAAAATACATGTTTTTGTCTGAGTCGCTGGTTGAAATTACAGAACCCTCTGGACCGGAGTTGGAGGATTTTTACGCGGCGAATAAACAGCGCTATGAAATTCCGGAAAAGCTCTCCTTTCGCCACATATATTATAGCCACAACTCGGTAAGCACAGCACAAGATGAGAATAATGATGCAGAATCGGCCGCTAATAATATGGTCCAATCATTGAACGCGTCGCAGGTTGACACATCGAGCTGGCGTAAACAGGGGGATGCATTCATGTTGCAGCGAGAATATGCTGCGAGAGAGCCTATGCAGATTTCCGAATTGTTTGGAGCTGTATTCACCCAAGGTCTGGCGGGTATTTCCGACGAGGATATCGCTATATGGGTGGGACCTATCCGCTCCGCCTATGGCTGGCATGCAGTAAAATTACTCAGCCGAAAACCGCCAGCGACGCCTTTGTTAGCTGATATTCGCTCAAAAGTGGTGGTGGATTATATCGCTGATAAGCGTCGGAAAACCAATGCTGATTACTACCAATCGGTTAGAAATCAGTATCAGATTGTCATCGACCCGAAGCCAGATTTTTCAGACACCAAGGGTGATGAATGAAGCGTTTTTTTCTATTTACGCTAATCGTTACTGTCAGCTTATTCTGCTCAGTCGGGATTAGTGCCCATGAAATTCGACCTGCCTATCTAAAAATTACCGAATTAAATGATAAAACTGAGTATTCGATGGTTTGGAAGCAGCCATTGAGAGAAGGTCGCCTGGTTCCTATCGAACCTGTGGTTCCGTCGGTATGCCAAGAAGTTAGTCGCGGTCTTGGTGAGAATACGGGGTTGGCATTGGTAAAGCGGTGGCGAATGAACTGTGGGGTCAGCGGATTACAAAATCAGACGATTTTTATCAGTGGACTGGATGGCAATTTAGCGGATGTGTTTGTTGAAATTACTTTTCTAACGGGTCAGGTACAAACAACTATTCTCAAGCCCGGTAATTCATCGCTGATTGTTGACCCGGGTGCCGGGCCTAACAGCTTGAGTTATTTTTGGATGGGTATAGAGCACTTGCTGTTGGGTTTTGATCATATTCTTTTTGTTATTGGCCTGGTTCTTCTCGTACGCACACCGATCAATATTATCAAAGTGGTGACTTCATTTACGGTGGCTCACAGTTTAACGCTTGCCCTGGCAACCTTCGGTATTGTGCAGCCCTCGCAGGCGTCTATTGAGGCGGTAATTGCGCTGAGTATTGCGTTTCTAGCAGTTGAATTGTTCAATACCGGGCGGTGGAGTGATGAGACTGTAGCGAACGGCATACCAACTTCAAGTATTATGATGCGCCACCCCTGGGCGATTACCTTTGTTTTTGGCTTATTGCATGGATTTGGATTTGCCGGTGCACTGTCAGAGATTGGTTTGCCGCAAAATGCAGCGGTCGTAGCGTTGTTGCTGTTTAATATAGGGGTGGAGGCTGGCCAGTTGCTGATTGTGTTTGCATTGCTGGTGCTGCTGTTTGTTATCCGCCATACCTCCTTTGGAAGCTCCTTGATACTCAGCAAATTACCGGCTTATTGTATTGGAACTATGGCTATATTTTGGTTTATCGAGCGGTCTTTAAATACATTAATTGTTGTCTAAAACATGTTATCGACGGAGAAAGTATATGAACACTTATGAGTTTCATTTTGATTTTGGAAGTCCTAATGCCTATTTAAGTCACTGCGTTATACCTTTAATAGAGGCGCGGACGGGAGTGAAGATTGATTATGTTCCGGTATTGCTCGGGGGTGTTTTCAAAGCGACTAATAATGTATCGCCGATGGTTTCAATGCAGGGTATTAAAAATAAGTCAGAGTATTCGAGTCTTGAAACCGCTCGCTTTCTGAAAAAACATGACATTACCCAATTCAAGATGAATCCATTCTTCCCGGTTAATACGTTACATATCATGCGTACAGCGGTTGCAGCCCAACTTGAGGGTGTTGCTGATGCCTACATCAAAGCGATATACCATGCTATGTGGGTCGAACCGAAAAAAATGGATGAGATTGACATTATTCTGTCGGTGCTAAAGGACGCGGGTCTCGACGGCGAAAAGCTTATAGCGTTAGCTCAAGAGGCCGATGTAAAAGCCAAACTAATTGAAAACACCTCGGCATCAGTGGAGCGGGGTAATTTTGGTTCGCCGACATTTTTTGTCAATAATGAAATGTTTTTTGGTAAGAACGCGTTGCCCGATTTTGAAGAGGCGATTCTCGCTAGTAACCTATAGCAGCGTCTCATTGTTAAAAAAGATGCAAGAAGCTAGCTTGTGCGTATACTCGGGCCACCGGCTTGCTCTTTCTATAACTGCGATAGCAAAGGTTTAGACGTCTTCTCGGTAAAGAGATATTTTCCGTCGTCAACGTCTTTAGTGCAGTAGAAGCCTTCTATTTTAATGTGATTTTTAGTGTTGAGGTGTCTTAATATGATGTTAAAAAACCAAATCCAAAACTGTGTCGGCGTTGTTTTTTCTATTGCGGCGATGGTCTTCTCTAATTATGGTCTGGCAGCAGAACAGAGTGAAAATGGGGCTATTGAGATTTCGGACAATACCTTTGACTGTATGCGAGACATGACAAAGGTTGATGGCTTTTACGTCGATAATTTACTCGGTGATTCAGCGGCGACGATAGCGGTGGCAAGCTCTGCCGACGGCGGTGTATATCCTCCCGGTTCAGTGGTCCAGTTAGTGCCGGGGGAAGTTATGGTTAAACATGGCTCAGGGTTTAGTCCAGCCACCAAAGATTGGGAGTTTTTTGAACTCGATGTTTCTGAAGAGGGGACGGCTATCAGGAAACGCGGTTTTGTTGACGTGGTCAATAGGTTTGGTGGTAACTGTTTTGGTTGTCATATTCAGGCGGAACCGAAGTGGGACATGGTGTGTAAAACCGGGCACGGTTGTGACCCTATCCCTCTAAGTAAACCCGTATTGGCATTGTTACAAAAAACGGATCCACGGTGTGATAACGAACCGCTCAGCGAACAGGAAATGGTCATGTTTAAGCAATTGCAGGTGATGATGGCGCCAACACCAGAGTGATCCGAACATCGTCTGTGTAGCTGGCTTAGGTCAGTGACACAGACGGCATTTTTTCATTAGCTAGTTGTTTCGAGTTAAGGTCTCTTTACGACCTTGGTACTACAAAGGTAGTCGTGCAGACAGCGCCGAGATTTACCAAAAATAAAGGCTTGATCCAGTACCGGAATAATAAGCGCAAAAGGTATCACCGATAAATAGATCAGCGGAAGTGCCCACAATCTTAGCAGTATCAATTTCCAAAAAGACGCCGGTTCGCCGCTGTTATTGTCAACGATCATAATCCCCAGCAACGACTTACCCAGCGATTGGCTTCGCGAAAAGAGTAGCCAGCCGTTGACTACTAAGTAACTCGACATCGCCAGTAGCAGTAGTCGGGTGATAGTTTGTTCGGTGCTGGCATAGGCCTCTGCACTTTCAAGAATTCCTGTCACTAACATGATCGCAACGCCAACAACGGGCGTTATGACTAGATCGATCAGGGTGGCGAATAGACGGCGACCACGGCCTGCTAGCAGCGTTGAATCATTCATGGCGTTTGCTCCTGTGCCGTACTAAATACTAGCAAAGCATTGCCTGCCTCTTGCTGGAAGGAGCCATAGCCCGATGAAACAATCAATAAGTTGCCGGCCAGCATCGGACCGTGTGCATCCAGCGTGCCGCCCTTTGTAGGCAGTCCGTTAACCGCGTCGTATTCCGTTTTCGTGTTGTATGACCAAAGTTTTTCTCCGTTGTCTGCTCTATATATTTCCAGTATACCGTCCATTGCTCCTGCTACAACAATGTTTGGCCCGGCGGTAATCGCAGCGGAAAGTCCGGTCCAACAGCTACGCTCTTGGCAGGAGGCTTCTCGCTCAACAGACCAGCGCAGTGAGCCGTCTTTCACATCAATGGCATACAATCCTGGTGCCTGCGGTACATCTGAGGGGAACGCGGGAATATCGCTGATGGGGATAAACGCTAAGCCTAATTCAGGGTTGGCAGCTATGCCCCAATGTACACCGCCAAGGGGTCCGCCGCGGCCAAAGCGTGTTGACCAAATAGTTTGGCCGGTGTTCGGGTTAATGCCATAAACATCGCCAGATTTTTGCCCGGCTATCAGTATGTCCTGCCCCGATAGCCGCTGGGTTAGCAGTGGTGGCGCGCCAAAATCCACGTCAGGCCCCATAGTGGAGGGGCAATTAGGGTGATCAATAGAGATCGTACAGGCCATATTGAAGGTGTCGTCTGCGGTGAATTGTTTAACCCAGGCTATTTCTCCCGTCTTCGTATGGACGGCAAAAATCGCGTCACTGGTCAGACTGGCCGGAAGGGAGTAGTTTTGGCCACTGCCGAAAAAGAGCAAATCTCGCTGAGTATCCAGCATTGGAGCACCCCAAACCGGTGCGCCACTAGGCCCGCGTTTTTCCACAAACAGATAATGCTTACCAGTGATGACACTGCCGGCTTTTTCAATCGTAGGGCGATACCAAAGTAGTTCCCCGGTTCTAACATCCAATGCTGCCATGCCGCCGCTGGTGGTGCAGCAGCCGTAAAAAGGGTTTGCTGACAAACCAATTTCCAGTGATGAGATGGGAACGAAGATGGTATCTTTATAGGCTAATGGACTGCCGGAAAAGAGCGGTACAGGATGTACTTTTGGAACGCTGGACCAAACGTTATCGCCGGTGCTTGCGTCAACAGCATGAACGCCAGAACGGCGTCCCGAAAATATGAGTAAGGTACGGCCATCAACCTGCTCCGATATAATCGAAGTGCTAATATCTTTGATACTGTTATTTTCCCATCTGACACAGCCGGTTTCTTTGTCGAGAGCGACTAGTCCGCGGCCGCCGTCACCAATAAAAAGGGTATCTTCGGTTACTAATGGGTAAGAGCGGGGCTGATCTGTGGATAATCCATAGGCCCATTTCAAAGAAAGCGTGGACGCATTGTCGGCATTGATTGAGGTGTTAGCCGACGACTGAAAGCGCTCACCACTGTACTCAGTCCCCCAACTTTTAGAAAATAGTTGTTGGAGACCCGGTTTAATATCAGTGTTTTCACAGTTGGCATAAGCGCTTGTTGATGCGACGAGCGATGACAATGCCGTCCATGCGACGAGTTTTATCAGGGCAGGTAATAGCGTGGATGTGTGAAGCAAAATTGGAAACCTCTTAGGCTGTGTAGTTTGTTACGTCATAAACAAAGTTCTTACAGTGCCAATATCGGCGTCTAAGCCCTAAATGGCTCATAAGGATTGACGAGTGTGCCGTGAGTGATGAGTGCATTGAACAACTGAGCAGTGCGTAGCAATGCTATTCATCAGGATGGTGTCCTGAGTTGGGTGCATAGCGTTCTATGAAATTCTCGATCTCATCGAAAGCCTGGCGCGCTTCGGTAAGGTCTGGATCAAATATATGCCAAACGTGGACAACGTGATCCCATACTTGAAGTGTTGCTATAGAGCCGGCAGCAGTCGCTTTATTGACATAACGCCGTGCGTCATCCCGGAGCATTTCAACGCCGCTGGCGTGAACCAATGTTGGTGGTAAATTTGACAAATCTCCCCGTGTCGGAGAAATGACTGAATCCCGTGGATTGATTCGATTATTAAACCAGGTCATCCATAGCAGGGCGGTTTTGGGTATTTTTGACAACAGTTTGAACATGGGCCCAAGCATGACATCACTTGCTATATTATTTTTCATACTCGGGCTGGAAAAGGTGCTGTCAGTGGCTGGGGATAATGCGATTGCTGCATCTGCACTACGAATGTTTTGATCTCTCGCCCAAGCAATTGTCGATAACGTTAAGTTACCTCCCGCTGAATCTCCCGCGACGATTAAATAGCTGGCTTTGTCCGGGCCTTGCGGACCATTTTCAAGAATCCACTGATAAGCGGTGCGACAATCTTCTATCCCTGCAAAGCGCTTATTTTCGGGCATTAGACGATAATCGATAGCAAGAACGGCCGCGTTAGCAATTTTTGAGAATTTTGTGGTGATAACACGATGACTTAAAGGGCTTCCCATCACAAATGCCCCGCCATGAATATAGAGAACGCGTCTATGGCTGTCGACTCCGGGTGCGATAACCCACTCAGCGGACACTCCCGCAGCATTTACCGCAGCAAACGCGCTGTCGAATTTTGTGCCAGCGAACATGGCATCCATTCGTTCGCGCATCGCGTCGATTTTACGCGACGCCGGGCTACCATCTGCCTTGGTCGTTATCGCAGATAATTTTTTATGAACGGCTTGATGTTCTTCATTGAGCGCATCGCCGGTGCTAAATTGCTGACCTTCAGGTAAGTCGTAGGATGACAGGTCTTCTCCGCGTAAATAGAAAAAGCCTATTGCCCAGATAACAAAAACTATAAATAGAATCCATCCCACGATCATACCCCAGGTTAATTCATCGCTTAGTGCTTATTATTTTGGCTGCATGCGAATGCCGCCATCCATACGGATACATTCACCATTGATGTAATCATTTTCAACAATGCTTTGAGCAAGGTGTGCTATCTCATCAGCTTTACCGAGACGCTTTGGATATAATACCTGACTACTGAGAGGACGCAGTGCTTCAATAATTTCAGGCGTCGGCTCTTCGTGACCACCCATCATTAATGGCGTATAGATCAGTCCGGGTACAATCGTATTAACACGAATGCCCAATACAGCGAGATCACGGGCGATGGGCAAAGTCATGCCAACAACACCACCTTTCGATGCACTATAAGCAGCCTGGCCAATTTGACCTTCGTAGGCCGCGACTGATGCGGTGTTGATAATGACGCCACGCCCACCGTCATCATTCAATGGTTCGTTGTCTGCCATTTTCTCAGCAGCAAGACGCAAAACATTAAAAGTACCAACCAGGTTAATCTGGAGGATTTTGGTGAATTCTGCCAGTGGAAATGGTCCTTTCTTTCCCATGGTACGGTGCGCATTACCGGTGCCGGCGTAGTTACAGCAAATGTGAATGGCGCCGAATGTCTCGATGGTTTTATCAATAGCGGCTTGAACAGATTCTTCACTGGTAACGTTGGTGTTAATGAAGATAACGTTGTCGCCCATTTCTTTGGCGAGAGCTTCGCCCTTTTCTTCGTTCATATCGAAAATCGCGCACTTGCCGCCCAATCCCACAAAACGTCTTACCGTGGCACGACCTAGGCCTGATGCACCGCCCGTTATAATTGCAACTCTTCCTGAAATATCCACGTTCGCTATACCTCTTTATTGGTGAATTTTGATTACCATTATTTAATTTCTTGTGTAATTAGCCAAAAAACGGCTTTTGATCTTCAACCGCAGTGGCTAAAGCGCCGCAGAGCTGATGATCGGGTTGTTTTGAAACCGGCCATATGATGCCTGATCGATTGCATAAAGACACTAGCTGGTGGTGCTTTTATGGAGAAATCGTGGAAATAGCAGCCATGGGCAACCCGAGTTTATCACTCTCTGCCGTGCGGTTGATGTTCTTTTTTCGAGTATGTAACAGGCGCTCTGATGGATGCCATTCCTCAATGGCCCACTATGGACTTTTACCAGAGTAACTTTTATTCTCCGTTCAAGGGCCGTCGTTTAGCTAGATGACCGTACTGTTTAAAAGATCCATGTGGTCGTTAATAATGCCCAAGCAGTTGCCAGTGCCTGTGAGGGGATGGTTGAGTCAGGTATTCATCAGCATCCCTGTCGTAGGATTTCAAGTCTATAAAAACAATGGCGGCTTGTGCCTCGACAACAGTTTGAGGTTGTCGTTAGTTTCATCGGGTTCGAGCAACTGACGTTGATCGCGGCCACCTAGCTAATGATCCTGTATGTCATGGTTTGATTTATCAATAAGAGACCGGTATCCGGTACTGAGAGATTTATGCGAATATTTGCCCAGTTGATGGTAATCGTTTTGGCAACGAGTGCCTGCGCCCCTATGACGGCTACTACCTCATCCAATGATGCCTCAAGTGATGCTACCTATGTTGCTCCGCGGGGCCCTGGCGGTGTTCATCCTGATTTGAACGGTATATGGCAGGCATTGGGTGAAGCCCATTATGACCTCGAAAGACATATGGCCAAAGCATCGCTGCAGGTTCGAGAGGGTCCGCACGGACCTATTCCGGCAAAACGAGCGCTGGCATTTGGGGCGGTAGGTTCTGTCCCTCCCGGAATGGGCGTTGTCGAAGGTGGAAAAATCCCTTACACGCCGGAAGCGCTTATTCTACGAGACGAAAACCAAGCTAATTGGTTGGATCGTGACCCGGAGGTGAAATGCTATTTGCCGGGGGTACCTCGCGCCACTTATATGCCTTACCCTTTCCAGATATTCCAAGGCGACAATGACCTATTTATGTCTTATCAGTACGCGAATGCGGCGCGGAATATCTATACCAATGACCCCGGTGAAGCACCCATTGACACGTGGATGGGGCAATCGGTAGCCAGCTGGGACGGCGACACTCTGGTGCTGGATGTGACGGGTTTGCACCCTGGCAGTTGGTTAGATCGGGCCGGAAATCATCACAGTGATAAATTACATGTGATCGAGCGATACACGCCAATGGGCCCCAATCATTTGCTGTATGAGGCAATTATCGAGGATCCCGAGGTGTATACCGAACCTTGGAAGATCAGTCTTCCTCTCTACCGTCGAATGGAACAGGATTTTCAGATTTTGGATTTCAAATGTGTAGAATTTGTTGAAGAGCTACTATATGGCAAGTGGCGTCGTAACCCCCTTGACTGAGTTGAAACTTCACCGTTGAAACGAGCTCAACTAACGGTGCGCCACCAGGAGTACTTAACATGAATACTAAATTGCGCAATATAAAAACACTATCTCTGCTCATTGCGGCGACTATGATGCAAACTGCATGGGCTGATATTCCTCGTACAGCAGACGGTAAACCAGATCTAAATGGCAGCTATAATGTCGCCACATTAACCCCAACACAGCGACCTAAATTGTTTGGTGAGAAGGAATACCTTACCAAAGAAGAAGCCGATAAAATGGCTGCTGACGAAGCGGCGTTAATCGCCGAGGGTGATGAGGAGTTGGACCCTGATCGTGCGGCTCCGCCAAAAGGTGGCGACGGGAATTTCGAATTGGGTGCGGGTGGTGTTGGCGGCTATAACACATTCTGGATCGACCGCGGTGATGGCGCGGCATCGGTTGATGGCAAATTTCGGACCTCAATTGTAACTGAACCATCGAATGGCCGCTTCCCCGAATTCACCGGAGCTGCAAAAATGCGGCTAGCTAAGCGCTATGCTAATTACGGCAAGGTCGCAGCGGCTAACGATAGAGCTTGGTGGCTGGAAGAAGGAGAGGATGTGGAGGGTCCCTATGATGATCCTGAAGTGCGCACAACCTCAGATCGATGTTTGCAGGGCTTTGGCTCAACCGGTGGGCCGCCTATGTTGCCCACGTTATATAATAATGTAAAACGAATCGTACAAACTCCTGACCATATTTTGATTTTAATAGAGATGGTTCACGACTCTCGAATTGTCCGTATGAATAGCGAGCATATCTCGCCGGATATTCGTAAGTGGATGGGTGATTCAATCGGTCATTGGGAAGGGGATACACTGGTTATTGATACCACCAACTTCAATGATACGCCCGGATTATATAATGCCACGCGCGATCTGCATGTTGTAGAACGATTTACTCGTACTGAAGACGCCCTTCACTACAGTTTCACTGTCGAGGACCCTAACACTTGGACTGAGCCATGGTCGGGGAACTACAACTGGCCCAGGTCTGAGGAGACAGTTTACGAGTACGCCTGTCATGAGGCCAATTATGCGATGGGTAATATTCTTCGCGGTGCCCGCATTTTGGAAGCCGAATATAGAGAAAAAGCAGCCGCTGATAAAGAATAATTAATAGCCCTGATACGTAATGCCAGACCTATAGGAAGACTCATATGAAATTATTTAGACCCCTGTTGGCCGTCGGTGTGATTGCGACCGCTTACTTTTCAGCACAGGCAATTGGTCATCATGCATTTTCTGCCGAATTTGATCCTAATCGGCCATTAATTTTGAAAGGACCCGTAACCAAGGTCGAGTGGGTTAACCCTCATTCTTGGATACATCTGGAGCACACCAATGAATCGGGTGAGAAAGAACAGTGGATGGTTGAGGGCGGAACGCCAAACACATTGCTGCGACGTGGGGTTAACAAGCGTACAATCAAACCGGGTACCTTCATCGTGGTTGATGGTTATCAGAGTAAAGATCGTTCGCAGCGGGCTAACGGTCGCAATATCACCTTGGCCGATGGTAAAAAGCTGTTTATGGGTTCGTCAGGTACCGGTGCTCCGGTAGATGGTGCCGATCCAACAGGGCGTTAAGGCCTATCTAATATGCACAGTTTGTGTCATTAAAAAAGAGCGGTTTAGAACTCGTCATTGGTCTGACAGGTTCCTCCGCTCTTTTTCATTCCCTCCCTGCCTATTTCAATCGCCCTATTACCGTTTGATCGCAACGGCGCTTACATGCGTGCTGGCGGCAGTTTATGCTGCACGGCCGATCGTCTGTAGGTCGCTATCTTGTGGTAGGGCAATTGAAAGTTGGAGTGTTAATCCATCCAATACCCAAGGTTGATTTAAATAATAGATAGATAAGGAACATCAGTGTGACAGAAGCGCAAATTGGCGAAATAGTAACTAATATTGCTACTACAGGGTTAATGCTCATCATGTTTTCGATGGGGATTATGCTTCGGGTGCGTGATTTTTTAAACGTTGTAAAAACACCATTGGCAAGTCTATTGGGGTTGATAGGACAGATTCTACTGTTGCCCATCATAGCCTTTGGCATTTGTTACTTGATGGAGCTGCCATCGTTGTTGGCCATTGGCCTGATGGTTCTCTCGGCCTGCCCCGGCGGACCAACGTCTAATGCGATCAGCATGATCGCTGGCGGTGATACGGCGTTATCTATCACGCTAACAGCGCTATCAGGTATTGTTGCGTTTATTACGGCGCCGCTGGTCATGAGTTTCTCCTTAACCTATTTTCAAATGGCAGGTATGCAACTGGAGCTGCCATTCATAGAGACCGCCATGAGGATTTTCTTTACGACGGTGGTGCCGGTTTGTCTGGGAATGTATTTGAGCGGTAAGTTTTCAAATCTGAAGAACTACCGACAGACGATTTTTAGATTCGGGTTTGGTTTGGTGATAACAACCTCGCTCTTGCTTTTGGTTGCTCGCTCGGAATTGCTGGGTTCAGCTCAGGCAATGTTTGCGGCTTTAGCGCTGAATGTTTCAATGATGGGGTTGGCTTATCTGCTCGGGAGCTTGCTGCTCAAGCAGGAGACCCAAGTGCGCACTATTACGGTGGAGGTCGGTTTGCAAAATGTGTCTCTCGCAATCGTGGTTATTCTAACGATGTTAGAAATCCCCGAGATGCTCACGCCGACGCTTTTTTATCTACCAATTGCCTATGTGACGGGCTTTGGTTTTGCTTACCTTATGAGGAAGCGTGACCGACAGCCTGTTGAAGCATAAAAACATCGGTCATCGGTTTTGCTGCGGTTTGCCACAAGTTTTTAGATCGAATATATAACTAATTTACAAAAAAAGTTAAGAAGTGAGTATGACGGTCTTGGTAGTTAATGACACTCATGATCAAGCACTCGCTCCGGCGCTGGGTAACAAAGCTGCAGTGGTAGGTAGCCAAAAACGTTCCATCTTGGCACTATTTGGAAACCTGCGTTCCATCTGAGAACTGGTGATGTTATTACTGCGTTTGTAATTTATCTGGGTGTCACCAGCAATAGAGAGAACTAACATGATGTTGACAGAACCATTAGTATTAATCGTCTATGGAGCGACCGGGTTTACGGGCGAGTTGGTCGCCACCTACCTTGACGGGCACCCCGAACTCCGTGGCAAGCCTTGGGCTATTGCCGGCCGCACTCAAAGCAAGCTTGCCGAACTGTCCGCTAAACTCGGGGATAGGCCCGAGACCTTCTGCGTTGACCTCGATGACTCCGATGCGGTGACTGCGATGGTCTCGCGTACCACAGTGATGCTCAATTGCGCTGGCCCTTACTCTGTTAATAATGGGGCGGCCCTTTTGGGAGCATGTGCTCGAGCGGGCGTTCACTACTCAGATCTCGCCGGCGAAGGGTTCTGGCAAGCCGAAATGATCGATGTCTTTGATGATCTTGCACGCGATTCCGGTGCTAAAGTGATTCTGGGGGGTGGTGTCGATTCAATTCCCTCCGATCTCGGTGCCTTCATAGCCGCAGAGGCTCTGCCCAGTGAGCCAAACCAAAGCGTACAGCTTCGCGGCGTTTATACTCGCTACACAGGTTCGTTTTCTGGAGGCACCTTAAATTCTGGCAAGGCCACCGAGCGGGCGAAAAGGTCTGGCAGTTATACAGATGCGATGGAAGCAAATCCTTATCTCCTGACAACCGGGGTTATAGGGGTAGAAACCGACACACCGGGAACCGCCGATGGTATGGCCCCTGACTTCAAGTGGGCTTTTGATTCGACCTACGGTGCTGTTTCGAAATTTTTTATGGCCCCCATCAACGCCAGAGTCGTGCGACGCAGCCTCGTGCTGCGCAACGAGCATCAAAAGATATCCTATAGCGAGTGCGCAGCTGTAGGGATGTGGTTGCGCTTGACAGGAATGTGGGCGAGTCGAGGGTTTGGCTATTTCCTGGGCGAACCTATCAACTTCAAACCAACCTCCGGGGAAGGTCCGCCTTCATGGTTACTCCGCGATGGAGGCTTCGAGATTGACGTGACGGCCAAAGCCCGCGCGAAGACCGTCCGTACCCGAATTTCTGGGCAAGGCGACCCGGGCTATGGCGCAACATCCAAAATGCTGGCTGAGCTTGGTCTCTGCCTGGCCCTCGATGATCATAGCGAGTCGTTGCACCGAGCCGGCGTGCTGACGCCTTCCACCGGTTTGGGACATGCTCTGATTTTGCGTCTGACTCAGGCTCAAGGCGGTAAGTTCATGCAGTTCGATACAGCACCGCCGTCGGCGAATTGATCATTACGACGCACCATGAGTTGTGCAAACAGCCCTATGGATAAAGTAGGGTATTTAATCTTTTAAGGTTAACAATTGAATCCATTGTCTCCGGGTCTGTTCGGTCGACGGTATCAATGGTGGCTGCTATCTTGTAGTGGGAGGGTCGAAAGAAGGGGTGTTAATCCCTCTTACACCCTAAGCAATACGACCTCGAACCCATTAAAAATGCCCGTCGTTAATCGGGTCAGTTTAAACACGCCACTTATCGAAATAAACCTGAATCAATTCAATGAGTGCGCCGTCAGGGTCGATACAAACTGCAATGTCCGCCATGCCATCCTTTGCCGTCATGGGCGGGCTGATAAACTCGACCCCAAGGTTTGTTAATTTTTTGTAGTCTGCCTCTAAATTCGCGGACGCTAAGCACATCCGTACTAATCCTAAATTCGCATTGTTCAATGGTTTCGATGGTGGCATGTCATTGAACTGAGTTAAATCCAATTTTGGATAACCATTATCCAACTGCATGATACATGCTCGACCAGAGGTTTCTGGAGGTAGCCCCAAAGCGGTGCTGCTACCTTTATCAACTGAATTAGAGTGTGGCTTCGATGTTAATCCAATGTATGGAATAGATGGTATATAAACGCTGAAACCTAACTTCTCATAGAAGCTGATGGAAGAGTCAAGATTACTCACATTGATATTAATATGCCCCCATCTGAGCTTTATAGACTGGTCAGTCTGTGACGTTCTATCGCTGTTTTTCGCGAAAACAGTGGACTGGGCTAGCAGCGGGCTAGCAGCTAAAAGTTGAAGTAATTTGCGACGTAGATTCACGCTCATTTAACCCTCTGAACAGTAATTCCATCTTAACATCTAGTAATTGGAGAAAACTCACAGAAGCGAGCTGAAAAGTTACAGGCATGTCATTGCTAAAGATTTAAACTACTTTCGTCGAAGTTAATCTCCATTAATTGATGACAGAAAACGCCCTCCGGCTCATACCCACCCAGCGCTGCAAGGACAGCTAGCCTCCCATTTGCAATAACTGATACCGCGCCCCGGCACTTTGTTCAGCCCTGTAGCCGCTATCTTTTAGTAGATTGATCGAAAGTAGGGGTGTTAATCCTTCCTCTGCTCAATGGAGACGGTTTAGCCCGGCACCGGTTTGTACTTTCGCGCTGGTGGATTTTGGTGCATGTCATGATCACAACCAGAGAGATCTTCCACTAATCCTTTAAGCTCACCGAGACGCTCTTCGTAGAGAGCACGAGGCGTTATGTTATGTTGGTTGCATAGTGACGCGGCGGCTGCCACGGCAACACCATGCTGGGCCCCGTTTCCCATATACTTTGTCGATGAGCCAGCGATATGCGTGACACTAATATGCTTACCAGCCATCATTAGATTTTCAACGTTCGCAGAATACAGACAGCGAAACGGAATGCTATAGGGTTTTTTGTCTCGGCCATCGAAGATCCAGTCTTTTAGCCGAAAATCATACTTGCCTTCACCGGGTTCATAAGCGCAATGGATGCAAAATGATCCATCATTTGCCACTAGCGCATCTTCAAACGGAGTGTGGTCTCTAATATCGTTCTCCGTAAGGATGTAATCACCTTTGTAGCGACGAAACTCACCCTGAGCGGCCACAAATGCCATCCACTCTAAATTCAGGTTGGCATATTTTTCAGGTTCGAGCTTCTTAACATTTGAAAAAGTTCCGTAGAGAGCTCGCATAAGATAATCGCGAATAAGTTCGCCTTTTGTATAGGGGTCTAGCCACTGACCATACTCCCAAAAGTGAGTTGCAGGGAAGGTCTCATCCATTCCTGCAAATTGGAATTCTGGCGTACTCGGATTGTCTCCTGCTATTGGACCTTCTCCGTTATCATTGCCGGGTTCGACCAGCTGACCACTCAAATTGGCGTAGTCCTTTGATACCTCCGTAGCCCAAGGCACTTCCGGGAAGGAAACGGGATGGTCTACCATGCCGGTACGAAAAAACACCGTATTGCCATGGTGCATATCGTCAGCTTTATCAGGCGCATAAGGCTCATTGTATTCTGACCGTGACTCCCTCCCGAAGAGGGTTTCAGCACCGACCAAAACACCAAGCATCGCTACACCACTTGCGTCGATAAATATACGCCCTTTAAAGCGATGTTCATGCCCGTCTTGTGCATGTATTGCGTCTATTGAAACAATGCTATTGTCTTTTTTAACCGCATTTACAACACGATGTTCGAGAAATACCGTAGCGTTCGGATTTGCTTCTAGCAATGAAAAAGCTTTTAAATCGCCATCAGGTGTTCGTTCAGAAATTTCTTTGAAAAGTGCACCTTGCGTGCCACGTGGAAACAAACCAATCTCTTTGCTTGCATTGCCTCCGAGGACTGGACGATCGTGAATCAACGCCACGGTTTGACCAAGACGTGCCGCGGCAAGCGCAGCGGTGCATCCAGAAATCCCGCCACCAACTACTACAACATCATAATTTCCACTATCAGCCGGCTCATCGGCTAAACCACGTAAAGCTCTGCGCCAGGAGCGGCTGGCTGTATCGACTGCATTTGGTGGCACTGAGTCGTCGGAGCTGAGGTATATCGCGTCACAGCGCCCGTCAAATCCGGTGAGGTCGTGAAGTCTAAAAGGGATATCTCCTTTTGGAATAAAAACTTTCCCCGCAGATTGCCACGACCAATCTTTATCGTTAGCCCCAAATTCTGTTTCAACTAATATGTCATTAATTGACAATGTAAATCGACCAGGGTGATGCTCCGGGACCCAATCTTTTGCGCGCACCCACACCTCGTAATCGCCTGCTTCAGGTATCGACACAGTTGTTGTTGCATCACCAACTGGTCGACCGAGACCGTGGGCCAAAAGATAGGGCGAGCCCATTTGGGTTTCAAATTGAGAATCAAGAACCCAGCCTCCATGATTGTCAAAGTCTTCCGCCTCGATCAGTATTCCATTTGGTACGGGTTTACTTCTATTGTTAGTCGGCATTGGCTTTATCCCATCAATGACTAGTCGGTTTGATTTTGTATAGGGGTCGATTATCACGTATCCCAGGATCCGTCTGATCGGTAACTCAACGAGTAGTGAGTAAATCGATTAGAGCGCGAACAAATAAGATACGCAGAAAATACCATATTTAATTTTATGGTGCTGCTAAAAAAACTGGTTGCACCCAATAAATTGGGTCCTATATCGCGCCATAGATTTATTACAGGCCAGCTTTAAAAATAACCATTAAGGCACTAAAATAATGTAACTAATTAGGCAGCATGCTTGTAAGATTTAGCTATAGGGTTGAATAGTATATTTTCATGAAGAAATCAATTACTGCTCACGTCACATCGATGAATAATTCTGGCTTTACTTTAACTGAGATGGTCGCGGTACTGCTGCTGGTGGGCATTCTTGGCGCTACAGCCACCTGTAAGTTTATTGATTTATGGTCGACGCGGAGAGGGCTGCTGTTGCTAACATTGGTGCTAACTTCACAACAGGAGTAAATTATGTTCACTTTAAATGGCTAGCAAGTGGGTCGCCCGGCGCTGTACTTGACTTTATGCCTGTAACATCCGCAACTGGCTCAGGTGCCCTGAGTGTCAATGCAAATGGTTGGCCGGCAGATATGCGCGGGACAAGTCGAACTTTAAATAGTAATGCCGATTGTGTTGATGTTTGGGTATCTGTCTTTTTATCTGGACCTTCAGTATCAGACTCTGCAAGCACTGCCGATTACCAGGCAATATACAATGGTTCCTATGGCTGCACCTATGCCTTTCAAAAAAATACCGAACTAAACATTCAGTTCAATTCAATCACAGGACAGGTAACAATTAGTGACTGAATTTTTCCGTTAATTAGGAATCTAACGTCCTCGCAGTAATTCTTATCAATCTATTAAATCCGTGAAACTAGTTAGCTGAAATGTGTTTGGCAGCTAAAAATATTCATTTCATGGCACCACCAGTAACGAATCTGACCCAGTACCTAATAAAAATTTTGAGTAAAAATAATGGCCTGTCGGTTGCCTGGAGCTGTTATTTTGCAGTAGATTTATCGAACGTAGGGGGGTTAATCGTTTCTGTATCCCAGAATAAATTATAGCCACTGAGAAAAAATAACATGTTGCTCTTAAAAAGAACTGGATTGGTACTACTCGGATTACTGTTAATACTCACGGTAATCGTCGGCATCTTGTTGCTGGACAAGCCTTCAACGCCACCCATAGTCAACCAAAGCGGAGAGGCGCTAGAAAATAGCATCGCGCAGATTGAGTTCATAGACATTGGTGGTATTCCTCAATGGCTACTTATCCGCTCTCACAATATCGACAATCCTCCTTTACTCGTCGTTCACGGGGGGCCGGGGTCGCCTGAAGCGGAACTGTTTCGCGCGTTTAATAGTGAGCTTGAAAAACATTTCACGGTTGTACATTGGCACCAACGTGGAGCGGGTTGGACCCGCACTGGGAATGAAACGGTGAACGACTACAAAATCGATACACATTTAGAAGATGTTGATGAAATCGTGCGACACATATATGAGCGATTCGGTGAGCAGAAGGTCTTCATTCTCGGACATTCCTGGGGGTCTGTGCTTGGCATTCGTCACATCAGGAATCATCCCGATCTCGTGGCGGCTTATATCGGGGTAGGACAAGTCACCGATCTGACAGAGAGTGAACAGAGAGGCTGTGACTATATTCAAGCACAAGCCGAGAGCGCTGGCGACGCTCAAGTCTTGGCAGAGGTGGCTTCATTTTGTCATCCTCCGTTCACGCCAGAATATGCAATGACACAACGTCCCTACCTGAGCCGGTACAAAGGAGACATGCAAGAATTAACGCTACCGCTGCTTGGTTGGCAAATGTTTAGCACCGAAGAAGCAACGTTAATGTCTGTTATAAATTTAGCAAGGGGAAGTATTGAAGGGGTTGAAAATATGTGGGACGAATTAATGGCCATAAATTTCTTTGAGGAACCTACCACCTTCGATGTGCCAATTTTCTTTGTTCTTGGCCGCACGGACTATCAAGTCTCGGCGACTCTAGCCGCCGATTATTTCGGCAGAATCAGTGCGCCTTGTAAGCAACTACAATGGTTTGAAAATTCTGGCCATTCCCCTATGTGGGAAGAGCCGGAAGATTTTAACGAGTTTATGATCACCGAGGTTCTGAACTTGAAAGGATGTCAGTCTAATTAACTTATTCTGTCGAAACCTCATATCTATGAGAGGTGCTACTCCCACTCGAGACAGGACGTTGTCTATTGATTCGTCAGGTACCGGTGCTCCGGCAGATGGGGCCGCTCCAGCTGGGCGCTAAGGCCTAAATAATACCTACCGTATGTGCCATTAAAAAAGAGCGGTTTAGAACTCGTCATTGGTCTGACATTTTCTTCCGCTCTTTTTCGTTCTCCCGCTGCCTATTTCAATCGCCCTATTACCGTTTGATCGCAGCGGCGTTTACATGCTTGCTGGCCGGGGTTTAAGCTCAAGGTCCAACTAGAGGAGTTTAACCATGAAAAAGTCAATGTTTACCCTAATAATATCGATCACTATGGCTTTCCCCGTCGCGGCAGAAACGCTCACGGTTGTGATCAAAAATGTCGAATCAGCTAACGGGTATATCATGCTGGTCATTCTCGCTAGCGAGCAAGAGTTTGATGGTGACATTGAGGCGATAGCGTCTATGAAGCAGCGGTCATTGGCTGGGGATAACACATTCACCGTTGGCAATTTACCCGAGGGAGATTACGGCTTCCGCATCATGCATGACAAAAACAGCAATGGAGAGCTTGATAGCAATTTTGTAGGGATGCCGACAGAGCCTTGGGGTTTTTCCAATAATGCAACGGGCACTATGGGACCACCGGTATGGAGTGATGTGAAGTTCAGTTTGAGTGGAAAAGCCACCCAGATTATCACCCTCAATTAGTAGGGATTTAACAATGAATATGAACCGTCGTCGTTTCTTGACCGTTGGCGCCATCGGCGCAGCGGCAGGGGTTTTACCCTTATCAGCATTATCTAACGTTGGCGCTGCAGCTACAAAAAGATCTTGGTCAGCTGCATTCAAAGATGCTCTCGAGCAAAGACCTTGGTTGGCCGGGTATAAATCGGTTGCCAGCGATTCTTTTCAAGGTCGTGCTGAAATTCGTGGCCGGTGGCCGGCTGATCTTAAGGGTACTTTGTTTCGAAATGGTCCGGCTCGCCATGAAATCGGTAACTTTCGCTATCAGCATTGGTTTGATGGAGACGGTATGCTGCATGGCTATCGAATGTCCGAAGAGGGTGTTACGCATTCGGCACAGATGATTCAGACGCATAAATACAAAGCTGAGAGAGCGGCGGATCGGGCACTGTACCCAGGATTTGGAACGATCCCCCCCAATCCCTCAGCGGTGACCAGCGCTGACACGATGAACTCGGGTAACATCAGCGTATTGCCTCACCATGGAAAATTGTTAGCGCTATGGGAGGCAGGCTCCCCATGGGAAATGGATGCAGATACGCTCGATACTAAAGGGATATACCGTTTTTCTGAAAAGACAGCCGGTGTGCCATTTTCAGCGCATCCTCGGGTGGAGCCTGACGGTACGCTTTGGAATTTTGGCTATGTTTCCGGCGCTAATCTGATTGTACTTTGGCACCTTGATAAAAATGGCCGGGTTATAAAAATGGGTAAGGTTGCCTCTGACCCTATTAGTATGCCTCATGATTTTATTGTGACTGCTAAACACATTGTGTTAATGATGCCGCCGCTAAACTATCAGCGTCGAGAATCATCGTTCCTTGATTCACATGATTGGCAGCCTGAACTACCTACGCGCGTTCTAGTGGTCGATAAAAATGATTTTTCAAACTTCCACTGGCTAGAATTACCCAGTCAATGGGTGTTTCATTTCGGAAATGGTTGGGAAGATCATAGTGGTGTGATTCGTTTTGATGGGGCTCGGGAGCCCAGCCCCGTAAATATGCTGACAAATTTTAGAGATGTCATGCGAGGCGATTTAGTCGGCCTTAGTCCCAGTCATCACCATCAGTACCGTATTGATACAAAAACTTGGCGAGCCGAGGAAGAGCGAATATTTGCGCCCAATATTTATACGGAATTCCCGGTTATTGACCCTAGAGTGAGTTGTCGTCAAAACAAACGACTTATTATGATGTCAGCTGATGACCAGTCATTGCCTATTCATGGTAATCTGAACCGGACCAGTACCTTTGACATTGAATCGGGGAAGTTTTCCAGTTATCGCTATGATGACAGTCAGATTCCAGAAGAACATTTATTTGTTCCAAAGTCCGGCAGTGCTGTTGAAACAGCTGGCTGGATTGTTGGCACCGCACACGACTGGAAAAGACAGTTAACCGTGCTCAATGTATTCAACGTTGACGCTGTTGATGCCGGCCCTATCGCTACCGCTACACTACCTTACTCAATGCCGTTGGGGTTACATGGAAAATTTGTTGCAAGCGCATAATGTTAAGCGGAAGCCGCCGGGTTGGAGGGAGTTTTTTTACAATACTCTTTTTTGCTTGGCGATCGCCGGGGTACTGGAATACGTCGATTATCCGTACACGCCTTTGTTCGGGGATACGCTAATTGTTTCCTTGAGTATCGGTTGGTCAATTCACCTGGCATATCATCTGCTGGGTGGGTTGCTGGATAATTTTTTCCCGGTCTATTTTTCTGTGATTCTTTTGACCGCGATCGGGCTTAGTGTTGGTTTATTGATTGCCGGTACGATTGTCGCAGGTAATCCTTTGTTATTCTTTCAGGATAATTACACGTCGCTTGTTCTTGGAGTTTTTTTTGGAATTGTTGGGTTGGTCATATTCTCTACTCGGGAAAATCTGGCCAAAGTTAAGGCCCAATTGACACAGGCGAGAATAAACAAACAACAGCAGGAAAAATTGCAGCTTGAGACCGAGTTAAAACTGTTGCAGGCGCAAATAGAGCCTCATTTTTTATTCAATACCTTATCGAACGTTATTGGGCTAGTGCATACTAAGCCCCTACAGGCGGAGCAGACACTCATTAATTTGACAACGTTATTGCGATCATCGCTGCAACGTACTCGAGAGCAATCTGTGACACTAGTCGAAGAATTTACCATTGTTAAGGCTTATCTCGATATTCAAAAAATTCGTATGCAGGGCAGATTGAGTTATACCTTTTCTCCAGGGAATTTTACAGACGATTTAAGTTTGAAATTATGGCCCTTAGCGCCTTTGTTGGTGCAGCCTATAGTAGAAAATGCTGTCTTACACGGAATAGATCCCTCAGAGTTGGGGGGATCTATTCACGTCGATGCGAAAGTAGTAGAGTCGAATTTGCTAATCACAATCGCCGATAGCGGTTTGGGTATTTGTCAGGATGGCCCAGCGAAGGAGTCATCTGGGATGGGTGCCGGGCTGAGTAATGTCAGGAGCCGGCTTAAAATTTTGTATGGAGATGCGGCGTCTTTGACAGTGGCAGATAATAAACCGACGGGTGTTATTGTGACATTATTAATTCCTAGGAAAGAACAATGACGGTAACTGCTATTGTCGTCGATGATGAGTCCACGCTGGTTGATTATCTGGTCATCAAACTAGGCGAGCTGTGGCCAGAGCTCGTGATCGTTGGAACAGCCAATAATGGTCGCAGTGCGATTGCGCTTGCAGAAGAATTTGACCCGGATATTGCCTTTCTCGATATCCATATGCCTGGCTTGAGTGGTTTACAGGTTGCTGAAGCTTTACCCGCAAATACCAAAATTGTATTTGTTACTGCTTATGATGAGTTTGCCGTGAAAGCCTTTCAGCATGCTGCGGTTGACTACTTACTCAAGCCAGTAACAAATGCCAGATTAGGTCTAACTATTGAACGCTTAAAAAATTCACCCAGCCATCAAGATCGGTCTGTTTTGATGCAGTTTCTCCAAGCGGCTAGGGCTGACCAGAAAAATTACCTGCAGTGGATTCGGGCTGGCTATGATGACACCACCCAGTTGATTGCTGCTGAGGATGTTATATATTTCAAAGCCGACCATAAATACACGGAGGTGATTACCAAAGAGAGTATTTATGTCGTACGTCGAAGCATCAAAGAGTTAGGTGAAGAACTTGACCCCGCGCAATTCTGGCAAATTCATCGAGGTATTATTGTCAGGGTTGATCAGGTTGCTGCGGCTAAACGAGACCTGCGGGGACGTTATACAATTTCCCTGCGTGATCATCAGGATACGCTGCGAACTAGCCAGAGTTACGGACATTTATTCAGGCAAATGTAGTGTGGATATGAGTAATATCACGGCACGATTTTGCCGCAATATCCGCTGCCGTTTTCTATTGTGCCCCTAGGTAATGACGCCGCCGTTATGCTGGCGGTTTCGGAGATGGGATGTGGCGATTTTTTTGTTGCAGTCGTTAAAAAACAATTAATCAAAATCCTCTAGATTTCGCAGCTTGGGGTGTTTATGCTTCTGCAGCTAACAACCTCAGACTACGCTGTTACCTATGAGTTACTATAGGCCTCAGAAACCACTGCAATTTTTGTTTGAGACAGGCTCTGCTAATAAAAACATCAGCATATCCGGCCTTAAAAGCCAGAGGAATAATACGTTATGAGTAAACTATCTACGTTATCGCGATCTATTGTCGGCAAAGTGGCGATCGTGACTGGGGCCGCTAGCGGTATGGGCCGAGCGACAGCGCACTTGTTTATTGATGAGGGCGCGCGGGTGGCCATCATTGACATCAATGCCGACGCGTTAGCTGTGGTCGAAAAAGAGATTCGTGATGTCGGAGGTGATGTATTGGCTATCACTGCAGATTGTTCTGAGCAGTCAGAGGTCGTTGCTGCAATAAAGAAAACGGCTGCGCATTTTGGTGGTATTGATATATTGATTAACAATGCCGGTATCGCGATTCCGACTTTATTAACTGATGATCATTACGACAGTACTTGGGATAAATCGATCGCGGTGATGGCTAGTGCCCAGCAGTGGGCGGTTCGAGCTGCCTTACCTTATCTTGCGGCGGCTGATCATCCAAGAATTGTCAATATAGCGTCTACTGAGGCATTAGGAGCCACGGCCTATAACAGCCCTTATGTTGCCGCAAAACACGCCTCTGTAGGTTTGACGCGAGCGATGGCGGTTGAGCTTGGTAAGCAAGGTATTACGGTTAATTGTATCTGCCCGGGTCCGATACACACAGGTATCACGGCGGGAATTCCCGACGCTAGTAAAGAAATTTTTGCTAATAGGCGCACGGCCCTGCGTCGCTATGGGCTTCCCGAGGAAGTTGCCCACATGACTCTGAGTTTGGTGCTACCCAGTGCTAGCTTTATTACCGGCGCTTCGATACCCGTCGATGGCGGCTTAACGATTCGTAATGCATAGGAGACCAGCATGAATATTGAAAAAACAGCACAGCATTTTAATCTGACTGACAAAGTAATTGTTATCACGGGCGGTACCCGCGGTATGGGGCTCGAAATGGCGAAGGCGTTTGCACAAGCCGGTGCGAGTTTGGTTGTCAGTAGTCGTAAAGCTGATGCTTGTGCAGCTGTGGCCGCGGCTATTCGCGATGAAATTGGCACTGCTTGTATTGGGGTTCCCTGCCACGTGGCTGACTGGGATGCCTGCGATGCACTTGTCGATGCAGCGTATGCCGAATACGGTAGAGTTGATGTGTTAGTTAATAATGCTGGAATGTCCCCTCTGTACGATAAACTTAGCTCGGTCAGCAGAGACCTATTTGATAAAGTGATTGGTGTTAATCTCGCGGGACCTTATCGTTTGTCGGCGCTTATTGGTGAACGTATGGCAGAGGGCGACGGTGGTTCAATTATTAATGTAAGCAGCACCTCGTCATTGATGCCCGGAGCCAAGGAAATTCCCTATGCGGCTGCCAAGGCCGGTTTAAATGCTTTAACAACGGGGCTGGCACACGCTTTGGGGCCCAAGGTGCGAACGAACTGTATTTTACCGGGCCCTTTTTTAACCGACATTTCTAAAGCGTGGGATATGGATGCGATGTCAAAAGTTTTTGAGAAAACAATTCCAATGCAGCGTGCAGGTCATGCGGAAGAAATAGTAGGTGCAGCATTGTATCTGGCCAGCGACGCGTCCAGTTTTACTAATGGCGCTATCATCAAAGTCGACGGTGGCATGTCTTACGCAGCGAGCTGACAACATAAATCAGATTAAAATTGCGGCTGCATAATCCGGTTCTGCAGCCAAGCTGTGCGAGTAATAATCCCATCGTTTATTTTTAAGGGCTGGGAAAGACTGTTGCTGGATAGACGACTATATCCTGCGGATACGGAAGGGCAGGTTCCCGTCTCCCGGTAAGATAGTGCCGCCGCTAGGCGGTTTTCGGTAGGGTCGCCAAGTTCCTTACTTAAGTCATCTGCAACGGCGCAACCGGGGACGCTAACTTCTCCCGCAGCCACATTGTTGGCGGGTGAAAATCCGTCTGAGTAGCCACCAAACCCTTTCTCATTTAACGTTTCAAATTGAATCGTGAAGTAGGTTGTACCGCAGTTATCTTGAGGATAAAAGCCGAAGGGTTTACCGCAAGTGGCTGATCCAATTTGAATCACCTCGACGTCAATTCCCCGCAGGGCATTGATAATAGACTCACTGGCGGAACAGGTGTTTTCTCCTGTTAGAACAAAAACTCTAGGAAGGTTCAAGGTGGGAAGACCTTGTCCCGCACTGACTGAAAACCCTTGGCTGGTATTAAAAAACGGCACCGGCTCGAGACTTTGGCGGGTAATCGGATTGGTGTTCGGATACTTATCGTTGAATCGCAGTTCTTCGAAGGTTTTATCAGCGGTGGAAGCCATTCCTGCAATCATGTATGACAGCTCGCTAGCGATGGCGAGAAAACCGCCAGTGTTATAGCGAATATCGATAATAAGGTCGCTAATACTATTTGCCTGCAGTAATTCTATGGCATCGATTAACGCGCGTTCAGCCACTGATATGTGGGAATGAAAAGCCAGATAGCCAACGTTGCCAGTCGCCGTAGGTATAGTGCGTACATTTTGAACGGTTTCGGCGGTGACATTTGCTGACACCATGGTGATTGTGCGGGTGGCAGACGTTCCGGCTTCTTGTACGACGAAACTGTGAGTTTCTCCCGCATCACTGGGAAACAGCCCCGCATTTATGATGCCGATGTCGACGTCGGTATTTGCGTAAATCAGATCGACACCATCAACTTCGAGAATTTTCTCTCCTCGCTTCAGATTAATGTTTGCCGCTGTAGCGGGAGAGTTAGCGTCGGTGTAGGCAACAACCAGGTTCCTTGGTGGCACATCGTCGATAATAACCCACTGTGCGCCGTAACCTGCCTGGATACCCGACTCAGACAGCGAGATCCACTCTTCGGTAGCATAAGTGAAGTGGAACTTATCTTTTGGACTGCCGGATGCGGTTGTAGCTTCTGTCACGAGTAAGTCAAAGTAGTCGGCGGTTGAATAGAGGGCGGGGTCGCGGTCGATAATCTCGTTGTACCAGAGGTAGGTGTCGTTGCTAAAAGAGCGCAACCAATTATTTTCGTCGGTGATAGAGCCGATATCATCGCGATAGGCTAGGTTGGTGGTTGGGTCGATGCCGGTTCTTGGCATTGCACATTGGTCGGCAAAATTAGCGGCTGAGGTAAATACGTTTTGAGTCCAACTGTTGGTTGCCGGCGGGTTACTATCAACGCCATTGCCGCCCCCGCCTCCACTCCCACCACAGGCAGCCAGGGTGGTCATGATGAAGAATGAGAATGCGATGTGTCTAAAGTGCACTAAATACAGCCTCTGAAAATCACTCCAGTTGCGATGTTCCCAGAGTGTGTAACGTAGATTGTGATAATTCACTACGGCGTAGAGTAGTGCGGTGATATTAACTACTTTTCCTCCTATATAGACTACCTTCATTACAGTCTAAGAATCAAACTATGTTCGCTCTAATGTAATGCCGATCTAATATAAGCTGAAGTGGTCGCGGGTAAACATCGTTCGGTGTATCAGCGTTTTTACAATTCTAGTGATGCGAGTCATTACTGTTAAATGCTGGATAATGGTCGCATGCATTCTCAGTAAGCCAGATGAGGCACTGCAATTAATTCACGAATACAGGTATGATGGAATGACTCGGCCGCAGAGGCATCGATGTGACATAACCCAATAATATGGAATCGCGATAATGAAAGAATCACTATTTAGTACCGCTTTGGAAGAGAATGATGGGGTTCTTAGCGGTCCTTTTCGCCAGCCTCGTCAGATGCTTGCCGAGCAGGAATACGATGGGCATTTATCGATTCATGATGATAGTCAGGCTCAGGAGTTGGGCTTTAGTGGGGCGCCAATTGAGGGGCCAACCCATTTCTCACAGTTTGAGCCACTAATGTATAAAATTTGGGGTGATCAGTGGCTGGAGAGTGGATGTATTAGTTCTCATTTTAAAAATGTAGTGGTAGAGGGCGATGAAGTTCAGGCTTTTGCTGAAATTCCAGCGGCCGGTGCCACGATTACCAAAATATGGGCGACAAAAAAAACCGGTGAGCCGGTATTAGTCGGGACTGCATCGCTAGGGCCGGACCATCCGGAAACCGAGCTCGATAAGTTAATGGCATCACGTCCTACACCAGACAAGTTAGTTATTCTCGAACACATGAGTATCGGCGATAAATCAACAAACGTTGATAAAGTTCGGATGGACTACGATCAGCATTTGGGCAATAGTTATCCCTTCACCTTGGCCAATAAACTCGATAAAATTACCGAGAATTGTGCCTGGTATAGCGTCGATGGCGCGGTGGTATCTCCCTGGGGGAAGCCAATCATCCCTATTGAAATGATTAGTCCTCTGGTAACTCATACTTCCTCTGGCTTAAAGTCTCAGGCCAAAGGCCCTGCAATAGGACTGTTTGCCGATCTGGAAATTAGAATGATAAAGGGACCTTTATTTGTCGGTCAGGATTACCTATTAGAGCGAGAAGTGGTCGGCCTGGGTGAAAGCCGGCGGACCGAGTCGGTTTGGATAAAAACGTTGATTAAAGATCCTCAATCGGGGGAGCTGTTAGCAACAACCTTACTAAATTCCGCAACGCTAAAACACTCTTATGCGAAGTATGAAGAGGAGGCAAAACGTATCGGCAAGGTATCGTAATGATAAAAAGGGGTTACCATTTATTAATGCAGGGACAAAAAACCCGTAGATATAATGTGGTGACCCTTCGTTCAGCCGGTAATATTGAGGATCTACTTTAGATCTTTGATCATGAAATCAACCACCATTTTTAGTGCTTCATCGCTGCAGTCAGTGCACAGGCCGCGGGCAGGCATTGCACTGCCTATGCCTTCGATGGTATTCAGATAAACCTCCTCTATACCGTAGCTTAAGCGGAATTCCCAGTCGGCCTTACTACCGACCATAGGTGCACCATGCATACCATTTTCGTGGCAAACCACACAGGTTTCAGCGAATATCTCCTCGGCAGAGCGGTCCTTTGCTAGTGATGCAGGGGCAACAGCAAATAGACTGATTATTAACGCAAGACGTTGAATTTTTTTGGTAATCATTGATCGCCCTTAAAATCTGTACGGTAATTGCGTTCGGTCTGTGAATCACAAATAATCAATGATCATACTACAGACCAAAATAAGAATACGACTATGAAGTTTTTTTCAACGGCATTGGCATTGACACTAGTTACGAGCTTTTGTTTATCACTAAGTGCTGAGCGTCTTATCGACGAGAAAGTAAAGGTGACCTCCAACTACGATTGGAGCAATTATGCACAAGATAAAGGTTCGTCAAAATATGCGCCCTTGGATCAAATCAATCGATCGACGGTAAAAGACTTACAGATCGTCTGGTCCTGGGATTCAACGGACAATCAGCGCGTTACGTTGCGCCCGCAACAGGTTCCTCTGTCGTTCAAGGCGACCCCAATCAAAATAAACAACACACTGTTCACCAGCACGTCACTGGGAGCGGTTGTCGCTCTCGATGCGCAGACGGGTGCGTTACAGTGGGAGTTTGATACGGAGACATGGAAGGACGGCCGCCCAGTCAATTTAGGGTTTCACCATAGAGGTGTGTCCTATTGGGAAAATAGCGGGAAAAAGCGAATTTTGATGCCGACTAACAATGGCTATTTGTGGTCGCTGGACGCTGAAACAGGATTACCAGATTCTCTGTTTGGTGATGGTGGTAAAGTCGATTTAACAGAAGGTTACGGCCGTGAAATCAATCGCAAACATTATGGGGTGACGGCCGCGCCGACTGTTGTCGGTGATATTGTCGTTATCGGCGGTCTTGTTGCTGATTATCCGTTAATGGATTTGCCTCCCGGTCATGTTCGGGGTTTTGATATACATACCGGTAAACAGCGCTGGATCTTTCACTCAATTCCACAGCATGGCGAGTCTGGCAATGATACCTGGGAAGACGACTCATGGAAGCGCGCCGGTGCCGCCAATGTATGGACATTGATGAGTGCAGACCCTGAGCTTGGTTACGTCTACCTGCCCTTTGGTACCCCCAATAATGATTGGTATGGGGGTGCTCGGCCAGGTGACAATCTATACGCTGAGTCACTTGTTTGTCTCGATGCAAAAACCGGTAAGCGTGTTTGGCACTTTCAGATGGTGCACCACGGTTTGTGGGATTATGATTTACCGGCGGCGCCTAATTTGGTGGATATTAAGGTTGATGGGAAGGCCATCAAGGCAGTAGCACAAGTGTCCAAACAGGGGTTTGTCTATGTTTTGGATCGTGTTACCGGGGCCCCGGTGTGGCCAATAGAAGAGCGGGCGGTTCAGCGCAGTAACGTGCCGGGGGAGCATAGTTCGCCAACGCAGCCAATACCTAGTAAACCAGAGGCCTTTGAACTTCAGGGTATTTCAGATGCCACATTAATTGATTTCACACCTGAGCTCAGAGCCGCCGCCGAAAAAATTATCAGTCGATTTGACCATGGCGAATTATTCACACCGCCGTCCTTAAACGGCACTATTCAGCTACCGGGCTGGGGGGGCGGCGCCAACTGGTCCGGTGCCGGTTTTGATCCAGAAACCTCGATGTTTTATATTCCCTCTATGACTATGCCTTCGGTTGTTCAGTTAGTTGAACCGACAAAAGATGGGACCACTGAGAATCGATATATTCGCGGTGGTACTCGGAATGTGCGTGGTCCCCAGCGACTGCCGCTAACTAAACCACCTTACGGTCGTATCAGTGCAATAAATTTGGATACTGGGGAGTATGTATGGGTAAAACCCAATGGAGAAGGCATCAGACAAAAAATTATCGATATGGGTATTGACGACCCCGGACCGGTAGGAACTTTCACCATATCAGGCCCGCTGGTAACAAAAATGCTGTTGTTTCAGGCGGTAACTGATAACAAGAAACATCTGCTGACGGCCTATGATAAGCAGACTGGTGAGACTGTCCATCAGTTTGAATTGCCCGCTGCTCCCGGTGGCACGCCGATGACGTATATGGTCGATGGAAAACAATACATTGTCATTGCTGTTGGCGGTGTTAAAGACGCGAGGCTTGTCACTTTGGCCCTTCCTTGAGCCTGTAACTCTGAGGTATCGCTCCGGCATTGTCGGTGGGCTTTTAGTCAGTACACAAATGCGTATTTAGCGGCTCTGTTGAAAATAGCGCGATAGGCCAGACCTCTCTTGACTGCTGTCTTCAAAGCCGGCCTGTTGGTTGGCTGGGACAACAGAGTTGATAGGGCCATTGGCCGCCTACACACCTCGTTTATACCGTCCTGAGCGATCAATGTAATTAACTGATTGAATGGGAGATATATTGCATTTATTTGTTGTTACTTTAGATGGGGTTTTCTGTGCGGCCCGGTCATCCATTTAAATCGAATGGCTGCTCGGGTCGCAATACATAAGTATCTAATCGACAAATGATTACTCGCCGATAAAGTTGGCGTTACGTTTTTCTAAAAATGCGGTCACACCTTCTTTGTGATCTTTTGTGCGTCCGGCTTCTTTCTGATACTTACGTTCCAGATGAATCTGCTGTTCGAAGCTATTATTTAAAGAATCCCACATAGCTTTGCGAATTAAGGTGACAGATTTCGGTCCTTTTGCTAGTCGAACGGCTATTTCCATAGCGTCCTCCATTATCGCATCATCCTCGGTAAGACGGTTAACTAACCCCCACTCAAAGGCTTTTTCGGCGGGCAGTTTCTCTGCCAGCAATGCCAGTTCCATGGCTCGGCCCCAGCCAACAAGGCGTGGCAACATAAACGTTGAGCCGCCGTCAGGCACCAGGCCTATGCGAGCAAACGCCTGCAGAAAATAAGCGGATTTGGCCGCTAAAGTAATATCTGCAATCATCGCAAAGCTGGTACCAACGCCTGCGGCCACACCGTTAACGGCGCTCACAACAGGCATATCCAGTTCTTTAATTGTTAGCAGTATCGGGTGGTAAAATTTTTCCAAACCTTCACCCATATCGGATTCAGCAATAACCCCTTCAGGCATTGGTTCTTTTAGCGAATCGGCGGTGCGATCTGTCAAGTTTGCACCTGAGCAGAATGCCCTGCCACTGCCGGTTATTAAAAGACAGCGAGCTTTCATTGCTGCGACCTGCTTTAAAGCAATAGATATTTCCTTGAGCATTTGCATGCCGATCGCGTTGAGGGCTTCAGGATGCTTAAAGGTAAGTACTGCAACGTTATCATCGGTTATTTCTAAACTAATTCTTTCAAAAGACATGATATTTTCCGCTGTTATTTTTAGTAGCAAATAGTCGTAGACTGTAGTTTGGCATTGGATATTAGGGTAAGTCTTATTCCTCTTCAAGGGCAAAAGCGATCAGCGTATCCGACATGGTGATCGGCGATCCACTGTTACCTCCCGCGGCCACGACAACAATTTGTCGTCGAGAGCCATCAATATCGCTTATCTCATAAGACATGGGTGTTGCGTTAGCAGGAGAGGGTAATCGCGTTTTCCAAACTTCTTTTCCATTACGATTATCGAATGCGCGCAAGTAGTTATCCATGGTGGCACCAATAAACGTAATGCCACTGGCGGTCATGAGTGGCCCGCCGAGGTTAGGTGTCCCGGTATTAAGGCCTATGGGTAATGGGGCGAGATCCCGCGTTGTTCCCAGTGTCGACTGCCACAACTGCTCACCGGTTTTCAGGTCGATGCCGGTTAGTGTTCCCCAGGGAGTAGGATTGCAGGGAATACCAAGTGGCGACATAATCATCTCGCGCCACATACCAAAGGGCATACCAGACTGCAGTGATATTTCTTTGCCTGGGTTGTCTTTGCGGAGTCTCGAATAATCAGCGCTGGGGAAAAGTTTGACTTTAAAGGCGAGGTTGGAGGCATTGACAACCAGTAGCTGTCGTCGCTGATCAATGGCCAAGCCCCCCCAGTTAATACCACCAGCGTTGCCGGTGAACATTAGCGTCCAGTCTGTTGATGGTGGCGTGTACATACCCTGGTAGTGGAGACTCTCCATTTGCTGTCGGCACTGGGACTTGTCCCAGGGGGTCAGCCCATAAGTATCATTCAGATTGAGATCATTGTGGGCAACGGATTTGGGTAAAATGGGGATCGGCTGAGTCGGTGAAAGTACCAGGTCGGGAAATTTTTTGTTCTGTGGTACCGGGCGCTCTTCTACCGCAAACAGCGGCTTACCGTTACGACGATCGAGGATAAAGATAAAACCCATTTTAGTACCCTGGGCGACAGCGGGTATAGTTTTACCGTCGCGCTGCAGTTCAAACAGCGTCGGTTGAGCAGGGGTGTCAAAGTCCCAAAAGTCTCTATGTACAAATTGGTAGTGCCACTCGATTTCGCCGGTATCACCATTCATGGCAACCAGCGAAGACCCGTAATGACCTCGTTCAGGGCGGCCATCGCCACTATACTCACGGAAATAATCGGGTAGTGGGTTTCCGGTTGGCGCGTAAACTAGATTGAGTTGCTCATCGGCTATCATCGGCGCCCACACATTGGGTGTTGCTAATGCGTAGCCACTATCGCTGACACCGTGGCTAGCATAGTCGTATCCGGGAGGTGCCATGTCCTGTGCCCAAACTAATTTTCCACTACGAGCATCGAAGGCTCGAACAACACCGCTGGGGGCATCGATGCCACTGCCATCGGATACGGAACCTCCAATGACGACCTTGTCGCCAATAATAGCGGGTGGCGATGTGTGCTGATACTCACCAACATAAGCGACATTACCTGGACCGATGGCCGTGTTGACTTCACCTTTTTTACCGAAGTCCGTGCAGGGTTTACCGGTCTTTGCATCCAGGGCGATAAGCCGGGTGTCATTGGTGTTGCTGAATATTCTGGCTGCACAGTGTTGATTGTCGGTTATTTGCGGATCGCGCCAGAAACTCACGCCTCGGCAAACTAGATTATTAGCATAATGCCCTTGCAGATTGACTTTAGGATCGTGTGACCAAAATTCTGCGCCGGTTGCGGCATCAAGGGCGACAACGCGATTAAATGGTGTGCAGAGATAGAGAATACCCTCGACGAGTATAGGTGTCGCTTCAAAAGAGGTTGACGCCCTGACGCTGGCTGAACCTCTCGATATTTCGCCAGTGTGGTAAGACCACAGCGGTTGCAGCCTGTGGATGTTGGCCGAGGTGATCTCTTGGCTGTCGGTGTATTGCCGGCCCCCTTCGCCCCCATAGAGAGAGACTGAGCTGGCATCGCGCGTTTGTGCAGGTGTGTTAGCGGGGGGAGGGTCTTGGTATTGTTCGCAACCGGTGAGAATTACTAGCAGAGAGAGGTACAACAAAACAGCGGGATTGATTCCAACGTTGGTTTTGGTTGTGTCTATCATCTTCCGATGCCCCCAATGTTAAAGCGCCCATACACAGACGGATAGGTCTGCGCATAATGCTGCTCTAAAAGGAACTACTAGCAAATTGGTGGGACCGCTAGTAGAACCCCTGTTTGTTGGTTATAACGCTGATGCATCTCCGGATTTTTTAAACAGTGTCCGCTCCTTGATTTTTTTGATCAGCGCACGCAGGTGATAAGGCATAATGAGCATGGCAGGCGTGACAATCAAGGTTAATAGCGTTGCGAAGGTAAGTCCTGAAACAATCGCTGATGCCAGGTGTGTCCAAAACGATGCAACTGGTCCGCCGAATTCTATGTTGCGGGAAAATACATCCACTGATGTGCCCAACGCCATCGGCAGCAGGCCAAAGCCTGTGGTAAATGTCGTAAGAAATACCGGTCTAAGTCGCTGTGCGCCTGTTCTGACAATGACATCTTTAATATGCCAGTCTTTGTGTTCAATTCGAAGGTAATTATAGGTGTCGATCAACACAATATTGTTGTTAACTATGATACCTGCCAACGCCACAATACCCACTCCGGTCATTACCGTACTGAAGGTTTGGTCAAATATTATTAGGCCTAACAACACGCCGACTGTCGACATAATTACCGCCGAGAGGATAAGGGCCGACTGATAAAAATTGTTGAATTGCGTAACCAATAGGATTGCCATCAGTAACAGTGCCAAAATGAAGGCAGTGCCAACAAAGGAGGCAGAGGCTTGCTGTTCTTCATTCGAACCACGAAATTGAATGTCTATACCGGCGGGGATATTAGCCGTTTTTAGCCATTCGACCATCTGCTCGACGACAGCTGCGGGCACAACTTCGTCAGTCGTGTTGGCTCGCACTAACATCACGCGTTTGCCATCTAGCCGGCTGATGCTACTGACTTTTGCTTTGGGCGCGCGGGTTACAAATGAGGAAAGTGGCACTTGCCCATTGATCGTATTGACTCTCAATTGATCCAGCTGATGAATTCCTCGTTCATCAACTGGATAGCGAATACGTATATCAACTTCTTCTTCTGCGTCATCCGGGCGATATTGACCAATCATGACACCGTTGGTGAGCAGTTGCACGGCCGTTCCGGCGACCGTGACATCGGCACCGAGCATGGCTGCTCTAGCGCGATCAACCTTGATTTCCCACTCTATGCCGGGCACTGGCGTGGTATCGTCGATACCAACCAGCCCTTCAACATTCTCCTCCATGTATTTTTTAATCATTCGTGACGTAGTAATCATGGAATTGATATTCTGGCCACTGAGCTGAATTTGAATTTCTTTGCCAATGGGCGGTCCCGGTTCTGGATTAATAACGTCTATGCGAACGCCGGGGATATCACTGGTCACTTGGCGATATAAGTCGTTGATTTCATAGCCATCAATATCGCGATCTCGGCGATCAGAAAATTCGATGAAGAACGAACCGATATTGTCACTGGCAGTACTACTGCTACTGCTACTAAAACCCTGTGGGCCGGTGCGGGTGTACATGGTTTTGAAATGGCCGGCATCGACTAATTTGTTTTCTACATCAACCACAATATCGCGGATTTCTGCGGCGGAAAAGTTGCCTTGGGATGAGACTAAAACCTGCGTGAAATCTGGGTCACGATCAGTAAACAATACCACGCCTCGGTTGTTGGCAGCGTAAAGTGAAATAATGCTGTAGAGAACAACGAAAGTGATAAATAGTGTTAAAAATGCATGATCAACAGCAAATCTGAGCACCCGTGCATAGGTGCCGGTAATACCACCAAGGGTTGTGGTATCACCAGATTCCAGGGTGTCGTAGTAATGTTTGGTTTTTTTGTCGGCTTTGATTGGCTTTGAAAACAGCGCGCCTAGAACCGGTGCAAACAGTAGTGCGTAAAGTAGTGCCCCTGCCATGACTGCGAAGACGGTTACCGGCAAATATTTCATGAAGTCGCCCATGACTCCCGGCCAGAACAATAGCGGTAAAAAAGCGGCCAAGGTGGTTGCTGTAGATGCTAGTACGGGCCAAAACATTCGCTTTGTGGAGTCGATATAGGCCTCTGTCGGAGAAAGCCCCTCGGTCATTTTCCGATCGGCATATTCAATAATGACAATAGCGCCGTCAACGAGCATACCCAGCCCAAGCAGCATCCCAAACATCACCATCATATTGTAGGTGTAGTCTAGATAACTCAGAATAATAAACGAGAAAAGGAATGAAAAAGGAATCCCCAGTGCCACCAGAATACCTGAGCGCAAGCCAACAGCGGCGACGACAACAACTAGCACCAATAACATTGCGGTAGTAATGTTACCTTCCAGCGTGTTGACTTGTTCAAGCGTTGATGGTGCCTGATCGTTCATAAACCGAACATTCACTGACACTGGGAAATTCACAGCTTCTTCATTAACGATACGTCTAACTTCGTCAACAGTATCGATCAGGTTTGCATTCTTACGTTTTGAAATTTCAAGTGATATTGACGTTTGACTGTTAGCACGGGTGAAATTGACGGCGTCCTTAAACGTTCTTCGAACCTCAGTAACGTTGGATAGCGTTATTACACCATCAGCACTTGCCTTGATGGGTAAGTCGAGCACGTCTCTTCCGCTTTCCAGTAGTCCAGGTACCTTTACCGAGAAGGATCCTTTGCCGGTATCCATAGCGCCCGCTGCAATCAGTCGGTTGTTGGACGAGACCGCGTTAAACAGTTCATTGTTGGTGATGCCATAGGTTTCCAGCTGTGCAGGGTCTACGACCGCTTCTAATAACTCTTCACGATGACCTTGCAGGTCGGCGCTGAGTACGCCGGGAATGGTTTCCAGTTTGTCACGCATCTTCCGCGCGATATTATACAGTGTTCTCTCGGGCACATCGTTACCCGCAAATGAAACCACAACAACAGGGAATTCGGCTGCACGAATTTCATTGATAATCGGTTCTTCTGCTGTCGATGGAATTTTTGCCTTGGCTTTGTCAACGGCTTCTCTAACGTCGGAAATCGCTTGATTAGATTCGAAAGATACATCAAATTCGATAATCAAAACCGCAGAACCTTCGCCGGCGGAGGCAGAAATTTCCTTAACCCCTTCGATGGCTCTCAGTTCCAGTTCCATTGGCTTCGCCAATAACCGTTCGGAATCTTCTGGAGAGATGCCTTCGTGGGGAACAATGACCACAACAACAGGGACTGAAACGTCGGGGTTGGATTCCAGTGGAATATTTGAATAGGCAGTCCACCCCATCAATATGAGCACAACCATAATACTCAGGGTGGTTCTTGATCGATTGATCGCAACATGGATGAATTTCATGGGTTAGGCCTTGGTGTCCATTAAGTTAACGAGTTAAGTCGTTGTTGGTAGCGGCTTACAAATTTTCCAGCGGTGCTAAGTCTACTTTGACCTTATTGCCACTAAAAACGACTTCCTGGCCGACAACAATAATCGTCGCGCTATCGGGTAATCCTGACACCCAGACACCATCGACACTTTCTTCCACTACGTGAACTGGCGCAAACTCTACAATGTTATTGTCATTAACCAGCTTCACCCCCATGACGCCCGCATCATCGAGCACCATAATCGCTGGTGAAATAGCATGAGCTGATTGCATCGCCAAGGGCATACTGATTTTGGTAGTAATTCCGGCTCTTATGGACAGGTCGGGGTTGGGGACCTCGATTTCAACACGATAAGCCCGGGTATTTACATCCGAGGACTGGCCGATGAACCTAATCACCCCTGATAAAAATTCGCCGGTGATTAGTTGACCGGTGACCACGTCACCGAGTGTAACGTTGGCAATATCTTTCTCGGCAACTTGGCCAATCATTAACATGGGGTCTGCGTCGAGCACCCATGCGCAAACATCGCCTACTCTCAAAAAGTCACCTAACTCAACGGGTTGGTCTTCGACAACGCCTGAAAAAGGACTTTTCATTTGAGTGTGCGCGAGCTGCAATTTTGCCCGGCTTAATGATGCATTAGCCGACTCCATGCGCGCTTTGGATTGAGCGACATTAGTCTCTGCCTGCAGCCCGCGGGTACCTAAATCTTTGACGCCTGCATATTCGAGGGCTGCCTGTATTTGGATAGCTTTAGCTTCAACCACCGATTTATCGCGGGAGTCGATGGCGATCTTGCACAAAACGTCTCCGGTGTTGACCGTCGCGCCTTTTTCTACCGGCAATGCAACGACGCGTCCCGCCGCCTCAGCTCTGACCTTAACCTGCCGATTTTCCTCTGTTCGGCCCCTGACCAGTAACTGGGTTCGTCGTTCAGTTGCTATGCTGTTTATCGCGCGAACTAAGGGCACGTTGGGTGTAGAGCTTTCGGTAGTTGACAATTGCTGCGAGTCAGCCACATTTTGATCAGGTCCGTCCTTAAAAAGGCCTGAAAGTAGCCATAGAAAAACAATCAAAGCAATGATTGAAGACGCCAGATATTTTTTATTCAAGATCTAAAAACTCCTTGGGTGGCCAAATGTATGGCAAGTTCCTAAGCTGTTTGCGGTTACAATGTCAGTAGGGCTGGTTCATTGGTCAAGTTGATAATAAAGCCGCCCGTTACACCTATTGTAACAAGGATTTATTGCTGTCAGCGGCATTAAAGGGTTACGGTTGGTTAACGTCTGGTAAAGAAGCTTATACGGTTTAAAGGCCTTTCCAGATCACCTTGACCGCTACAGACTATCGATTTGCTGTGCTTTATAGTTAACCCGGAGATGTCCGTTGTAAAGGCTTCCGCGACCAATGTGCGACAGCGGGGACGAATAGGGTCAATAGCGCTCTGAATCAGTTTCTTATTGCCGTTATTAATCCAGAATGATCGAGGTAGCGGTAGTTATGGTCTGGGAAATTACTTGATCAACGGGGCTGCAATATGCGAATCTACGGCGCAAAAAGTGATTTAAAAAATAGAGCATAAAGTAAACGGGAGCACACTATGGCTTTAAAGAAACGCATCGCGGTCACCTTGCCAGCGGGACCCAATATTGAAGATACGGTGAAACGGATTAAATGGGCTGAAGATAATGGCTTTTCTGATGCATGGTTCAGTGACTCCGGTGCTCCCGACTCGCTGACTCAGGTAGCAGCGATAGCACACCACACAACTAATCTGCGGATCGGTATTGCTGTCACACCGGTCTACACGCGCTCCCCTTCGGTGCTGGCCGCTTCTGCGAACGTCATTGGTCAAGTGTTACCGGGCCGATTCGTTATGGGGCTGGGGTCTTCGAGTCAAACCATTATGGGTAAATTTAATGGCATCCCATTGGAAAAACCACTCACGCGGGTTAAAGAAACTGCGCAGTTAGTGAAAATTATGTTGGCGGGTGAAAAGACTAGTTTTGATGGTGAGACTGTTTCCAGTAATGGTTATCGACAGGCGCCGATGGAGAACCCGCCACCGGTTTATCTTGCTGCATTGCGCGAAAACATGATTGAAATGGCAGCGGAGGTTGGTGACGGGGTAATATTTAATCTATGGCCGAAAGGCGCACTGCCAAAAATGATGGAGCATGTGGCTATTGGTGCTGCGCGTGCCGGCAAAAAAGTCGAGGATGTAGAAATTGTAAACCGCGCTATGGTGCTATGCACTGACGACAAAGCCTATGGACGTAAATTGTTCCGTGCGGCTTTCGCGCCATACTTTGCCACACCGGTTTACAATAAGTTCCTTGCATGGGCAGGCTATAGTGATGCTGCAAATACCATCAACGAGGGCTGGGCGGCAAAAGACCGTGAAAAAACAGGTAATGCCCTGACCGATGATTTGATTGATGAAATAGCTATTATTGGCACCCGCGAGGAAATTCAACAGCGCATTCGTTCCGATGCTGACGGTGGCGTTCACACGCATATTATTGCGCCGCTGGCAGCGACGGCAGACGACTTGAATGATACCTTCGAAGCATTTACTGCCGAGAACTTCCAATTTTAGTAGCACAACTCAATAGGCTCTCTATTGAACTTCTGACTTCAATCTGTGGCCCTGCTGTCGGTTAGAGGGCTGATAGATTGACCAGTATCACTGACTGTTTGGCCGTGTTATGTCATTTTTTCCTATCGAATATATCGATCCTGTATTTCGCCCACCCAGCGAGGGCCGTTCACTTATTCTGCAGGTCACCAACGGTTGTTCTTGGAACAAGTGCACCTTCTGCACTATGTATACGGCGGAGCAGAAACGCTTTCGTCCCAAGACGGTCGACCAAATAGAAGCAGAGCTTCGTGACCTTTCCATGTCCGGTTATCGTGTGCATAAGATATTTCTCGCGGATGGTGACGCAATGACGCTGTCATTTCGCCGACTACAAGATATAATGAGAGTCATTAATATATATTACCCAAATGTTGAGCGGGTTAGTTCTTACTGTCTTCCCCGAAACTTGAAAAACAAGTCAGTTGAAGAATTAGCCGAATTAAAAAAAATGGGGCTTACGCTAATGTATGTTGGCTGCGAGAGTGGCGATAACGAGTTGCTTAGTTTGGTGGAAAAAGGTGAAACCTATGAGTCTTCGTTGGCAGCATTGCAAAAAATCAAACAGGCAGGGATGGAGAGCTCGGTGATGATTTTAAACGGCTTGGGTGGCCCTGAACTCAGCGAGCGACACGCAATCCAGTCCGCTCGATTGATGAACGAGGCGCAACCGGAATATCTCTCTAGTCTGGTTATCGAGCTTCACCAGGACGGTGATCGATTTATCGACAAATTTGATGGGCGCTGGCGACCATTGACGCAGCCTGAATTGTTCAACGAAATGTATGTATTGCTAGACAACCTTGAGTTGGATAATACCGTCTTTCGGTCTGATCATGCGTCCAACTATCTCGTGTTAAAAGGACGGTTAGGACGAGATAAGGTGGTATTGCTGAATACTATTGAAACAGCGATCAACCGTCCGGGTGTTATCCCCTTGCGCCACGAATGGCAGCGGGGATTATAGATGAATGTTCTGAAACAATAAGCCAAACGTTAATGATACAAAAGGAAGGAAAAATAATGAAAAAAGTACTACGTGTTATTGTATTGTTGCCGGCAATTCTATTTATCGGAATCGGTATGCGCTGGTTAGTCGATCCACAAGGCGCGGCGGCAGCTCTTGGTATGCCGCTTTTGGATGGTATCGGTCGTAGTTCCCAGATCGGTGATGTTGGTGGCTTCTTTTTGGTCACTGGAATCATGGTCGTTTTAGGCGTGATTACCGGCAAGCGTGCATGGTTTCAGGCCCCGGCCCTATTGTTAATGATGATAGCCATATTCCGTATTCTTGCCTGGTTGTTGCATGACGCCGCACTGGCTACGTCGATGATTGCGGTAGAGGTGGTACTCGCCGTGTTGTTTATGTTCGCATCGGCCCGGTTGACAAAAGACTGATGAAAAAAGCTATTCATAGGAAAAACTACAGCCGTCATTTTGCCGCATTGATTGTATTGTTTGTGTCGCTGCAAGCTAGTGGCGAACAACCCAACGTTATTCTTATTTTGGCGGATGACTTGGGGTTTTCTGACATAGCGCCCTTTGGCAGTGAGATATCGACGCCTTCGATTACAGCCTTAGCTGAAAACGGTGTCAGTTTTACTAATTATCATACCTCTGCCAGCTGCGCCCCAACTCGAGGAATGCTGTTAACCGGTGTAGACAGCCATCGTAATGGTGTGCCAAACATTCCTGAAGCCATTCCCCCAGAGCAGGCGTCGCAGGCGAACTATAAAGGTGTGCTCGGTAACAACGTGGTTACTGTAGCAACCTTGCTGCAAGGTGCCGGTTATCACACGTATATGGCGGGCAAATGGCATTTGGGTAAAACGGCAAATTTATTGCCGAGTAGTCGGGGCTTTGAACGTACGGTAGCGATGGCGGATACTGGCTCAGATAACTGGGAGCAAAAGCCTTATATACCTATCTATGAAAAGGCGAATTGGTATGCGGATGGCAAAGAAACAACGCTGCCCGAAGACTTTTACTCCTCTCGTTACCTGATTGATAAAACCATTGAGTTTATCGATTCTAACCGTGGTGATGGCAGCCCGTTTTTTGCTTATGTTCCTTTTCAGGCCGTTCATATACCGGTGCAGGCACCGAAAGCATTTATCGATAAATATATGGGTGTTTACGACGAGGGTTGGACAGTGCTCCGAGAGCAGCGACAGGCCCGTGCTAAGCAATTGGGTATTGTTCCTGAGACCAGTGATATGGTGACGATGTCTACTACCAGTTCGTGGGATATCCTGACTGACAGTGAAAAAAGCTATCATGCAAAGCGTATGGCGGTTTATGCTGGCATGGTTGATGCGATGGATTTCCACATTGGACGATTAGTGGATTACCTTAAAAGTACCGGCCAATTTGAAAATACGGTTTTTATATTTACCTCAGATAATGGCAGTGAAGCTTCTGGCTCAGACAACTTTAATAATAAAGTGATGCGCTTTGGGTTGGGATTGCAGGATTACAATAATGACTATGAGACGCTGGGGGCAAAGGGCAGTTACAGCACTATTGGGCCAAGCTTTGCCAGTGCTGCAGCGTCGCCTTTATCTTACTACAAGTTTTATGCTGGAGAAGGTGGTTTACGCGTTCCGCTGGTTATTTCAGGGAATTCGATTGCTGCGAGTCGACAGAAAACAAATGCTTTTAGTTACGTTACGGATATCACTCCAACCATTCTTGAAATTGCCGGGGTAGCGCGGCCCGGCCAACATTATGGTGGTCGTTTAGTGGAACCGATTATTGGTAAGAGTTTGTTGCCGTTGCTGAAGGGAGAGGCCAACACGGTCTACTCGGAAGATGATGTGATCGGTTATGAGCTCGGAGGCCATGCAGCCCTGTTTCAGGGTGATTATAAAATTGTCAATATCCGAGGGCCAGTGGGCGATGATATCTGGCACCTTTATAATATCGTTAGTGACCCCGGTGAGACGATTGACCTTCGCGAAAAAATGCCCGGCCGGTTTTTGACTATGCTGGAAAACTATCAAGTCTATGTCAGAGAAAATGGCGTGCTGCCTGTTCCTGAGGGATATCAACAAGTTCGCCAGGTGCTTATCAATGGCATGCGCGACCGTTTTGGCGATAATGTATTGATACTGCTTTTTACTTTAATAATAATGATTCCACTGTATTTCACCTATCGTTTTGCTCAGCGAAAAAACGTATAGATATAGTTTCTTCTCCTCTTAATTTTTTTATAGGGGTATTAAAAATAATGAAAGGTATACTCAATGCGAGCATGGAAAGTAAGTAGTTTTGGTGAGCCCATGGATGTACTGGCGCTGGATGAAAATTGCGCATCAATTGAGCCTGGTAGCAGTCAAGTCAAAGTGAAAGTCGAGGTCGCCGGTCTTGGCTTACCTGATGTTTTTATGTGCAGAGACAATTATCCATTAACACCTGAGCTTCCTTTTGTTCCATCCCAAGAGGCTGTAGGAGAGGTTGTTGCGGCAGGTGAAAATGTTGACCCCGCAATCATCGGCACTCGGGTACTCGGCCCGACACTTTTTCGAGAACAAAAAGGTGGGTTGGCGGAAGCCTGTTTAATGTCTGCTGATATGGCGTTTGCTATTCCTGATGAAATGACTGGAGAAGAAGCGGCGGGTTTTTATATTCCTTATCAAACGGCTTGGATTGGACTGGTCCGGCGAGCCAACATTACCGCTGAAGATACGGTATTGGTGTTAGGCGCTTCAGGAAGTTCGGGGTGTGCAGCAGTGCAACTGGCAAAGGCGAAAGGAGCAAAAGTTATTGCTGTTGCTGGCGGCCCTGACAAAAGCAAATTTTGCATGAGTATTGGCGCAGACGCAGTGATCGATCACCGTAGTGAAGATATTACTGCAGTAACAAAATCATTGACCAACGGTAAGGGCGCCTCGGTTGTCTTTGACCCCGTTGGCGGCAGAGCGGGGCGAGCAGCTTTTAAAGCCACTGCATTCGAAGGGCGATATGTGGTGATTGGCTACGCCAGTGGTGAATGGGTCAATATTACCTTGCCAGAAACCTTGATGAAAAACATTTCCTTGGTGGGGGCGATGCCTGTCGGCTACAGTGCAGAATTTATGCATGATGCTCATAAAGATTTAATGCGACATTGGCAGCGCGGAGAGCTAAAAGTCATCGGCAATCAGGTATTTGATTTTGAGGACGGACTAAAAGCTATCCAGCACATTGCAGCCGGTAAGGTAGAGGGAAAAGTTGTCGTTCGGATTAATTGAAGGAGCTTGTAGTAGCGGCCTCTGAAAATCCCTCCGTCCTTTTCTTGCTTGCATATGGTCAAAAAAAGGCAGTGACGGGCAGGGTTCATATAGATAATGTTGTTGGTTTCAAGCATCGCGCTAAGATCAGTGGCCCCACTTGTCTTGTAGAAGTTGTCTCGGATTGCGATACTTGAACCACTAAAAAAAATAGAGCGTGTCTAGGAGAATGGTTATATGACAACAATGCTGTCTACAGCAACACCTGAAGAAGTAGGTTTGTGTTCAGAGCGTCTAGCGCGTATTCCAGCATTTTTCCAAACCTATCTTGATAAGGAAAAAGTTGCAGGCATGTCTTTTCTCATCGGAAGGAAAGGTAAAGTTGCCTACCAGCATTCAATGGGCGTCAAAGATTTTGAAACTGGAAGTCCTATTGATACCGAAACCATCTTTCGAATATATTCAATGTCCAAGCCGATCACCTCGGTCGCATTAATGATGTTATATGAGGAGGGCTTATTCAGGCTGGAACATGATGTGTCTCGCTATATCCCAGAGTTTGCTAACTTGTCGGTCTATGAAAGTGGTGGCATCGACGACTACACGACGAAGCCTCTAGACCGCCCGATGATCGTCCGCGACCTTCTTACCCATACCTCCGGGCTGACCTATGGATTCATGTTTCAAAATACGGTCGACCGTCTCTACCGAAAAAGCTCCATTAACAATACGAGTGAGATGTCGCTAGAAGACTATTGTAAAGAATTAGCAAAACTGCCCTTGGTATTCTCTCCCGGAGCAGGCTGGAATTATAGTGTGTCTACCGATGTTTGCGGCCGCCTAGTCGAAGTGTTATCCGGTCAAAGTCTGGATGAGTTTTTTAAAACCAGAATATTCCAACCACTGGGTATGAACGATACGTCGTTTGACATTCCGTTGGATAAAGTTGAACGTTTTGCCAGTTGTTATGAGCGAGATCCAAAAACTGGAAAAGCCAGACTGCAGGACCGAGGCTCGGAGAGTAGCTATATCGGCAAGCGTGCTTTCTTTTCCGGCGGCGGTGGTTTGGTTTCGACGATTGGTGATTACTATAAGTTCTGCCAAATGCTAATGAACAGAGGCGAGTTCAATGGCGCCCGTTTATTGAGTTCTAGCACCATTGATTTTATGACGTTGAACCATCTTCCTGGTGGCCAGACGATGGGCGAAATGGGTGACAGTTTATTCAGTGAAAACCGTATGGATGGTTCCGGCTTTGGCCTCGGTTTTTCCATTATACTCGACCCTGTTGAAGTGATGGCGCCAGGGTCTGCTGGCAGCTATTCATGGGGTGGCGCAGCGAGCACTTATTTTTGGATAGATCCGGAATACGATCTGTTGGCGATATTCATGACTCAGCTGATGCCATCTGACACGTATCCTATGCGGCCACAATTACAGCAACTGACTTACGCTGCTATTATTGATTAATTGCGTTGAGCGTTAATGCAAGCAGTTAAAGGGGGATAGTTTGATGGATTTTAGTTTGCCGGAAGAGTATAGGCAGTTACAAACACTGGTTGAAAAATTTGTTCAGCAGCAGTTAGTTCCCTTAGAGCAGGCTTATCTGGCCCGAGAAATTAGTGGTGAAAAGCCGGGGTTAACTAACGAAGAGTCGGCGATAATTAATCAAAAGTGCAAGGATTTAGGTCTATGGGGCTTGGATTGTCCTGAGCAATCAGGAGGTGCTGATTTGCCTGCCATCGCGATGGTAGGTGTCAACGAAGAAATTGGGCGTACTGTTGTGCCGTTTCATTTTCCGCCAGACTCGCCGAATTTACACATGCTATTAGCCACTGCAAATGATTATCAGACGCAGCGGTATGTAGAACCGTATGCCCGCGGTGAAGCTGTGTCTGCGATAGCAATTTCAGAGCCTGGAGCGGGTTCAGACCCTGCTGGTATGATTACGAAGGCGGTGAGAGACGGAGACGAATGGGTGTTGAATGGACGTAAAATATGGGTCAGTCGAGTTGATGAAGCCGACTTTACTATTTTGATGGCAGTCACAGAGCCCGGCAAGGGAAATGCCGGTATATCAGCATTTATCATTGAAAAAGATACACCAGGATTTATCATATCGCGGCACATTCCGATGATTGGTGGTCACACGACTTTTGAAATAACACTGGATGACTGTCGTCTACCGGCGACTCAGTTGTTGGGGGAATTGGGTAAAGGTTTTGCGCCAATGCAGTTACGTCTAGTGATTAGGCGACTGCAAATGGGGGCCTGGTGTGTTGGTATGGCGAGACGGGCTGTGGATATTATTTGTGAATACGCAAAGAATCGAAATACCTTTGGTGCGTCATTGGCCGATCGTCAGGCCGTGCAGTGGTGGGTGGCAGATGCTGAGATAAAAATTCATGCCTGTCGACTGATGTTACAACAAGCCGCATGGAAACAAGATCGAGGCGAAGACGTTCGTACTGAGGCATCAATGGTAAAAGTTTACGGGACTGAGCTTGCCACCGACATTATTGATCAAGCCATGCAGACCTGTGGTGCCATGGGTATGACTAAAGAGCTCCCGCTCAATATGATGGCTCAGCAAGTGAGGACAATGAGGGTTTACGAAGGGCCCTCTGAAATACATCGGATGGTTATTGCTCGACGACGAATGAGATAAATAGACACACGTAGGCGCTGTCTAGAGTAGTGCCGATAACAAAAAAGAGGACGATAATGCAAAAGCAATTTGGGGACGTAAAGGTTAGCTTAGACGGGCATGTGGCACTGGTTGAAATTTGCCGTGGGCCGCTGAATTTTTTTGACGTGCAGTTGATCAAGGATCTAGTAGCGGCGTTCACTCTTTTGGACGACACCAAGGAATGCAGGGCTTCGGTATTGGCCTCGGAAGGCAAGGTATTCTGTGCGGGCGCCAATTTTAATAGCGGACAGTCGGTACTGTCGACGACCGAAGCAACGGAAGGTAATCCGTTATATCAGGCCGCGGTAGCCTTGTTTTCTTGTAAAAAGCCGATTGTAGGAGCGATACAGGGTACAGCGACAGGCGGCGGTTTGGGCTTGGCGCTGGTGCCAGATTTTCGAGTAACCTGTCCTGAAGCTCGTTTTGTGGCTAATTTTACCAAGCTTGGCATTCATCCCGGATTTGGTTTGACCCATGTTTTACCTCAGTTGATTGGTCAGCAGCGAGCAAATTTAATGTTTTACACAGGGCGTCGTATCAAGGGTGAGCAGGCGGTACAGTGGGGCTTGGCTGATATACTGACCTCTCAGGATAAAGTCCGCGAAGAAGCATTTGCGCTGGCGAGTGAAATTGCCGAAGGTGCTCCGCTGGCGGTCATGTCGACTCGGGCCACTATGCGGCAGGGTCTTGCCGAAGAGGTCAAACGCTTCAGTGATCATGAGGATAGAGAGCAGGCTTGGCTGTCAGAGACCGGCGACTTTGCTGAAGGTGTCAAGTCGGTTACTGAGCGCCGTGTCGGTAACTTTACTGGCACTTAGTCGCTGTTTAGTCAGTGAATGGAATAGCGTGGTAAAAACGGTTCTGGGGCTGTTGATCATCGACCGATTAGTCTTGTTGATTTTGCCCCTCGATTTCTAAGTTGTTAGACATAGAGTTACCTGATTATATTCAGGGTGTGCTATCACTGCATGATCAAACTGTGATCCGAGATTATGTGTATGCTTCTAAAGACCAAATGGATCAGTTCGC
>Ga0206126_10000237_pt1 | contig 74360 bp, 73 predicted proteins | sample Helgoland_Spring_5_FD_148621 | JGI IMG/M metagenome (GOLD analysis project Ga0206126, IMG submission 148621) | Pelagic subsurface seawater microbial communities from Kabeltonne, Helgoland, North Sea - Helgoland_Spring_Bloom_20160412_1 | ecosystem: Environmental > Aquatic > Marine > Epipelagic ...
GAGGTGGAAAGCCATCTGACGGCGAAAACCGGTCAGTGGATATGATAAGCAAACTGATTAAATCAATTAGACAACCCCAGTTTGTGGTTACCTTTTCAAAACTGACGATTTTTTTTGCCTGTGTTCACTTTATTCTTGAGACTCTTCACGCCATTGTCTTCGGCCAGTCATTTTTAGGGCTGCTACCCGATTATATCGCCGTGGGGCTGATGATTAGTGGTGGATTTGCAGCTATGCGGAATTATGACGCCAGGGGAATTCTCTGCGGTGCATGGGGTTTCGCTTTTTGCTTGCACTACCGATCTTGGGCCTGGCGTTATGAGGCCTTTCTCGATGGCACGGCAACACCGGTGAATGAGGGCACTATGTACGTCTTGGGAGCTACTTTGTTCATCTCGGCACTGTCATTTTTGATCACTTTAATCCTCTGTGCGCCAAAAACCACCTGAGCCACCCTGCGGCGACTGATTTTTCTTTAAAACCGAGTGTTTGAACTTCAAATTTGCTGTAGGGATGTGAAAATGTGACCAATCTACCTCAATAAATGTGACATATATCACAATAATAAGTATATACTTGTCCACTGTTGGCGAGTTTTTCTACATTATTAGGGAGATATTGCGTGCGATCTTTATCTGTATCAAGTTGTTTGTGGGTCTGTTTTGTCGGCATGGTTGGTTGCGGTGGTGGAACTTCACAGCAAGATGTTGATTTAGCTGCTGACAACTCTACTGCCCCAGTTTCCCCTGATTATTCAACGCTTATTGATTATATGGAGGCTGCATCGCCGACAAATACCATTGATTTTTATCTTCTCCCCGATTCCGATGATTATGAAGCGATTCCGCAAGACATCAACAATCCGATCACATTGGAGAAGGTCTCTGTGGGGAAATTTATTTATCACGATCCGGCCTTTGCCACCGAGGGAGTGGCACTAAGAGCAAAAACATGGAGTTGTGCCTCTTGCCATCATGCGAGGGCAGGGTTTAAGTCTGGATTGATTCAGGGAATGGGTGAAGGTGGAGAGGGATTTGGTGTCAAAGGCGAGGCGAGACAGTGGTTTGATCCAGAGGTGGGAACCCAAGACGCAGACGTTCAACCGGTTACGTCACCCTCCATACTCAACGTCGCTTATCAAGATGTGATGCTATGGAATGGAGCTTTGGGTAATTCGGCTAATGGCGTCATTAATGTAGGCATTGATCCCGACAGACTGATGACTGAGGGAACGCCAAAAGAGGCAAATAGCCAGGGCTTTTCTGGTATAGAAACCCAAGCAATTGCTGGCACTGGCGTTCACCGAATCAATAGCTTTCCTCCAGAATTAGAGGAAACGGAATATTTTCAAATGTTGACGGATGCCTTTCCAGGATATACCACCGATCAATTGGCACAATCGGCTACCTTGTCGATTGCGGCTTTTGAGCGAACCGTGTTGGCAAATCAAGCGCCTTTTCAGCGCTGGTTGCGCGGAGATGAAGACGCTATGACCGAGCAGGAAATCCGTGGGGGCGAAGTATTTTTTGGTCCAGGTAATTGTGTTGGATGTCATCAGGGCCCTGCGCTCTCCTCGCCCGTTAATGCCACGGCCGATGAGGTATTTTTTGCTATTGGCTTTGGTGATCTTGATAGCAATGACATTATCGGTGAAGTGGCAGGTGGTGTGCGCCTCGGTAGAGGAGGTCTCACTGGAAACGATGTGGACAATTATAAGTTTAAAATTCCGCAACTGTATAACTTAGCGGACATAGATGTATTCGGACATGGCGGAACTTTCTCGTCAGTTCGAGACGTGGTGGAATACAAAAATACCGCGGTCGCTCAGAACGAAGCCTCACAAGAGCAACTGGATTACAGGTTTCAACCTTTGGGATTGTCGAGTGACCAAATCGATGATTTGGTTGTATTCATTGAGCAGGGACTGCGAGATCCAGATTTACTGCGGTATGAGCCCACCTCGGTCCCGTCGGGTCTCTGTGTAATCAACAACGACGTGTCTAGTCGGTCAGATTTAGGTTGCGATTAACCCTCGGACTGGCTATCTGCCTTTGCCTGTAGGGCAAAAGTAGACTGCTCGCTGGTTATTTTTCGTGATCAATACGTTTTCCCTATTGGTTTATTGTTATCGGATTGTTTCAATAATTAGTTATTTTGATGGCAGAGGTTATAATGATCTCCCTTGAGATAAACTACCAAAATGATGATCAGACCATTAGACAATTACCTGCTGATTTTGATTATCATCTTAGCTGCTGGATTGAGATTTTTTCAATTAAGCGCTCTACCTGGTCTTACATTTGACGAAATTTTTTATCCTCAATTCGGTTTGAATTACCTTTCTGGAGATAGTTTTTCTTCAGTACATCCGCCATTAGGAGCTTACTTAATGTCGGTGAGCATCTATTTATATTACTTGATGCCATGGACAGATAGTTTGTTATCCACCGGCTTTGAACTGTCTAATCTGGATCCTCTCAGTTATCGCTGGCTTGTCGCCTTGGCCGGAACAGGATTAGTTTATACCGCCTACAAAACCAGTATGGAATTGTTCGATAGTCAACATTTTGCCCTTCTGGTGGCCTTGTTTTTTTGTTTGGATGGCGCTTTTATTGTGGATTCCAGAATTGGACTGATCAATATTTATCTGTGCTTTTTTGGTTTTTTGGGATTATTGTTCTTTCTCAAGGGTATCAAGAGAGGACCGATCAACAGCAGGTACTTCATACTCGCCATGGTGTTTTTCGGGATGGCGATTTCGGTCAAGTGGAATGGTTTGGGTTTTTGGGGTGTAGCACCTGCGGCTGTTTTATGGTTTTGGATGCTATCGACGTTAAACTCACATCAGGGGGACTACATTAACAGCTCTAATTTCAATTTTAGTGGTTTAACCTCTGCGCCTTACATGAGTTTATTTTTGATTGTTCCCACGGTGATATACCTATTGGCATGGGTTCCCAACTCACTCGCCGTTGAGGGATTTTCTTATTTAGATCAACATCGCTACATGGCAGGGTTTCATGTTGACAACATCGAGGAGACACCGCACCCCTATCAATCAGCTTGGTATAGCTGGCCCTTAATGTTGAGGCCCATGGCCTATTATTTTTCATCTGATCAATTGCCACTGCCAAGTGGTGATGTCCAGACGCTGTTCACCGCAGTGCATTTATTTCCCAATCCGGCGTTGTCCATTCTGTCTTTTGCTGCGGTTGTACTGTTGAGTTGCTATGGCTTGCAATTACTGTACAGATTTTTCAAGGAAGGCCGTCCATCACCGGATTTGGCAGTTGTAAGTATCATTTTGATCGGTTTTTACGGTAACTTATTGCCTTGGGCGCTGGTGTCTCGCTCGCTTTACTTGTACCACTATCAGCCAGCTTCTGGCTTCGCGTTTATGGCTTTGGCATTGATTTTATTCAAGTTAACGCAGCGACATGAAAAATTCGCTGAATGGATTTATCGGGGTAGCTTAATTCTAGTGATGGCCGCCAGTATCTACTGGCTTCCCCTGCAATTGGGTATACAGATCGAGGCTCAGCGATTTTATCAAATGATGTGGTTTGACTCATGGATCTAACAATGACCAGTAATACCTTAACCACAGTTTGTTTTGTGCTGCCGACATACAATGAAGAGGCCCATATAGGCCAGACTATTGATGCTATTTTTGCCAATCAAAACAAGTGCGATGGGTACAGTTTCATGGTTTTGGTTGTAGACGATAACTCATCTGATAACACTCAGGCGATTGTCAATCAGCGAGCCTCGCAGTACCCCTCGGTTTCTATGATTACGGGAAATAAGGTAGGCTTGGGTGACGCTTATAAGCGTGGTTTTTCTTATGCCCTCGACAAATTTAACCCTGACTACATTTTTCAAATGGATTCTGATGGTCAGCACGATCCAGACTTGATACCACAATTTCTGAGTCAAGTGGAGCAGGGTTATTCACTGGTGATAGGATCTCGTTTTGTAGATGGGGGTGCGACACCTGAGTTCTCTTTTCGCAGACAACTGATCAGCAAAGTAGGTAACCTGTTGGTTCGTTACGTCGGCGGCGTTAGACATATTCGCGATTGCACCTCTGGTTATCGATGTATTGCATCCTCTTATCTCAAGCGCTGCAACTTAGGTTTTTTGGCAACCAAAGGTTATTCGTTTCAGTCATCTTTAATTTGCGAACTAGCCCTTCGCGGTGCCAAGGTTAAAGAAATTCCGATTGTTTTTGTCAAACGAAAAGGCGGTGATTCTAAGCTGTCGTGGAGTGATCAATGGGAATTTTTACTTAACATTCCTAAGCTTGGCTTTCATAGCCACGGGGATTTTGTTCGCTATTCTATTGTTGGTTTTTCTGGTGTCTTTATCAATTTAGGCGGTTATTGGGTTTTAACGCGTCATTTGGGTGTATCCGCAGAAGTGGCGCCACTGCTTTCTATTGAAGCCTCATTGATTTCAAATTTCTTACTCAATCATACTTGGACATTTAAGAAACGAGGGATTCAGACACAATTGGCTGTGCGCTTTCTTCGATTCCACTTGGTTGCAGGTATCGCCGGAATTGCAAATTATGGCCTGTTCTTAGTCGGTTATAAGGTCTTCATGCTCAATGACTTAGTCGCCAATTTATTGGGTATTATCAGTGCAGCCTTGATTAATTATTTAATTAATTCAAATTGGACGTGGCGTAAGTCCTGACAAAATAATAGAGGGGAAGATCGCTTGTGCTTTTTATATTGGCATATATAATGCCAATATATTGACGCACTAGGTGAGCAGCCAATGAACATTTTACGTACGCCAGATAATTGTTTCGCTGGCTTGAAAGATTACCCATTTAAGCCACATTACACAGATATTCAAACAGACGATGGATCAAGCTTGCGTATCCATCACATAGACGAGGGTCCAAGAGATGGCCCTGTGCTTTTGGCCATGCATGGGCAGCCTGTCTGGAGCTATCTCTATGCCCGAATGATTCCTCATCTTGTCAAGGCAGGGATCCGCGTTATAGCGCCTGATTTACCGGGATATGGTAAATCAGACAAGCCGGCTGCCAGAGAAAATTATAGTTATCAGCGTCAAGTGGATTGGATGAATCAGTGGTTGGTAAAGAACGATTTTTCTGATTTAACTTTTTTTGGTCAGGATTGGGGCGGTTTGATTGGCTTGCGTATGGTGGCGGATAACGGTGATCGATTTGTCAAGGTGGCTATGGGTAATACGGGTTTACCCTACAGCCCAGATGTTCCAGAGAAGGTGGTGGACGAAGTATTAGCCTTTAGGGCGAGCGCACAAGTTATCACCATGGCATCGATGACCAAGCAAATGAGGAAAATGGATGGTTTTGGTGGTGAGGATCGCTACGCTGGAATCAGAAAGTTTGCCTATTGGCAAAAATATACCTGGGATACGGTTAACCCCCCCGCAGGCATTATCGCTTCATCTATGATGGAGAAACGATCGAAATGGCAGATTGCGGCAGAACTTTTCTGCGTTAAGCTTCGACTGAACAAGCTGTTGCCTTTTAGCTCAGATATCAGCCGTGCATTTGAGGCGCCCTTTCCCTCGCCGGCTTATAAAATGGCTGTTCGCGCGATGCCCAGTCAGGTGCCAAGTATTCCAGATCAATCTCTCGATGCACAAAAAAAGGCTTGGGATTTCTTCTCTAACTTTGACAAACCTTTTTTGTGTGTTGGTGCTGGAGACGATCCTGTGACCAATGGATTCGAGAAAATTTTTCTAGCTAAAGTGCCGGGTACCAAAGGGCAATCTCATGAAATGATTGGTGGAGGTCATTTTTTCCAGTGGACAAGAGCGGAGAAGCTGTCCGATGTGCTGGCCAACTTCATCAAAATAAAGGATTAGGTTGAAAAAGCCAAAGAAACAGTTGATCATCTGGATCACTTAATGGTTTTGGCGGTATTTCATGGGAGTTGTTGCTAGGTTTTTCGCTTCGGTAATCATTGCTATGAGCGTGATAGCGGTGCAAACATCCCTATCCAACCTTTGGTGGTTGCAGAGTATTGACATGCCCGTCGGTGTTGGCGTTTTTGTCTCAACTCTGCTTAGTGACCTTATTGGTATGAGTGTTCTTGGTGCTGCGCCGATTATTGCGATTGTGTTGGTGGGCCTATTAATTGCTTTTTTTGTAGCTTTCTTAATTATCAAGTGGACAGACTTAGATCGTTCATATTTATACATGCTTGCCGGCGCCACTGCACTCTTTGCCATCGTGGTATTGATGCCGTTGGCGTTTTATAATTTGGACCTAATCGCGGGTGCCAGAACGTTGCTGGGCAAATGTTGCTTGATAGCCGGCGGCGCTGTCAGTGGCTATTTTTTCGCTGTAACTGGGGGCAGAATCAATGATTAAATCAACAAGTTTTTCGGTGTTTTGTGCTTTTGCGTTTAGTGCACTGGTGGTTCAAGCGGAAACCAACCAATATCAGACAGATGTTGTGGTGACTGGTTTAGATAATCCTTGGAGTTTAGCCTTTATTTCCAATGATGATTGGCTCGTGACCGAGCGTTCCGGCGCTCTTCGTCGAGTGAGAAACGGACAACTCGACGCTGAATCAATTAAGGGTGTGCCCGATGTGCTTTTTGCGGGTCAGGGTGGCTTGTCTGAAGTCATTTTGCATCCAGAGTTTACACAGAATCAGTGGTTATACTTGTCATTTTCTGGTCGAGATGAGATCAACTCAAAACGCAATGCATTGGTCGTTGTGCGTGCGCGGCTGCAAGATAATCAACTGGTTGATGTGACTGAGATTTTTCGCTCGTCGCCATTGCGCAAAGCGGCGGCACATTACGGGGCGAGAATTCACTTTTTGTCCGATGGAACTATGCTAGTCACCTCTGGTGACGGATTTAATCACCGCGAGCAAGCCCAGTCACTGGATAATCATTTTGGCAAGATACTGCGTTTAAATGACGACGGTAGTGTCCCTGAGGATAACCCTTTTCTTTCCGTGCCCGAGGCTCTGCCGGAAATTTGGTCATACGGACATCGCAATCCCCAGGGTTTGGTGGTTTCTCCGAGTGGCGTGGTCTATGCGCATGAGCATGGGCCTAAAGGCGGTGATGAACTAAACATTATTCAACCAGGGCAAAATTATGGTTGGCCTGCAATAACTTATGGTGTTGATTACAGTGGCGCCATTATCTCGCCCTTCACAGAACATCCAGATATGGAACAACCGATTAAATACTGGGTTCCTTCCATCGCTCCTTCAGGAATGATCTTATATGGTGGAGCAATGTTTCCCCAGTGGCGTGGAGATTTGTTTATTTCCGCGCTGGTTCCGGGGGATGTTAGGCGCCTTGTCCTGTCTGACACAGAGGTTGAGTCTGAGGAAATTCTGTTCGACGAGTTTGGCCGCTTACGTGCTGTGGCAGAAGCACCCGATGGCAGTCTAGTGTTAGCTACCGATGGGCGCAATGGTCAGCTTATTCGGGTTAGCGCGCCACAGGTGGTCGAATAACCCTCAGCTGAGTTCGAAATCACGAAAATTGTGGGCTTGTTTCACCAAAGCAGCCCTGAGCTCGCGCTCTGAGTAACAGGGCTGGCGAAAACCGATGTAATAGATTTTTTGTTGTGCCTTGATATAGTAGCCATCGACGCAGAGCGACAACATTTCTGCACTTGGATCGGCGATCTTATGAACAGCGTTAAGCGCTGAACACACGACGTTGCTGTGGTCCTGATTCATGTGCTCGATGATGCCGTTTTCTCGTGATAGCCACTGAGGTGTAGCCCTCCAATTATCTGTGTTTAGCCAGGCAATTTGTCCGAAGCCTCCGATCCAGCGGACTTTGCTGGGACTCAAGCGATAAAAATTAAAGCCATGGATTTTTTCGTATTTCTTGCTCTCAGGAAGAAATTTAAGAAAGCGTTGCTGACAGTCTGCTACCTCAGTGTCGGCAATTTTGAGTAGATTACCCATGATGCTTAATCGCGCATTATCTTGGATATCATTTGTGTTTGTCACTGAGGAAATCGTGATGCACGCGCGAGTATCATTGAGGATATTTTTTGTATGTTCCGCAATATCACTGGCATAGACAGTGAGATCTCGGTTTTGTGCTGATACATAGGTAATAAAGCTTCCGAAGGGGTGGCCATCTTCACGTTGGGACAGCGTCGAGAGTATGGCGGTATTATTACTGCGATAAAGTGTTATCGCGTCTTTTTCGTAGGGGTTTTCAGATCGGTTCATAATTAATAATAACTCAACGATAATGACGATGATGATACCTCAATAGGAAGACCATAGATTGCGCTCAATGTTTCGCGGGTAAAAATTTCTTCTGGTGAGCCGATATGGTTTAGCTGACCTCGATCAAACAGGGCAATCCTATTGGCAAGCTTAGCAGCAAGATTTAAATCGTGTAACACGATCAGCACGCCAACTCCGGTCTGCGCGCTCTCCTTGATAATATTTAATAGCTTTATTTCTTGCGCCATGTCGAGGTTTGCCACCGAGTTGTGGAAGAAGCGGCTGTACTGACTTGTTGAAAGTATCTGGTAGAGGAACCCACGATGTGTTCGTTGACTACCTCGTCACCAAGCAGCTTTCTGCCCGTTTGGGGGTGACTAACGTCACAGACAAAAAATACTGGGACTGGGGATCAGTCAATGGGAAAGTTGCGGACGACCCCGAATTAGACTTGTTCTTGGAGTCTGGCAGAGCCTACAGCGCTGAAGTTAAATACAGGTTCTGATTGTTTTTGAGAGGGAATCTCTGCCAATTTCCTGCCGTTTACGGGCGTCTGAGAGAAGACAAACCGGCTTGGAGTTGCTGCAAATGCTGCTCCAAGCTGGGCCCCTTTTTTTGCGCCACGCCAATGGCAAGAACATCGATCACCGCAAGATGAGCGATGCGAGAGGACAGCGGGGTATAGATCTGAATGTCCTCTTTGGCATCCACTTCGATGGATATACTGGCATTTTGTGAAATGGGTGAGTCGCTTGGCGCTAAGCCAATAACTATGCCACCGGCCTTTTTCACCAAATCCATGGAATCGAGCAGAGCTTGGGTCCGTCCTGACTGCGAGATCGCCACTACCACGTCACCAGCTGCCAACGAGGTGGCCGACATATTCTGCAGATGGGGATCGGAGTAAGCAGAAGAGCTAATTTGCAATCTAAAAAATTTGTGTTGTGCATCAAAAGCCACAGCAGCAGAGGCGCCAAAGCCATAGAATTCAACGCGTCCAGCAGCACAGATGGCTTCCACTGCTTGTTCGAGATTCTCTAATAGCAGGCGATCTCTCACTTTTAGCAGCGTATCAACGGTAGAGTCAAAAACCTTATAGGTATATTCTCTGGTAGAGTCCGTGTCGGTAACCGCAATTTGCCCGAAACTGGGGCTTGATGCTAATTGTTGCGCGAGAGCCAGTTTAAAATCTTGGAAACCTGAGCAGCCCACTGCCCGGCAAAATCTGACTACGGTAGGCTCGCTTACCCCCGCTTGTTGCGCAAGATCCACAATACGCATTCGAATAACCGTGAGTGGATCCTTTAGTACAAATTGGGCTACCTTGAGCTCCGATTTACGCAACGTCACCATGGTATCACTGATGGTTTGAGTGAGTTCAGCAGGTTTCATTGAAGCATTCCAAAGGCTAGTTTGTAAAAAATTTACAAGAAATTGGGTTAAATTGCCAGTTTTGTAGTAAAAAACTTCGCTCTACCTTCGTAAACACTGGTCTGCTTGATTCAGAAAACTTCTAGATAACTTGGCTTGGGTATAAAAAGAAATCCATTTTTACACCGATTTTTGTCAGTTAAGTTGGTAGAATAAAGCGCTATGGACGTGACCTCTATTTTAGCTAGTCTCAATACTGCCCAACATCAGGCCGTAACCAGTGATCAACAACATTTGTTGGTCTTGGCGGGTGCTGGCAGTGGTAAAACCCGCGTGCTGGTGCATCGTATTGCTTGGAAAATTCAAGTAGACAATATCTCTCCTCACAGCATATTAGCGGTCACCTTTACCAACAAAGCCTCGCGGGAGATGCGCGAACGCATTGACCAATTATTGGGTATTTCGCTGCGAGGTATGTGGGTTGGTACCTTCCATGGCTTGGCTCATCGCTTGTTAAAATCGCACTGGCGCGACGCAAAATTGCCGGAAAATTTTCAGATATTAGATCAAGATGATCAGCTGCGCTTAGTGAAACGGGTAATGCGGAGTATGGACCTCGATGAGCAGCGTTGGCCACCAAAGCAAGCTCAGTGGTGGATTAATGGTCAAAAGGATGAAGGCTTGCGGGCAGCTCACATCCAAGAGGGAGGCGATCCTTTTTTGGCCACTATGCTAAGGGTCTATCGTGGTTATGAAGAGACCTGTGAACGCCTTGGGGTGATTGATTTTGCAGAACTTTTGCTTCGAGCCTTGGAGTTATGGAAAAACCACCCACAGGTTTTGGTCCACTATCAGCAGCGGTTCAAACACATTTTGGTGGATGAATTCCAAGACACCAATGCGGTGCAATATGCTTGGCTGCGTCTATTGGCTGGAACCACCAGTGCCGTCACCGCTGTGGGTGATGATGATCAGTCAATTTATGGCTGGCGTGGTGCCAAGGTGGAAAATATTCTTAGTTACGAGCGGGATTTTGCCGATACGGAGGTGGTAAAACTGGAGCAAAACTACCGCTCTACATCGAGCATACTACAAGCGGCTAACGCGGTTATCGCCAAAAATACCGACCGGCTGGGTAAGAATTTGTGGACGGATTGTGGTGAAGGAGAACCGATTGCGCTATACGCCGCATTCAATGAGCATGATGAATCACGGTACATTGCGGATCGCCTTCAGAGTTGGGTCAATGCGGGTAATCGGCGCGAGGATGCCGCCATTTTGTATCGATCTAATGCTCAGTCGCGAGTGTTAGAGGCCGCACTTTTGCAAGCTGAGATTCCCTACCGTATCTATGGTGGACAGCGATTTTATGAGCGCATGGAGATAAAAAATGCCCTCTCCTATTTGCGATTGATGCTCAATTGTCATGATGATGTGGCTTTTGAGAGAGTGGTCAATGTTCCTCCGAGAGGTATTGGTGAGCGTACATTGGCGTCAGTGCGAGAGCTGGCCAGAGACAGAGGCTGCTCATTGTGGTCTGCCGCTCAGGCGGTGATTAGTGAGAAACAACTAACGGCTCGGGCGGCGAATGCCATTGACGTGTTTTTGCAGCTCGTTAATGAAATGAGCGGGCAGCTGGATGAACTCTCTTTGGCGGAACAGGCAGAAAATGCCATTCAACACAGTGGCCTTGTTGACATGCATCAACGCGAAAAAGGGGAGCGAGGGCAAGCCCGAGTGGAAAATCTGGAGGAATTAATTAGCGCCTGCCGTAACTTTGAAGCGGAGGATAAAGATCTTCCAGTGCTACCCCAGTTTCTGGATCAGGTGGCTCTTGATGCTGGAGACAGACAAGCTGAGGAAGATCAGGATGCTGTTCAGCTGATGACCCTTCACAGCGCTAAGGGGCTTGAATTTCCGTTAGTATTCATTGCCGGCGTGGAAGAAAATTTATTTCCTCACAAAATGTCACTAGATGAGCCAGGCCGCCTCGAGGAAGAACGCAGGCTTGCCTATGTGGGGATTACACGTGCCATGGAAAAGCTTGTGTTGACCTTTGCTGAAAGTCGTTCAATTTACGGCAGTGAATCCTTCAATTCGGTATCTCGGTTTGTGCGCGATATTCCGCGGGAGGTGATCGAGGAAGTACGCCTACAAAACACTATTACTCGTCCTACCAGCTATGCATCCGGAGGTATTCGCAGCGACCAGGGCGATGAGACTGGATTCCAATTGGGTCAGCAAGTTAATCATCAGGTCTACGGTGAAGGTGTTATTCTCAACTTTGAGGGTAATGGCCCTCGAGCGAGAGTGCACGTGCGCTTTGAGCAAGTGGGAACCAAAATATTAATTCTTGCCTCGGCAAATCTTGTTGCGGTTTAATGAATACTAAAATAGTCGATTAAAGAGGGAATCATCATGCGAATTCTTTGCATCATCCTAATGGCGTCCATGCTCTCAGCATGCGGCGCAAAGAATGAGCAATCAGCCAACGCGGGTAATGTTGATCAGCAGCAGACCTTTGAGTGGAAGCTGGTAACTACCTGGCCAAAAAACTATCCGGGTTTGGGTTTGGCGCCGGAGAATTTCGCCAAAAAAGTAGAGGCGATGAGTGCTGGGCGTTTAAAAATTAAAGTTTTCGGTGCAGGCCAGCTAGTGCCAGCGTTTGAAGTGTTCGATGCGGTCTCACAGGGGACTGCTGAGGTGGGCCATGGCGCCTCTTACTATTGGACTGGAAAATCTAAAGCCAGCGCTTTTTTTACTTCTATTCCATTTGGCTTAAATGCTCAGGAAATGAATGGGTGGCTACACTATGGCGGCGGCTTAGAACTGTGGCGAGAACTCTATTCGGAATTTAATTTGATTCCCTTCGCGGGCGGTAATACGGGCGTGCAGATGGCTGGCTGGTTCAATCGTGAAATCAATTCCATGGAGGATATCAAAGGTCTTAAAATGCGCATACCAGGCCTTGGCGGTGACGTCATCACTCGGGCCGGAGGTGTCTCGGTGACCATTTCTGGCGGCGAGCTATATACCGCTATGCAGACGGGTGTTATCGATGCGTTAGAGTGGGTTAGCCCCTACAACGATATTGCCTTGGGCTTTCATCAAGTGGCAAAATATTATTATTATCCCGGGTGGCATGAGCCGGGCCCAACCTTAGAGTTGATCATTAACAAAGACGCTTTCGCGACTTTGCCCGAGGATCTTCAATCTATTGTAGAAACCGCAGCTCGGGCGGTAAATCAAGACATGCTCGATGAATACACTGCGCGAAATAATGAAGCCTTGGTTAGTTTGGTAGAAACCCATGGGGTTCAATTGCGCAAGTTGCCCGATGAGGTGATTAGCGAGTTGCGCGATATTTCATCTGAAATGTTAGAAGAGCTCGCCAGTGACTCTGATATTGCCAGACGTATCGCTGACTCGGTGCAGTCGTTTCAACAACAGGCGACCACCTATCATGCAATTTCAGAAGAGGCTTATTATGAGGCCAGAAAGGCTGACTGATATTATTAATGGCAATTAACAGAAAGGTGTAGCCTAGTGACTTTCTCTGAAAAGGAAAAAATTGTTCTCGGTAGTGAAGAGTGGTGTGCCATACCTCAGCTGGGCATACAAGCCATCAAGGCGCGAGTTGATTCTGGTGCCAAAACCTCAGCACTGCACGCCTTTAATATTCACTCGTTTACCCGAGCGAATACACCTTGGGTGGCTTTTGAGCTTCATCCGATTCCAGATAACCGCAAAATAGCCTTGCGTTGTGAGGCTCCGGTATTGGATCGGCGTCTGGTCAAAAATAGCAGCGGCCAAAGTGAAAAGCGTTATGTCATCAGTGTGCCTTTGCGTCTAGCGGACCAAGTCTGGGATATAGAAATTACCCTGACTAACCGAGACAGCATGGGTTATAGAATGTTGTTGGGGCGCGAAGCCATGAATGGTCGAATACTGGTTGATCCCTCTGCGAGTATGGCGTTGGGCCGTATTAGTGATGCTGAGATCAGTAATCTTTACGGCGTTAGTAAGAGTCCAAAGACAGGACTTAAAATTGGTTTGTTAGCGAGCAACCCGAAACTTTATAGCAACAAGCGCATTATGGAAGCGGGAGAGCAACGCGGGCACGACATTCGGTTTTATAATATTCAAGATTGTTACATGAAATTAGATGACGAAAAGCCCGAAGTCCATTATCGCGGTGGTAAAATCATTGATGAGTTAGATGCCGTGATTCCCCGAATTCGTCCAAGTGCCACTTTTTACGGCTGTGCATTAACGCGCCAATTTGAGAGCATGGGTGTTTACGCGCAAAATAAATCATTAGCTATTAGTCAGTCCCGAGACAAGCTGTTTTCTTTACAACTATTGATCAAAAGTGGGCTTGATATACCGCTTACTGGGTTTGCCAACTCCCCAATGGATACCAATGAATTGATCGACATGGTGGGTGGCGCCCCTCTAATTGTTAAATTGCTCGAGGGTAGCCAGGGCCGGGGCGTGGTGTTGGCTGAGACCAAGAAAGCGGCGCAGAGTGTGATCAATGCTTTTAAGGCAGTGAAGGCTAATTTATTGGTGCAGGAGTTCGTCAAAGAAGCGGGGGGTAAGGATTTACGTCTGTTTGTGGTCAATGGCAAGGTCACTGCAGCCATTCAGCGAGAGGCCGCGCCTGGCGAATTTCGCGCTAATATTCATCAAGGTGGCACGGCATCGGTGGTGAAGATCAGTGCGGCGGAGCGCAAGCTAGCAGTGAAAGCGACAAAAGCCATGGGTTTGGCTGTGGCTGGTGTGGACATTATTCGCTCAAAAGCGGGGCCATTGCTCTTGGAAGTTAACTCCTCACCCGGGTTGGAAGGCATTGAAGCGGCTACGGGAAAAGACGTCGCTGACATTATGATTGCTGCCATTGAGCAAGAACTGAAATGGAAGCCGAAAACTTAATTTTTCCAGAAAGTGGGCGTGAATAATACCAGCAGAGTGAAAATCTCTAGACGCCCTAGTAACATTCCCCAGCACAGTACTGTTTTGGAAAAAGCATTGAGATCTGCATAATTCGTGGCAACACCTCCGAGCCCAGGGCCGAGATTATTCAAAGCAGCGGCAGTCGCCGACCAAGCTGTAACATAATCGAGTCCGCCCGCGAGTAAGAGCAGCACCATAAGATAAAAAACGCCGAGGTAAACACCAAAGAATGCCCAGATTGCGTCTGCTACTCGATCCGGTATTCGGTGGTTGCGGATTTTTATCGGTAGTAGCGCATTGGGGTGTACCAGCCGATAGATCTCGCGAATACCCTGCTGAGCCATAATCAGCATACGGCCTATTTTTATCCCTCCACCAGTGGATCCCGCGCAGGCACCAAAGAATGACAAAAAGATAAGAAAGAAGGGCAAAAAGGTTGGCCAAGAATGAAATTCAGTGGTGGTGAAGCCCGTAGTTGTCAACATAGAGACCAACTGGAAGATGCCTAAACTAACGCTATTTTCTGCGTCGTAGGTTCCACTGTAGTAAAGGTATAGACAGGTCACTGTGGCCCCAAAAAGTAGCAGGTAAATGTACATTCTTGCCTCGGGGTCAGCCCAATAAAAGCGCAGCGCACGGTTGTGCCATACTTGAAAATGTAGACCAAAATTGAGCCCTGAAATCACCATAAAAAATGCACAAACAGCCATAATTTGGTTACTGTCAAAGTAACCCATACTGGCGTCATGGGTAGAAAACCCGCCAATGGCAACGGTTGAAAAACTGTGGCTAATGGCATCGAAACCATTCATGCCAGCGGCCCAATAAGCGATGGCACAGACTATCGTTAGGGTAAGATAAATTTTGAAAAGAACATTAGCTGTCTCAGCAATGCGCGGTGTCAATTTGGCGTCTTTCATGGGTCCTGGAGTCTCGGCACGGTAAATTTGCATGCCTCCGACCCCAAGCATTGGTAATATTGCCACAGCGATGACGACAATTCCTATACCCCCCAACCACTGCAATTGCTGGCGATAGTACAAGATGGACTTTGGCAAATCGTCCAATCCTGACAACACGGTAGCGCCCGTGGTGGTAAGTCCAGACACAGACTCGAACAAGGCATCAATAAACAGCATATTCGTTGCTTCTGAGAACATCAGCGGCAGAGTCCCAAACAGACTCAGAACCAACCAAAAGAAGACGGTAACAAAAAATCCGTCTCTGGTGCGCAGTTCCCCGATCCTATTTTTGTTTGGCAGCCAACAAGCTAATCCGATTAACAGGGTAATAGCAAAGGCCAGCATGAACATTGGTGCGGTATTTTCTTGATATAGCCAGGCGACAGCAATTGGTGACAGCATGGTGAGGCTGAATATCATCATCAGCATGCCTAAAACTCTTGCAATAATCCCAAAGTGCATAGAGATCTGTATCCTAGAAAAAAGTGAAACCGACGGCAAAGAGTTTTTCCACTGCCTTGGTGTTTTCTTTGTCGACTACAAAGACAATAACATGATCATTGTTTTCAATCACAGTATCATGGTGCGCAATGAGAACTTCACCATCGCGAACAAGCGCAGCAAGTGTTGCTCCGGGCGGTGATTTTATGTCGCCAATGGCTCGCCCCACCACTTTCGATGACTTGGTGTCACCGTGAACAATAAATTCCAGTGCCTCTGCGGCACCGCGTCTGAGAGAGTGAACACTGACAGTGTCCCCTTGGCGCACATGGGTTAGCAGCGAGCCGGTGGTGACCTGCTGGGGAGAGATAGCAATATCGATTTCACCACCTTGCATGAGATCGGCATAGACTGGATTACTGATCAGTGTCATTACTTTTTTTGCACCCAGGCGTTTTGCTAACAGAGAAGCCATGATGTTGACTTCGTCATCATTGGTTAAAGCCAAAAACACATCTGTTTTATCGATGTTTTCATCCAGCAGTAGCTCCTGATCCGTCGCGGAACCGTTCAGCACTACAGCACGATTAAGTTTTTCTGAGAGGAAGGCGCCTCGTTCTGGGGAGTATTCTATGATTTTAATATTATAGTCTTCTTCCAAGGCTCGACTTAGGCGGTAACCAATGTTGCCACCGCCGGCTATGACGAGCCGTTGATAGGGTTTTTCCAATCGACGCAATTCGCTCATGACTTTGCGAATGTTCTTTTTCGCAGCGATGAAAAAGACCTCATCACCGTCTTCAATTACTGTATCACCCTCTGGGAAAATTGCGCGATCTCGACGATAGATCGCTGCCACACGAGCATCGACCTTCGGCATATGTTCTTTAAGCGTCCTCAGCTCTTGTCCCACTAATGGACTGTCTTTTACTGCTCGCAAGCCCACCATCTGTATGATACCTTCAGCAAAATCAAGAACTTGAAGGGCGCCGGGCTGCTCAATTAACTTGCGAATATAATCAGTGACGGCTTGTTCGGGTGTAATCATCACGTCAACAGGCATATTTTTATCATTAAAAAGCAGGCTTTTGTACTTCGGATTAGTGTAATTGTAGGCTCGCACCCGCGCTATTTTAGTCGGTGTATGAAACAAAGAGTGAGCGACTTGGCATGCGGTTATGTTGACTTCGTCACTGCTGGTTACAGCAACCAACATATCGGCATCTTCAATCCCAGCTCTGGCAAGTACATCTGGGTAGCAACCGGTGCCGGCAACAGTGCGAATATCTAAGCGGTCTTGAAGTGCTCGAAGAGCACGCTCGTTTATGTCTACAAGGGTAATGTCGGCGTATTCTCTAGCTAAATTTTCTGCCAGTGTACCGCCAACTTGCCCCGCACCCACTATGATTATTTTCATTGTTATTCCGACTTAATTTGCTCTTGAGATAACATCGCCTTGTTTGCGCAGTCGTGCATAATAAAATCCGTCATTACCCTCTGGCGCTGGCAGCAGCTGACGTCCGTAGTCTGTTGCATGGCCCCAAGCCTCACTGATATGCATCAGTTCCACATCGTCTCGACCATCGATGAAAGCCTTTACCACGTCATCATTCTCCTCGGGAAGAATAGAACAGGTCGCGTAGACCAAAATACCCTGATTTGACAGTGTTTTCCACAGTTGTTGTAAAAGCCGTGTTTGCATTTGCACAAGCTTAGCAATATCTGTCGGTTTTCGCAGCAGCTTGATATCTGGATGCCGACGGATCACGCCAGTACCTGAGCATGGAGCATCCACTAAGATTCTGTCAAAGGGTTTACCATCCCACCAGTTATCCAATTCACTCGCATCTGCCGCTTTAAGTTCGGCATCAAGACCAATACGAGTAAGATTGTCACGGACTTTAGCCAAGCGAGAAGACTCACTGTCTATGGCAATAAGAGTTTCTAAGTTAGGCTGTTTTTCGAGAATGTGGCAGGTTTTTCCTCCAGGAGCACAACAGGCATCCAATACCCGCTGATTGGGTTCCAAGCACAAAAGCTCAGCTGCTAGTTGGGCCGCTTCATCCTGAACACTGACTGCACCGGTTTGGAAGTGAGGTAGCAGGGTTACATCCATTGCACTGTCAAGTTGAATACCATCACTACTGTGGTGAGTCTTATGGGCGGAAATTTTTTCACTAGCCAATCTATCTAGATAATCATCGCGAGATAGATTTTGCGAGTTAACACGCAGGGTCATAGGTGCTCGTTGATTATTAGCGTTGACAATAGCGTCGACATTTTGTGGCCAAGCGGCAGAAAATTTTTCTAACAGCCATTGCGGGTGAGCTGAGGAATAAATAGGATTTGTGGCATTTTGATGGAGTAGAGACTCTCTGTCTCTCTGTACTTTTCGCAAGACAGCGTTGATTAGGCCCTTGGCCCAATCTTTTTTTAAGGATTTACACGCCGCCACAGTTTCATTAATTATGGCGTGCTCGGATATCCGCATATAGAGTAGTTGATAAATACCGCAGACAATTAGACCCTGTATATCCAAGTCTTTATTACGCAGAGGTTTGTGTATCAATTGCTTTATTAATATTGCGATTTGTGGATACCAGCGGAGGCTGCCAAAACACATTTCTTTGAATTGAGCGCGATCCTTTTGTTCCACCAAATCACTGTATTTTGGCAGGAGCACTGACAGGGACTGTCCCTTGAGGACCATAGCGATTACTTGCGCAGCGGCAACTCTGGCACCAACTGACTTAGGTTGCGAAAATTTAACCACCGAAGGTTTTTCCTTCTTTGAACAGAGAGGCTCGAGATTTTAGTATCTCGTTGACAGGCAATTTGGACTTGCCTGGCATTTGCAGTTGACGAACTAAAAGCCTACCTTGTCCGCATTGAATCACGAGTCCATCAGAAGAAGCGGAAAGTATTGTCCCAGGCGTTTCTTTGCTATCGCAGTCAATGATGGTTGCCGCCCATATTTTTATACGTTGACCTTCGAGCATTGAATAGCAGACGGGTGCGGGGTTAAAAGCTCGTATGCGCTGATCAATGATTGCTGCTGATTCCCGCCAATCTATTAACGCCTCTTGCTTATCAATTTTCTGAGCATAAGTGCTATCAGCTTCTTGCTGAGCGAGTTTGACCGCAGTGCCCGCATCAAGCTGTTTTAAGACCTTGGGCAAAAGGCTTGTGCCCAAGCCAGCCAGCTTGTTGTAGAGAGCGGCGCTTGTGTCTGTTGTCTCGATAGCGCAGCGAGCGACATCTAGCATAGGGCCTGTATCTAAACCGGCATCCATTTGCATAATAGTGACACCGGTGTTTGTATCCCCCGCTTCGATAGCTCTTTGAATGGGTGCTGCGCCGCGCCAGCGCGGCAGCTCAGAACCATGCACATTAATACAACCAAGTTTAGGGATGGCTAAAACAGCTGGTGGTAAAATAAGCCCATAGGCAACGACAACCATCACATCTGGATTGAGCTGCGCTAATACTTGTTGTTCTTCAGGATCTTTTAAAGAGACTGGCTGGAAAACCGAAATACCATTGGCAAGAGCAGTTTCTTTGACTGAGCTAGGAATAATTTTTTTACCACGTCCCGCAGGTCGATCGGGCTGGGTATAGACTGCAATGACGGTAAAAAAATCGTCCTCTACAAGGGATTGGAGATGACGAGACGCAAAGTCTGGAGTGCCAGCAAAAACAACATTCACCGCAATTTTATTCCCGACTATTTTTTTTAATTTTTTTACGGATCACTTGTCGCTTTAAAGGAGACAAGTAATCGACAAACAACTTGCCCTCTAAGTGATCTATTTCATGTTGTATACAGACAGCAAGTAATCCGCAGGCTTCTTCTTCAAAGGCACTACCATCAGCGTCGAAGGCTGAGATAAGCACTTTAGACGGACGCTCAATAGTTTCGTAAAAACCTGGTATTGAAAGACAACCTTCGTCATAGGGTTGAGTGCTGTCATCGAGAACTGTTATTTCGGGGTTTATAAACACCCGTGGTATTGATTCATCTTGCTGAAGGTCCATGACTATCACGCGCTGATGAACATCTACTTGAGTGGCAGCCAGGCCGATCCCTTGCGCATTTTTCATGGTTTCAAACATATCTGAAACCAGCTGTTTTAATTGCTTGTCAAACACCTTTACCGGGGAGGCTTTTATGCGCAGCCGCGGGTTTGGATAGTGAAGAATATCAAGCTGTGCCATAAAACGGTTACTCTATTTGCACGTGATTCGTTTAAGTTGAAAGACAGCTAGAGCTGCCGTACAAAGCATTTACGTATTATACACTATCCCTTTGCAGAATCAGAAACCCTGATGGAGGAGATTGACCACGGCAACTGGCACACTTTCATTTGCGAAATTGCGGTATTTTCAGCGCTTCTTTTTGGCACAGTCTATAGTAGATATGATCGAATGCTTTTATATGAATTCTTTAACCGAGACAGTTCAAAATTCAGCAGTCGTTTTGATACTAGAGCAGAATGTTTTGAGAAAACGCAACATTGGCTCTGTTAATAATTCGCTCTATCAATGGAGTCGCTGTGGTCACAGAGCATCATTCAGAAGTTGATTTAGCGTTTATTGCGCAGAAAATTGACTTTTTAACGCCAAAACTTCAACAACACTTACTTCAGTTGACGACGAGTTATCAACAGTTATTCAACGGTGAAATTGACGACTGTTCTCCCCTTGAGTCTGAGCAAATAACGCAAATTAGAAAGGCTTATCACAACGCTCAATGGGAGTCGACTTTAGACCAACTCCATGAACAAGTGCAGCTCGCAGATGCGACTATTATTCCCATTACTTCTGATGATTATCCTGTGCAATTAAAGCAAATATCCAGTGCACCCCCGCTTCTTTTTGTTAAGGGCGATCTGGGCAACTTGCGCCTCCCACAAATTGCTATTGTGGGAAGTCGACAAATGACTCGAGGGGGTGAGCGTAATGCAGAGGATTTCGCTCGCTTTTTAGCCAATAGTGGTTTTGCTATTACCAGTGGGTTGGCCGTTGGCATCGATGGAGCAGCACACAGAGGTGCTCTTCAGGCACACAGTGGAGCAACAATTGCTGTCATGGCGACAGGTATTAATGCAATTTATCCCCGTCAACACAACTCTTTGTCAGGGCAGATCCTTGATTCTGGAGGAACCCTCGTTACTGAGTTTTTCCCAAACACCAAGCCATTGCCACACCACTTTCCGCAGCGTAATCGAGTCATTAGTGGCCTCAGTATTGGTGTCTTAGTGATTGAGGCAGCGATGAAGAGCGGGTCATTGATTACCGCGAGAACGGCATTGGAGCAAAATAGAGAAGTCTTTGCTATACCTGGATCCATCCATAATCCGCAGAGCAGAGGATGCCACTGGTTGATAAAGCAGGGAGCTTCCCTAGTGCAGGAGGCCGAAGATATTATTACTGAGCTAGCGGGCGCGTTGGCCGGATTGAATGAATCTATCAGTCAGCCTCTCTCTGTCCGAGTAGAACAAGACTTTGACAACAATGAACAAGCGTTGTTGGATTTAATGGGATTTGAGCTAGTGGACTTGGAAACCTTAATTGAGCGTAGTCAATGGTCGGTGACAAAATTATTGCAGATGCTTATTTCTCTTGAGTTGCGCAATGCAATAGCCAATGAAAATGGATGCTATCAACGGTTGGGTTAAGAGGTTTTAAACCGGTTGTCTGCGGTGAAGCTGATGTGGTGATTTTTGCGCTCTAAAATCTTGCACATCTAAGGGAGTTCAGGTAGTCTGCCGCCTCTTTATTTTTGGACATCTTTGCCATGACTACACCTTTTGTTGCGATTTTAATGGGCTCGGATTCTGATCTACCAGTGATGGAGGCCAGCTTCGAGATTCTTAAAAAATTTGATATCCCTTTTGAAGTGAAAGTTACCTCTGCTCACAGAACGCCAGCGGCGACCCACAGTTACGTCACTGATGCTGATGCTCGCGGCTGTGCCGCATTTATTTGTGCGGCTGGTATGGCGGCGCATCTTGCAGGTGCGGTTTCTGCAACGACATTGAAACCAGTTATTGGGGTGCCCATCAATGGCTCTTTAGATGGCTTGGACGCGCTGTTATCCACAGTGCAAATGCCCGGTGGTATTCCAGTGGCCACTGTAGCCATAGGTAAGGCGGGGGCGAAAAATGCCGCATACTTAGCGGCACAGATTATTGGTGTATCCGACACGCAGATGCATCAAAAGTTGGTCGCTGAGCGCGCCGCTAACGCTGAAGCGATTATTGCTAAGGATGCAGCGCTTCAGGAAAAACTTCGAAACAGCTGATTGATTTCATGTCAATCAGGCATGCTAGTGCCGACATTGCTGCTGCCGTCGAGACGTTTCGTCAAGGCGGCGTAGTCGCCTATCCCACCGAAGCTGTTTGGGGCCTTGGATGTGTGCCGACCGACAAGCAGGCTGTGCATAAAATTCTTAACCTTAAACAGCGTTCAGTAGACAAAGGGCTCATACTGGTTGGTAGCTCAGCGAACCAGTTTTCTTTGTATTTGGATGGCTTAGAGAAACACTACTCTGGGCGCTTTGCAACCCAACCTAAAACGCCAACTACTTGGTTAGTGCCAGACAATGGCACCGCGCCCAGCTGGATTGTTGGCAAGCACCAAAGTGTTGCCCTCAGGGTAAGCGATCATCCAATAGTGGTTGCTTTGTGCGATGCGCTTGGTGGCCCCATCGTCTCTACCTCAGCAAATCCTCAAGGGCTGCCTGCTGCCGTCAATGAGACTCAGGTGAGAGCGTATTTTTCTGCTACCATAGATTTCTTAGTGACTGGCGAGGTGGCGGGAGCGTCTGCGCCAAGTGAAATTAAAGACTTGCTAACTGGAGAGGTGTTTCGTCCTGGGTAACTCATCGGAAATTGACAAAAATGCGGTTAAAGCGTATTTCTTGAAGCTTCAAGACCACATTTGCACTGAGCTTGGGGCGGTAGATGGTGGAAACTGGGTTAAAGACGACTGGACCAGAGAGCAAGGTGGTGGCGGACGTAGCCGTGTCATTGCAGACGGACCAGTTTTGGAGAAAGCAGGAGTCAATTTTTCGCATGTTTTTGGAGACCAGCTACCTAAATCAGCGACCCAGTCGCGACCGGAGCTGGCCGGCCGCAATTGGGAGGCTCTGGGCGTTTCTGTGGTGGTGCATCCCCTAAATCCTTATGCGCCGACGGCCCATGCCAATGTGCGTTTCTTCATTGCCGAGAGAGAAAATGCTGAACCGGTCTGGTGGTTTGGGGGCGGCTATGACTTGACACCTTACTACGGCAATGAAAAAGATTGTGTGCATTGGCACGCCACGGCGCGGGATGCCTGCGCGCCTTTTGGAGAGAACCTCTATGCGCAGATGAAAAAAGCCTGTGATGAGTATTTTTTTCTTCCTCATCGCCAGGAGGCGAGAGGCATCGGAGGGTTGTTTTACGATGACTTTAACAGTCTCGGGTTCCCTGACAGTTTTGCGCTGACACGCAATATCGGCGATAGTTTTATGGCCGCTTATCTCCCAATTTTGATATCAAGAAAAGCATCTGTATACGGGGACAGAGAGCGCCAGTTTCAGCTTTACCGCCGTGGCCGCTACGTGGAATTTAACTTGGTTCACGATCGAGGCACATTATTTGGACTGCAGAGCAATGGACGAACGGAGTCTATTTTGATGTCGCTTCCACCAATCGCCCGATGGGAATATCAATGGCATCCTGATGCTGGGAGTGCAGAGCAGGCGCTTTATGACAATTTTCTACCGCCGAGGGAATGGGTGACATGACAGATCAGTATGCGGTTTTTGGTAATCCTGTAGCCCACAGCAAATCACCAAAGATTCATCGATTATTTGCTGAACAAACGGATCAGGATCTGAGTTACTCAGCACAACTAGTACCGCAGGATTCTTTTAACCGCGCCGCAGATGACTTTTTCCGCGGTGGCGGTCATGGTTTAAATGTTACCGTCCCATTTAAACAACAAGCCTTCGACTACGTCAGCTTTACCTCTGATCGAGCGGCCTGCGCTGGCGCAGTCAATACGCTTATGTTTCAGGATGACAAGATCATCGGAGACAATACAGATGGTATTGGCTTGGTGACTGACATGGTGGAAAATTTGGGTTGGACTATCACTGGTAAGCGTTTTCTTATTATCGGAGCTGGGGGTGCAACGAGAGGTATTTTGCAGCCACTTCTGGATCAAAACCCGCAGCACATTGTTATTGCTAATCGGTCAGTGGATAAGGCATTGGCTCTCGCAAAGCGTTTTTCCGAGTCAGGCTATTTGCTTGGCTGTGGTATCGATATGCTGCCGGGACAGAGTTTTGATGTCATCATCAATGCGACGAGTGCCGCCTTGACTGGCTCGGCTTTGGACTTGCCCGATTCGCTGCTCTCTGATCAGCAGGCTAATTGCTATGATCTGATGTATGCGGCCGAACCTACAGATTTTCTCCGCTGGGCGGCAGAGGGCGGAGCGAAAACTGCCGATGGTCTTGGTATGCTAGTGGAGCAAGCGGCAGCATCTTTTGCTCTGTGGCGAGGTATTGCTCCGCGGACTAACAATGTTATTGCCCAATTACGCGCTAGTCTTTAGTTGACCGCTGATTTAAGTATTGGTCTTTTAGTTTCACGTAGTTGGCGGGAGAATAACTGAAAAATTTGCGCTCTTTTTCAGTGACAGGCCGTAACGCTTTGCACGGATTACCCACATAGACATGACCGCTGGCAATTTCTTTGCCCGGTGGCACCATGCAGCCAGCGCCAATAATTACATCGCTTTTGATAATGGCACCGTCATTAATGATGGCACCGTTACCTACTAACACACGGTCTTCGATGGTGCATCCATGCAAGATGGCGCCATGACCTACAATGACATCATCGCCAATAGTTAGAGGCCAACCTCGGGGATTAAACTCGGAAGCATGGGTTATATGCAGCACTGCGTTGTCTTGAATGCTGGTGCGTGCACCTATAATAATGTGATGCATATCGCCGCGGATGACAGCCCCAGGCCAGACCGATGAATCTTTACCCAAAGATACATTTCCAATCACGGTTGCTGCTGGATCGATATACACTCCAGTTGCAATGATTGGAGAAATACCTTGGTGTTGGCGAATCGAGTGATCCATAATATCGGTAGCCATATATAAATAATTGTTAACTCAGCGAGTATGGTGTCATGGTTTTTTCAACAAAGAAACGATTTATTGCGGGTGTCACTTGCCCGAAGTGTTCTCAAATGGACAAGCTGGTCGCTTACACCGAGGGTGGGGTTAGTTTTCGCGAGTGTGTCAATTGCGGGTTTAAAGACGAATTGCGCCTCTCGTCGGCACCCAGAGAGGTGCAGACGAGAGTCAATGTGAGTCGTGATGAGATTGCCCGACAAACTATCCCGGTTAGGATCGTCGATCCGAAGGGTGAATTTAATGACCGTTAGGTCGCGTAATGTTGAGGTCATGAGTGATTTATTGCCTGCATATGACTGAATTTGATAGCGATCTTGCTAGTGAAATGGGACGACTTTTGATACACTCACCGCGCTTTGGTTTGGCAGTTCACGCCCCAGCAATTAGACAAATGATAAAACACTACTTTTTTTGAATTACCACGGAGTAAAAAGCGATGTCGAAAAGAGCGAAAGCGCTTTTCTTGGGCTTCCTGAGTGCCGCTAGTTTACTAGTATTTGGCGCTGCTAGTGCTGAAGAGTCAGGTTGGAATCTCAATATGCCGCGAGGTGTGACCGAAGTCAGTCAGGCCGCCTACGATATTCATATGATCATGATTTGGATCTGTACCGTCATTGGCGTGTTGGTATTCGGATTTATGTTTTATGTAATGTACGCCCACCGCAAGTCTCGAGGTGTGACAGCTGCTAATTTCCATGAGAATTTGACAGTGGAAATCCTTTGGACTGTTGTTCCGGCGCTTATTTTGATTGTTATGGCCGTTCCTGCGACCACTGCGCTACTCAAAGTCTACGACACGGACAATCCTGATATCGATATTAAAGTTACTGGGTATCAGTGGAAGTGGCAGTACGAATACATTGGGGAAGGCGTCAAGTTCATGAGTGAGTTACGCACTTCGCAAGACGAACAGTACGGCCGTGCGCCAAAAGGCGAACATTACTTGCAAGAAGTCACCCAGCCCCTTGTTATTCCAGCCAACAAGAAAGTCAGATTTTTAATCACTGGAAACGATGTGATTCACAGCTGGTGGGTTCCTGACTTTGCAGTCAAGCGCGATGCGATCCCAGGACTTTTTACCGCCGCGTGGGCCAAAACCGACCAACCCGGAATTTACGTGGGCGCCTGTACCGAGTTATGTGGAAAGGACCACTCCCGGATGCCGGTTGTGGTTGAGGTTAAAGAAGAAGCCGACTATTACGCTTGGCTTGCTGCCAAGAAAGAAGAAGCCGTAGTTTATCAATCAACCATTGGTAAGCAATGGAGCAATGAAGAGCTTATGACCAAGGGTGAGGCGGTATACGCAGTGTCTTGCGCTGGCTGTCACCAGGCCGCAGGTGAAGGCATTGCTGGGATTTTTCCTTCGTTAGTGGGAAGTTCCATCGTCACAGGACCAATGGAAGATCACATTGGGTTGCTGATTAACGGTGTTGCAGGATCTGCTATGCAATCCTTTGCCGACCAGCTCTCGGAAGTGGACTTAGCTGCAGTCATTCACTACAAGCGCAATTCTTGGGGCAACGATATGGGTGATATGGTTCAACCAATCGATGTTCTAAACTACAAACAAAACCAATAGAGGAAGATCTACGATGGCACACGGACCTTCAGAGAATTTTTTCAGCCGCTGGCTTTTTAGTACAAACCATAAAGATATCGGAACTCTATATTTATGGTTCAGTTTTGCTATGTTTTTGCTTGGCGGTGCATTTGCTATGATTATCCGTGCTGAGCTCTTTCAGCCGGGTATGCAGTTAATTCAGCCTGAGTTTTTCAATCAAATGACCACCATGCATGGTTTGGTTATGGTGTTTGGCGCCATCATGCCCGCCTTTGTTGGCTTGGCAAACTGGATGATCCCAATGATGATTGGCGCGCCCGATATGGCATTGCCCAGAATGAACAATCTCAGCTTTTGGATTCTGCCCTTCGCCTTTGCTATTTTGGTCTCAACGTTGTTCATGGAAGGGGGCGGCCCAAATTTTGGCTGGACATTCTATGCACCGCTTTCCACCACCTATGCGCCAGACACCGTTAATTACTTCATCTTTGGTGTGCACATCATGGGTGCCTCGTCCATCATGGGGTCGATCAACATTATTGCAACAGTGATGAACATGCGTGCGCCCGGCATGACCTATATGAAGATGCCATTGTTCGTTTGGACCTGGGTAATTACCGCTTTCTTGCTGGTTGCTGTTATGCCTGTACTGGCTGGTGCGGTTACCATGATGCTGATGGATATTAACTTCGGAACCAGCTTCTTTGATGCCGCCGGTGGTGGTGACCCAGTGTTGTTCCAGCACGTATTCTGGTTCTTCGGCCACCCAGAAGTTTATATTATTATCCTGCCCGCTTTCGGTGTGGTGTCTCAAATCATTCCAACGTTCAGCCGCAAGCCGCTATTTGGTTACTCCTCAATGGTGTATGCCACAGCGTCTATTGCGTTTTTATCGTTCATCGTTTGGGCGCACCACATGTTCACCGTAGGGATGCCCATAGCCGGTGAGCTCTACTTTATGTATGCCACTATGCTCATTGCGGTACCCACTGGCGTCAAAGTGTTTAACTGGGTAACCACCATGTACAAAGGCGCGCTCACCTTTGAAACACCGATGTTGTTTAGTATTGCCTTTGTTATTCTGTTCACCTTTGGTGGATTTACCGGCATGATGTTGTCCATTGCAGCGGCCGATACCCAATACCACGATACCTATTTCGTAGTAGCGCACTTCCACTATGTCATGGTGGCTGGAGCTGTATTTAGTGGTACCGCGGCAGTTTATTACTGGTTACCCAAATGGTGTGGTCGCATGTATGACGAGACCATGGGTAAGGTTCAGTTTTGGATTGCCTTCATCGCCTTTAACATTACTTTCATGCCGCAGCACTTTCTAGGCTTGGCGGGAATGCCGCGCCGCTACTCTGATTATGGCCTGCAGTTTGCCGATTGGAATATGGTATCGAGTGTGGGAGCGTTCCTCTATGGCGGGGCGCAATTGTTGTTCCTCTACAACGTTATTCGTACCATTGGTTGGGGTAAGCCAGTGAATGATCCTAAAGTATGGGAGGGCGCTGAGGGGCTTGAGTGGACACTGCCGACACCGGCACCTTTCCATACCTTCTCAACGCCACCCGTTGTCAAGTAACCTGAGGTTATTGGGAAAATGAGTGAAACAACGATCCACCGTAGCGTATTGGTGAAATCACTGATTGGTGCGGTGGTGATGTTTATGTTTGCCATTTTTGTTTTGCCGCCCCTGTATGATTTGTTTTGCGAGATTACAGGGATTGGGGGTAAGACCGGCGATGCTTATACCGCTACCGATATCAAGGTGGACAGCTCTCGCCAAGTCGAGGTGCAGTTTGTGGCAACCAATAATGCCACCATGCCATGGGAATTTTATCCAGTTGAACACAAAGTGTTTGTCCACCCTGGCGAATCTAAAGAAATTGTCTTCTATGCCAAGAACCTCACTGGCAAAGATATGGTAGGCCAGGCGATTCCCAACGTGCTACCCAATAATGCAGCGGATTATTTCCATAAAACCGAATGTTTTTGTTTTAACAACCAACCTTTGGCTGCCGGCGATGATGCAGAGCTTGCAGTAGTATTTATTATTGATCCAGATTTACCGGCAAGTGTGAATACAGTCACCTTGTCTTACACCATTTTTGATATAACAGACAGAGTCCCTATGCAGGTCTCACAACTACAGTAAACGGAGAATACAATGTCAACTGAAGCGAGTTATTACGTTCCCGAGCAGAGCAAGCTTCCCCTAGGAGCAGCTTTAGGCATGGGCTTGATGGCGTTTGGAGCCGCGAGTTGGGTGATAGAGGGAGGCTCTTCTACTGTTTTTTTGATCGGCTCAGCTGTTATGGCGGTCGTCATGTGGAAATGGTGGAGCCTGGTTATTGAAGAAAACACCAGAGGCATTGTTAGCTCCCAATTAAAATACTCCTATGTACTTGGTATGTATTGGTTTATTTTTTCAGAGTTGATGTTTTTTGTCTGTTTTTTCGGATCGCTATTTTATGTCAGAGTGTTGGTCGGTCCATGGCTTGGTGGAGAAGCCGCCATTGGTATTTTTGATGATACGCCAACAGATGCAGCTATAGCCAACGCCACCCACCTTTGGAATGGTTACGATTCAACTTGGCCGCCATTAGTCACACCAGACCAAGCGGCCAACGCAGATGCGGCAAAGTTTATTGGTCCGCAAGAGGCGATGAGCTTCCCTGGTTTCTCAGGACTGCTTAGCTGGTTGCCTCTCTGGAACACCATTGTCCTGATCACCTCTAGTTTGACTGTGGACAGAGCCCACCATGCGCTTAAAGATGGAAATCGTAAAGGTTTCATCAGATGGCTAGGCGTTACCGTGCTCTTAGGTGTGTTCTTCTTATTCCTACAGGCAGAGGAGTATATCCACGCTTACAGTGAGCTGGGCCTAACGCTTGATTCTGGAATCTACGGTACAACCTTCTTCTTATTGACCGGTTTCCACGGCGCTCATGTGACCCTGGGGACAATAATGTTGTTAATTGCGTTTCTCCGCGGCCTCAAAGGTCACTTTAATGAGACGGATCACTTCGGTTTTGAAGCGGCAGCCTGGTATTGGCACTTTGTTGACGTGATTTGGATAGGGCTGTTCTTTATCGTGTATGTGTTCGACTAAATCGTAAATCTTGTAGTTACAACGGCTGGGGTTTACCTGGCCGTTTTTATCTGTGAAGGTTTTGTTTTAAGGTGTTACTTAGAGTCCTGGGGTTGGTTTAGCTCAGGCCCTGTCACATTAGCCTTGAGTTTTTTGTCCCAGGGTGCCTGATTGCCAATTTGACCGGTGAAGGCACCAATGACGACGGTGGCAATAAGAAGTACGGCGATAGTGACACGGATTCTGAGCGTGTTCATTACCCTTCGCTTTGAGCTGCCTAAGTCTTTAACTAAATAGCGTAGTGCCGTAAAAAGGCTGATCAGCATGCCAATAAAAAGAATTACGATGATTGCTTTGAACAACATAATTTTTGATTCTCTGATGAGGTGGAGATTTAACCATAAATGAGAGAAGATCCCCAGCTTTCTGTTACAAAATTTCACTGGCAGCCCAACGGCAAGAGTATACTTTTTTTGCTGCTCTTTTTCCCGCTGTTGATCTCTCTGGGAATCTGGCAGCTTGATCGTGCTGAAGAAAAACGTACCATATTGCAACAATATAACGCTAACCAAGGGGCGGACACCACGGCTATTAGTGATTTGTTGCAAGACAGTAATGTGCAATATCGTTCTACGATCGTCAGTGGATTTTTAGATGGGACGCGCAGAATATTTTTGGATAATCGTGTCAAGTATGGACGGCCTGGCTACGAGGTTTTTGAACCGTTACATGTTAACGGGTTGGTAGAAGATGGTCGTCCGTTGACGTTGTTGGTCAACCGTGGTTGGGTGCCAGCATCGCTCGATCGCCGGCAGCTACCTGAGGTTGAGTCAATCACCGACGTGGCTGAGTTTCGAGGCGTATTGTATCGACAACTTCCCGGTGGTTACCGGCTTGACGATGGTATTGTTGAGATAAAAGATTGGCCTAGCCGTATAGGATGGATATCCGTTGAGCGCGCTCAGACGTTGTTTGACACACTGTTTTATTCTTACCAGTTGCGTTTGGATAGCGAGTCCGTCGGCGCTTTAGACACCGGCTGGCCAACCATTGCGGTGCAGCCTGAGAAGCATACTGGCTACGCAGTACAGTGGTTTATAATGGCGGCGGTGTTGTTAATAATGACAGTTGTTGCCAATTCTAACATCGGTTCAATGTTGAAACGAAAATAAGGATCGTGGCCAAAACCACAACAAAAAAAGAGAGTTCCATTATGGGCGATTCACAGCAAATTAATGCAAAGCAGCGCAGTTTTCAGTATCAGATATGGTTGATGTTGATTATTGTTGGCGGAGTTATACTATCTGGGTTTTTGATGGTTCCCAAGACTGAGCAGCAGCGTCAGGAGATGATGACGCTTTTGGGCACAACTAACCTTGGTGAGTTGGTTAAACCAACATTGGATTTTAGCCCGGTGCTGAAAGACCTCAAGCCTTCGGAAAAGCCCAAGTGGATCATTTTGACTGTTGGTGGCAATGGTTGTGATGAACTCTGTGAAGATATGTTGTTTAATAGCCGGCAGGTTCATATGCTGTTAGGTAAATCCACGCGTCGGGTTGAGAGGGTTTACCTGCCAGACGCCGCGACTATAGACCAAGCGACCATTGACAAACTTAAGGGAACACATCCGTTTTTATCCATACTTCCCATCCAGCACGAAGATTTCGCAAGTATTTTAACTGGAAGTTCAGCGGATTGGGATATGCAGCAAACACGATATTTTGTTGTGACGCCAGATAAAAAAGGTATTTTGTTTTATACCGATGTTCATGATGGCAGTGGGCTGCTTGATGACCTAAAACATCTGTTAAAATATTCGCCAGATCGATAGAACTCGCTCTTGTACAAAAATTGTCGGAGTAAAGGCCAATGGCCCAAAGTGAAATTAAGACTACATCAGTAAGTTGGCGCGATTACTTTGAGCTTTGTAAGCCCAATGTGGTTGCCTTGATGATACTCACTTCATTAATTGGAATGTTACTGTCAACAGACCAATGGGTACCCCTCTCAGTGTTGGTTTTTGGGAACCTCGGTATTGCCCTCTGTGCTGGGTCTGCAGCGGCTGTCAATCATATTGTAGACCGTCATGTCGATGACAAGATGGCCCGCACGCTCAATCGACCGCTCGCTCAAGGTAGACTGCGACCGCAACAGGCTATACTTTTTGCACTGATGACCGGCGCCCTCGGTATGGCGGTCTTAATTTTATTTACTAATCTTCTTACCGCCTGGCTAACGTTGGCGTCGCTCGTTGGTTACGCATTCATATACACAATGTTCTTGAAGCGAGCTACGCCTCAAAATATTGTTATTGGCGGTCTTGCCGGTGCAGCTCCTCCCCTGTTGGGTTGGACGGCAGTCACCGGTGAAATTCACTATAACGCCCTATTGCTGGTTCTAATAATTTTTGCCTGGACGCCACCTCATTTCTGGGCCCTGGCGGTTCACCGTAAGGAGGAGTATGCAAAGGCGGATATTCCTATGTTGCCAGTGACTCATGGCGAGAAGTACACCAAGATCAATATTTTGTTGTATACCTTGTTATTAATGGTAGTGACCACTATGCCCTACTTAACCGGTATGTTTGGATGGTTATATCTTCTCGGGTCATTGCTTTTGGGAATGGGATTTCTCTATTGGGCTGTGGTTATGTTGCGCAGTACTGGTGGCAATTCAGGGATGAAGACATTTCAGTACTCCATCGTATACCTTATGCTGTTATTCGCCATTATGTTGGTGGACCATTTTTTTATTGCAAACGTTACCTACCTTCCATCGATTTAGGAGAATTGGCTATGGCAGATCAGCGTGCCGGTATTATGAAAACTGTTTTGGTACTTGTTTGCATGATAGTCCTTGTGCTTTGTGGCTTTTTTTGGAAAATGAATCAGCCGGTGGTCATGACAGACGATCAACTGCGCGCTAATGGTGCGATCGTCCTAAAGCCACCCAGAATATTCAGTGATTTCACTCTGGTGGATCATTTTGGTAAGGATTTCTCAAAAGAGCACCTTGAAGGTGTATGGACAATGATTTTTTTCGGTTTCACCAATTGCCCTGATGTCTGTCCCACTACCATGGCAACCTTGGCAGACACCTACAGCAAACTTAAAGATGCCGAGAAAGAGAACCTCCAGGTACTGCTGGTCTCACTTGACCCAGAGCGTGATACCGTCGAAAAACTTGCCGCCTATGTGCCCTACTTTAATGCTGATTTTATTGGCGTAACGGGAAATAAGCATTTCATACGGCGATTCACCGCTGAAATTAATATTGCTTATAGTCAGGTCCCTCTGGCGGATGATAATTACACCATTGACCACAGCTCACAGGTTGTCCTGATTAATCCCAAGGGTGACTACCATGGGTTCTTTAAGGCACCGCACACTGCGCCCAAATTGCGGCAGACCTGGCGTTCGATTTACGCGACGTTCAACTAGTTCTGCGACCGACAACCTGTGAAATGCCGAACAGGCAACTGGCGCTGATTACCACAGACGGACCGGCTGGTGTATCTAGGTACCATGTCATGGCCAACCCCAAGGCCACAGATAATGTTGCGATCGAGCTTGCAAGCACTGCCATCTGTTCTGGTGTTTCGCTCAGTTTGCTAGCCGTTGCGGCAGGTATAATTAGCAGGGCAGTGATCAGCAGAATACCGACAATTTTCATTGCTATGGCAATAACCATGGCGGTAATAAGCATCAGAGCCGTGCGCAGTAATTTAACATTGTGACCTTCGATAGTGGCAAGTTCTTGGTCGACAGTCATGCTGATTAGAGGTTTCCAGAGCGCTAAGAGTAAGCCAACTGCTACAGCGCTCACGCAATATATAATCCATAGATCTTGCTTGGTTACGGCAAGCAAGTCACCAAATAGTAAAGACATTAGATCAATTCGAACATCTGGCAGTAATGCAATGAGTATAAGCCCAGCAGCGAGCGCAGAGTGAGAAATGATGCCTAGTAGGCTATCTAATGACAGCGAGGTTCTCTGTTCAAGATTTACTAAAATAATAGCCACGATCAGCGGTAGGATAATCAGCGTAACATTGATATTAATATCGAGCATTATCCCGAGTGCTATACCAAGCAGAGCACTGTGCGCTAAGGTGTCACCAAAATAAGCCATACGCCGCCAGACCACGAAGCAGCCTAGGGGGCCGGCCGCAACCGCTACACCCAGACCGGCGAGAAGAGCATAGAGAAGAAAGTCGGATATAATCACTGTGAAGCGCTCTTCTGCGAATGCTCAATTGCGGCACCCTTTAGGCTATGATTATGGTCATGATGATGGGTATAAACAGTGGTCGCTTGACCAAAAATATTGATAAAAGCCGGGTCCTGCGTTACCTGCTCAGGTGCACCATGGCAACAAATATGCTTGTTTAAACAGATCACATGATCGGTTGTTGACATAACTAGATGTAAATCATGTGAGATCATTAGTACAGCACAATTTAACTGTCCGGCCAAGTCGTTGATCATTGTGTAAAGTTGATTTTGCCCATTGATGTCCACACCTTGCACAGGTTCATCTAATACCAGCAAGTCCGGATCTTGTAAGATCGCCCGAGCAAGAAGCGCGCGTTGAAGCTCGCCGCCAGAGAGCCCTCGTATAGGCGTTGCTGCCGAGCTTGCAATACCAACGGTTTGCAGCGCCTGCAGACACTTTTTTGAGGACCGATCGGTTAATTCTACGAAGCGTAATGTAGACAGTGGTAATGTCTCGTCGATCTTTATCTTTTGTGGCATGTAGCCAATTTTGAGATTTTTCATACAGCGTCTACTCCCACTGTCAGGAGACACCAGTCCCAGCACAATTTTGGCCAAAGTCGACTTTCCGGCGCCATTGGGTCCAATTAAGGTGGTGATTTTACCGCGAATCAGAGAGAGAGAAATATCATCTAACACTTGCTTATGACCGTAATGCTTGCAGATATTTGAAAGAGATAGAAGCTGTTCTGCCATGAGTTTATTGCTCGCTGTTTGCTGACTCGCTTTGACATTTAGGGCATAGGCCCTTCAATTCAATGTATTGGGTTTTTAGTGTGAAATCTGCACTGACACAGATAGAACTTAGGGTGTTGTTAAGACCTGTATCAGCAATTTCCGCAGTGCTTCCACAGTGCTCGCAAATCATGAACAAATTACTGTGTTCATGACTGGGAAATGGACAGCCAATATACGCGTTTAGCGATGCAATTCGGTGAATCAAACCCATGTCGAGGAGAAAATCTAATGCTCTGTATATTGTTGGGGGAGCAATAGATTTTCCTGTCGTCTTGGCAACGCCATCTAGTATATCATAGGCGCCCTTTGGCTTGTGTCCTTGCCAGATCAAGACTAATACGGACTCGCGCATTGTTGAAAGTTTCGTATTTTTTTGTGCGCAAACTTTTTTGGCATTGATTATTGCAGCGTCAAGACAGCGTTCTTGGTCGTGGGGATAAAATATAAGGCGATGATTGGAGAGCATATAAGGATTCAATTGTTGTTACGTTATAATATAACATTTTTTTAAATAAAACCATTAGAGGGAAAATGCTCATAAAAAAATCCAACTACAGGCGTTATTTTTTCTTTTGCCAACTGATTTTACTGGTGCTAGTTGCTGTACCTATTAGCTTACATATGACTCTCGCTGATGAGATTGCAGTGCAAACTTCACTTACTCGCGAACCTTTGTCTGTGGTAGCCAGCATAAAACCACTGGCTTTAATTGCCAAGGCAGCCTTGGGGTCTCGTGCTGACGTGACTTATCTGAGGCAAGACAATCAATCGCCGCACACTGGAGGTATATCACTATCTGTTCTAGAAACGATGAGTAAGGCAGACATGGTGGTTTATGTTGGCGACGAGTTTGAGCCACTTATCGCTAAAGCCTTAAAAAAAATGGATATACCGCTTGGTGTGAGCTCGACTCAAGTGATTGCATCAGCAGAAATAAGCCACAGATCTGTGGATAGGACATACGATTCTCACGTTTGGCTGTCCCCACAGAAGGCCAATTTACTGGCTAAAGAGTTGCAGAGATTAGGTGGTATAGCCCCAACGGCAGTGATAACAGAAGAGCAGTTTGTCATCTTTCATGAGCAGCTTGAATCCCTATCTGATCGGGCGTATGTCACCCATCATGACATGATGAGCCACTTTACTCAGGCTTTTGGCTTGCACAAGGGAATTGCCCTGCGTGACGCGACGGGTAAGGTTAAGGGTGCCAGAAGCCAGCATCGCCTCAGGGTTTTGAGTCGGCAGCAGTCAGCAAGCTGTGTTTTTGTCGAACCTCAATACAAACAAAAAGACGCGCGTGTATTAGCTCGGGCGCTAGATCTCCCATTGCGAGAGATTGATCCTATGGCTGGAGGACAAGAGCTCACGTCAGACGGTTATTATAATTTTTTGGTCACATTTATTGGTCAATTTACAGCCTGCTTTGATTAAATCCTGTATTCTTTGTTTGTAATCACAATTACTTCTACATAGGCGCCACATGACCGATAAGCTTCCCTTAATACTAGTTGACGGTTCTTCTTATTTATACCGTGCCTTTCACGCTCTACCGCCCTTAACCAACAGCAAGGGTCGGCCCACAGGTGCTGTCAAAGGCGTCATTAATATGATCCGGCGATTACTCAAGGATTATCACGACAGCACTGTGGTGGTGGTGTTTGACGCTAAGGGGAAGACTTTTAGAGATGATATGTATGATCAATACAAGGCCAACCGACCACCAATGCCTGATGATTTACGTGTGCAGATTGACCCAATTCATAAAATCATTGACGCCATGGGTCTGCCAATACTGACCATTGAGGGTGTTGAGGCGGATGATGTAATAGGTACGTTGGCGGTTGAGGCCAGCGCACAGGCGCAGCCAGTCATCATTTCCACTGGTGACAAGGATATTGCGCAGTTGGTTAATGAGTACGTTACGATGGTCAATACGATGACCGATACAGTATTAAATTCCGAGGGCGTCAGAAATAAATTTGGTGTGCCTCCGGAGCTGATCATTGATTATTTAGCCCTGTTAGGAGATAAGTCTGACAACATACCTGGTGTTCCCGGGGTAGGTGAAAAAACGGCGTTGGGGCTATTGCAAGGAATTGGTAGTTTGGACGATATCTACTCGACCCTAGATCAAGTAGCAGAGTTAGACTTTCGTGGGGCAAAAAATTTGGCACCAAAATTGGCTGAACACAAAGAGCTCGCCTACTTATCCTATGCATTGGCCACCATCAAAACAGATGTTCATCTACCTTTGAGCTTGAGTCAGTTGAAACACAGACCTTCAGACGATGATGTCTTGTTGGAGCTTTTTGTTGAGCAGGAATTTAAAGCCTGGACTACAGAATTGACGAATCGGTCGGAAGAGTCTTTGGAGCCAATCACTGCCAATCCAGGGGAAAAAGAACAAGCGGCTACTAAACCAAAGGTAAAGCACTATGAAACCGTGTTGACGGAAGAACAACTGCAATCGTGGATTGAGAAAATTGTCTTAAAAAAACAGCTGGCTGTAGACACTGAAACAACCAGTCTGGATTATATGGCCGCTAGAATGGTAGGTATTTCTTTGGCGGTGGAGCCAGGAGAGGCAGCCTATATACCCTTCGGTCACGACTATTTGGGTGCTCCAAATCAGCTCCCCGAGAGACGAGTGATTGAATTACTTAGGCCGCTTTTAGAAGATCCCAATATTAAAAAAATTGGCCAGAATCTTAAATATGATATGAGTATATTGGCTCAACATGGAATCAATTTGCAGGGTATTTCCTTTGACACTATGCTCGAGTCTTACGTGATTGACTCTGTGGCTACTCGACACGATATGGACAGTTTGGCCGAGATGTATCTCGGCGAAAAGACCATTGCTTTTTCCGATGTCGCTGGTAAAGGCGCTAATCAACTCACCTTTAACCAGATTGCTTTAGAGCAAGCCGCGCCCTATGCCGCCGAAGATGCCGACATCACCTTGCGCCTGCACAATACGTTGTGGCCTAAATTGCAATCAGAGCCCTCCTTGCTCGGAGTTTTCTCAGACATTGAACTCCCTCTAGTGCCAGTATTATCGCGTATAGAGCGAGCCGGTGCGTTGGTTGATGATACTTTGTTATTTCAGCAGAGCCATGAATTGGGGCTCCGAATTGATGAACTTGAGCGACACGCTTGGGATCTGGCCGGACAAGAGTTCAACCTAGCCTCACCCAAGCAGCTGGGAGATATCTTATTTAATCAACTGGAAATTCCTGTACTGAAAAAGACGGCAAAAGGAGCACCATCCACCAAAGAAGAGGTCTTACAAGAATTAGCTCTAGATTATCCGTTGCCCAAGGTTTTACTCGAGCACAGGGGCTTGGCAAAACTCAAATCTACTTACACCGACAAGCTGCCTACTATGATTAACAGCGTTACCGGGCGCATACACACCTCTTATCATCAGTCCGGCACAGCCACAGGAAGACTGTCATCGTCCGATCCAAACCTGCAAAACATTCCGATTCGTAACGCTGAGGGGCGTCGGGTCAGACAGGCATTTATTGTGCCTGATGGCTATAAACTGATAGCGGCAGACTATTCACAGATTGAATTGCGCATCATGGCGCATTTGTCGGAGGATCCCAACCTTCTGACCGCATTTGCCAATGGACTGGATATCCATAGTGCCACTGCCGCTGAGGTATTTTCCACACCTTTGGATAGGGTAACCGCAGATCAGCGTCGCAGCGCAAAGGCAATAAATTTTGGATTGATCTATGGTATGTCAGCCTTTGGTTTAGCCAAGCAGCTTAATATCGGTCGTAAACAGGCGGCTGACTATATTGACACATATTTTGATCGTTACCCCGGCGTATTGAATTATATGAACACTGTGAGATCGAGTGCTGCCGAATCCGGCTATGTGGAGACTTGGTTTGGGCGCAGATTATATTTGCCAGAGATAAACTCACGAAATGGTATGCGCCGTCAGGCGGCGGAGCGAACCGCAATTAATGCACCGATGCAGGGAACCGCTGCCGACATTATAAAATTGGCGATGATCAAAGTGGACCAATGGCTGCTGGACAGCAAGCTTGATAGTAAAATGATCATGCAAGTTCACGATGAACTGATTCTAGAAGTTCCAGAAAATGAACTTGAAGAGGTCACCACTGGATTATTGTCTGGAATGGAAAATGCGGCAGAGCTAAAGGTTCCGCTGGTGGTTGACATCGGGGTTGGTAATAATTGGGAAGAGGCACATTGATCGAGCTCATTTCTCCAAGTTATTAAGAGGATGGAACTTTTACATTTTAACTTGTCTTATTAAACGTTAGATGTGTTTTCACATCGACGTCCCCTTTAGAACCCCGGCACCTTTTGGTGCCGGTTTTTTTATGGTAATGGATACCATGGCTAGACTGAGTACGGGGCTACTCTATGTTGGCGCACTCTGGGTCCTGAAGATCTTCAACAAGCCAGTGTGAAAGCTGAACTTTAAGCTGGTCTAAACCTTGTTTTTTTAAAGCAGAAAAGGTTTGCACCGTCAAAAGGGTGATGCCAGGATCTATTTCGCGCAAAAAATTATCTACTTTTAATCGAGTTGCCTGCGCAGGTCCGCGTTTGAGCTTGTCGGCCTTAGTTAATAAAATGTGAGTGGGTAGGCCTGCTTCAGCAGCCCAGTTGATCATTTGGTAGTCATAGTCTTGCAATGGATGGCGAATATCCATCAAAAGAATCAGTCCTCCAAGACTTTTTCGCTTGTGCAGATATTCGGCCAGATGCCGATCCCATTGTGCTTTCATTGCTATGGGAACTTTGGCGTAACCATAACCGGGTAAGTCCACGAGTCTTTGATTAGCGCTCAGTTCAAAGAAGTTAATCATTTGTGTTCGGCCGGGTGTTTTACTGGTTCGTGCGAGGCTTTTATTTTCTGTGAGAGCGTTTATTGCGCTGGATTTACCGGCGTTTGACCGCCCAGCAAAGGCGACTTCGCAACCGCTATCATCAGGACATTGCTGCAGTGAAGGGGCGCTTGTGCTAAATGCAGCCGAACGAAAGTTAATTAACGGCTTATCCATAGGAAAAACGCCAGTACTGATTTAAGAAGTGACAACTATTAGTATATAATGCATTGCGCTAAAAAATAAGGCTAATGTTGTCGACAGCGAGATACTAGAGCGTCGTCGTTTCATCGAATTTGGGAATCAGATTTACCATGAAAAAAACTTTTTTGATCATTGCTGGTCTACTCTTGTCTATAATTGGAATTCATGCCTCAGCAGGGGGTGATGCCTCTGCCGGTGAAGATAAAGTGATGATGTGTATGGGTTGTCACGGAAGTGACGGTAACAGCATGGTGCCGTCATTTCCTAAATTGGCTGGTTTGGGTGAAAAATACATCACTCAGCAATTGCGCATGGTTAAATCTGGTGAGCGCGTCATCATGGAGATGACCGGCATATTGGATGCGTCCACTGACCAGGATTTACAAGACATGGCAGCTTATTATGACGCTCAGGTGAGAATAGTAGCCGGGGCAGAGGATATTTCTTTGGTGGGCATGTCCGATCCTCAAGAGGTACTTAAGCTTGGGGAAAACCTTTATCGAGCAGGTAATTTAAAAACAGGAGTTGCGGCTTGTACAGGGTGTCATTCACCTTCAGGGAATGGCAATGGTCCTGCCGGCTATCCCGGACTTGGTGGACAACATGCAGACTACATTGAAAAGCAGCTGCTTGCCTATCGTCGTGGAGAAAGGGTCAGTGGTGGTAATGCGATAATAATGCAGGGTGTAGCGGAAAATCTCAGTGACAAAGAGATCAGTGCCGTGGCCAACTACATTTCCGGTTTAAATTAATTGCCGGTTTAAATTAGATTCGCGGATTGAGCGAACAATATATTGGGTAGGTTAAAAATGTCAGATTGGATCAAAAAAGTAATTTTTATAGCACTGATAGCGCCTATGGCGATGTGCCAGGCACAAACCGAGAAGTATGTTGCCGGCGTCGATTATGAAGTGTTACCACAAGCAATACGAACAGCAAATGTAGAAAAAATAGAAGTTAATGAGGTGTTTCATTACGCCTGCATTTTTTGCTACAACTTCGAGACAGTGATTTCTCCTTGGATCGATGCCCTGCCAGAGGATGTTGATTTTCAGCGTACGCCAGCGATATGGCAGACTGCCTTGGAGCCCTATGCACGGGCATACTATACTGCCAAGGTTCTCAAGGTGTTGGACAAGACTCATGTTGCTTTGTTTGAAGCTATTCATGTACAACGACAACAAATTCGATCACAGCAGGATCTGGCGGACTTTTTTGCCGATCATGGCGTTGATGTTGATCGCTTTAATAAGGTTTATAACTCCTTTGGTGTTACCAGTCAGATTAATCAAGCCAAGGCTAGAGCAGTGGGATATCGAACTCAGGGAACGCCGGAAATGGTGGTGAATGGCAAGTATAGAATTACCACCCGTCAGTCGAAAGGCCTTGAGGGTATGTTGAAAGTGGCCAGTTTTTTGATAGATAAAGAGCGGCAAGCGCTAAAATAGTCGTTTGTTGGCTTCGTGTAGTGTTTATCTGCTATTGCTATCAGTTATAACCGTCATCGGCTATCTTATAGCCTAAACGACTTTCCACAGAACGACATAAGCAGTAAAATGCGCAACGTTTCTTTGTCACCAAACGATACTTTTCATTATGGACATCACTGCCAAGCCCAGCTTGAAGCCGGCTAATCCAAACTTTTCCTCTGGACCCTGTGCCAAGCGTCCTGGGTACAGTGTTAACTCTCTTGATACCACTACACTTGGGCGATCACACCGATCATCGGTGGGCAAGGATGCCTTAGGGCGCGCATGTTCTGAGACTGCCGAACTACTTAAGTTACCTGAGGACTACCGTGTCGGAATAGTACCAGCTTCAGATACTGGTGCGGTTGAGATGATGATGTGGTCGTTACTCGGCGCTCGCCCGGTGGACGTCTGCGCTTGGGAATCCTTTGGCAGTGGTTGGTTAACGGATATTACTAAGCAACTCAAGTTGGATGATGTCACCTCTTTAGTTGCAGATTATGGTGAGCTCCCTGATCTGTCAAAAACCAGTCCAGATCATGATGTTGTTTTTACTTGGAATGGCACCACATCTGGGGTGATGGTCCCCAATGCCGACTGGATAAGTGATGATCGCGCAGGATTGACTATTTGTGATGCCACATCGGCGGTCTTTGCTATGGACTTGCCGTGGGAGAAGCTTGATGTGGTGACCTACAGCTGGCAAAAAGTGCTCGGTGGAGAAGGAGCGCACGGCGTCATCATACTGAGTCCTCGAGCAGTTGAGCGGCTTGAAAGCTACATCCCACCCTGGCCAATGCCGAAAATCTTTAGGTTGACTAAAGGCGGCAAGCTCATCGACGGCATTTTTCGTGGTGAGACCATTAACACGCCGTCGATGCTTTGTGTGGCGGATTATTTGGATAGTTTGAACTGGGTGAAATCTCTTGGCGGCGTCGACGCTACTATCGCCAAGTCTAAACAGAATTTGGCGGCTATCGCATCCTTCGTGGAGCAGCGCGATTGGATTGAATTTCTCGCTCGCGATAGCCAGCAGGTCTCTAATACCAGTGTCTGTTTGACCTGCGATCTTCCTGCCGATCAAGTAAAGCACATGACTAAATTGCTGGAAATTGAAGGCGTTGCTTTTGATATTGGCGCTTATCGAGATGCTCCCGCAGGGTTGCGAATATGGTGCGGAGCCACCGTTCAAGAATCTGACATTAATGCCCTTCTGCCTTGGTTGGATTGGGCTTACAAAGAAGTGTGTACTAACTAATAAGTTAATGGAACAACGCGATGTATAAGATACGTACCTATAATGCTATTTCTTCGAAGGGCTTGAACCGATTCTCAGATGGAGACTATTCCGTTAGCGACACCTGTGCGGACCCCGATGCTTTCATCTTGCGCAGCCAAAAACTTCACAATGAAGAAGTACCTGACAGTTTATTGGCTGTGGCGAGGGCCGGTGCAGGCGTCAACAACATACCTGTAGAAGATTACACCCAACAGGGAATTGTGGTATTTAACACGCCAGGAGCCAATGCCAATGCGGTAAAGGAGCTTATTGTCGCCGGTCTGCTATTAGGGTCTCGAGATATCTATGGCGGTATGAATTATGTTCAAGCTCTGGATGATATGGACGATGGTGCTGCTATGGGGAAATTGCTTGAGAAAGAAAAGAAGCGCTTTGCTGGCACTGAAATTTCTGGGAAAACACTTGGCGTGGTCGGCTTGGGAGCCATAGGCTCTATTATTGCCAATCTAGGGCTTGAACTGGGTATGGATGTCATCGGTTACGATCCTGCTATTTCCGTGGAGGCAGCTTGGCAGTTATCCAGTCGAGTTGAGCGTATGGAGAATTTAGATGCGCTGCTGGCGAGAGCCGATTTTATTACTCTACATGTTCCAGCCATTCCCGCAACTAAACACTTGATCAATGCGAAGACCCTCCGTGGCATGAAGAGCAGCGCTAAAATTCTCAATTTCGCGCGGGAAGAAATTGTTTCCACCGAGGATATGATTTCAGCACTAGATGCTGGTGTTATTGCAGGGTATGTGAGTGATTTTCCGGCACCTGGATTGATTGGTCGAAGTGATGTTCTCCTCATGCCGCATATAGGCGCCAGTACTGCTGAGGCCGAGGAAAATTGTGCGGTTATGGCCGCAAATCAGTTGAAAGACTTTCTGAGAAATGGAAATATCTACAATTCTGTCAATTATCCGTCAACCAAAATGGGTCGTAACGGCGGATCAAGAATTACATTCAGCAATAACAATGTTCCTAAAGTACTGGGTAATGTGTTGTCCATTTTGGCTGACGCAAATCTGAATGTTGTTGATATGGTCAATAAAAGCAGAGGCGAGATTGCTTACAATATTATTGATGTCGAAGGTGAGTTATTTGAAGATTTGAGAACTCAGATTTCAGCCGTAGACGGTGTAATGCGAGTTCGATTTATATAGCATTCAAGAAAATAGCTTTGTCCGCACTGTTTTGCGATAGGCGCTGGGGCTATTACCGGACCATTGGCGAAAGCGCGATGAAAACCAGCTGGCTTCCGGAAAACCACTGAAACCGGCGACGTCAACGATAGGTAAATTGGTATTTTTCAGCAGATCGCAGGCAAAGTTCATACGAATGTTGGTGAGGTATGCGGTGGGAGAAATACCCAATGCTAGTTTAAAGCGCCGATTGAACGCCCGAGTGGACATTCCAAACTGTGTTGCCATCTGACTGATAGTCAGTGTCTTATGTAGATTGTCTTGCATCCATATTTGTGCCTGAGCTACTGCTTCGTCGCTGTGTGCTTTATCCCTTGGAGTAGACAGGCCTGAGGGGTCCGAGAGATTGCGAATCTCATGGAAAAAATTTCGCTGAGCTTGGCGCGAAATAATACCGCCATAGTGTCGCTCAATGTGATGCATCATCAGTTCTGCCATGGCATTAATACTGGCAGCGCAATAGATATTTTTGTCTTCGGTAGTAAACCGTTGTCGATCCAGTTTTACCTCTGGGTAGTTTCTCTGCAGGCTGTCAAAGTAATGCCAGTGAGTGGTGGCAAGACGGCCATTGAGTAGTCCAGCTTCAGCCAAGAAACAAACCCCAGTGCCCACTGCGGTAATCGCGCAGTTCATTCGATGTTGCTGCTGTAGCCAGGGGATATAGGTACTATTTTTACGCACGATGGGTCTTGGGTTTCGCCATAGTGCAGGGATATGGATGAGGTTGTTATCATCACACTGATCTAGGCGATGTGTCGGCGTTAGTTCAAAGCCTGAGGAGGTTTTTACCGGCTGGCCATCGACGCTCACGCGTCTAATTTCCAATCCTGGCGCAGCTAGCTTTTGTCCTTTAGCCATTGCTTGCGCAAAATGGAATATTTCTGATGCAAGTGTGCTGCTGGAGACTAGCATATTGTCACAAAGCAGCAGTGTAAGTTTAAACATTGATATACTATGAATCTCTATAATATGGCTAGTAAACTAAAGGATTCGGCTATATTACTAAAGTATATAGCTGTACTTAAGGTTAAACTTCATTTTTTTGTATTAAACGAGATGCATTTATGCCCCCTTCACTACCCGTTATCGTTGGTTTCGGCGGTTATAACGCTGCTGGTCGTAGCTCCTCCCATCAAGCGTTTCGGCGTATGGTACTCGAGTCTTTAACTGCTGAGCAGCAGCAACAGACAATCATTAGCCTCGCCTGCTTAATGGGTTTGGTTAAGTCAGTGGAGGGCGGCTATGAAGATAGGCAGCAGCAAAAGCTTTCGATCACTGCAGTGATAGAAAAATATCGTCAAGCTGTCATAGACGGAACTTTAGTGAGGGAGATTGAGCATTTTGACGCCGCTAATCTTTCGGGTAACCGAAAAGTTAATTTTTCAGATCAAAAGTCGCTTGTTTTCACCCTTGCAAAGCGTGATTTGCCGAAGAATCTTCCACAACATTGGCGTATCACAGAGCAAGATAATGGACAGGTGCAGGTTAAAGTGTCAGGGGAAAACAAGTTTCTTATCTCAACTCAATACGAATTGGCAGCCAAAGCGGCAGGTCAATTGCCGAGAGGCTTTGAACCAGCAGACCAGTATAACTCGCGCTTTCATCCTCGAGGTTTGCAGATGGCGTTATTGGGTGCCAGTGATGCCTTGTGTTCCATGGGTATTCCATGGGATCAAGTGGCTGCGAGTGTCAGTCCTGATGAGGTGGGAGTTTACTCATCTAGTGTTTATGGTCAGGTGACCGACGAAGCCATGGCAGGGCTGCTGCAAGCGAGATTAAAAGGAGAGAGGACCACGGCGAAACAAAATGCGCTGAGTCTCAATTCTATGCCTGCAGACTTTGTTAATGCCTATGTTTTAGGCAATGTAGGGCATACCGAGGCGACCACTGGCGCCTGTGCTAGTTTTCTCTACTCGTTACAGTCGGCAGTGCGTGATATTCGAAGTGGACGACGGCGAGTGGCCGTGGTGGGTAACGCGGAAGCTCCAATCACACCAGAGATGTCTGAGGGATTTTCTAATATGGGCGCTTTGGGTAGTGACGAAAATCTTGCTCGAATTGATGGCCTGAAGACAGCAGATTTGCGCAGAGCCAGCCGACCTTTCGGTGAAAATTGTGGCTTCACGCTATCTGAGGGGGCTCAGTATGTCGTCTTGATGGACGATAAGCTGGCCATTGAATTGGGAGCGGATATACATGGAGCTGTGCCGGAAATCTTTATTAATGCAGACGGGGTGAAAAAATCCATATCTTCTCCCGGCCCTGGCAACTATATTTGTTTTTCCAAGGCGGTGGCAGCGGCGATTAGTATTGTCGGTAAGACCGCTGTGCAACAGCACAGTTTTGTCCATGCGCATGGCTCTAGCACGCCCGCTAACAGAGTTACCGAATCTGAGATCATTAGTCGAGTGGCCGGCGCATTTGATATTAAGCGGTGGCCAGTAACCGCGGTAAAATCTTACGTTGGACACACTATTGCCGCAGCCAGTGGCGACCAATTAGTTTCTGCACTGGGAACGTTTAAATTTGGTCTAATCCCGGGCATAAAAACCGTTACCAAGATCGCGGATGATGTCAATCAAAACAATCTTAACTTTGCATTGGAAGATCTCGATGTGACAGAGCAAAAAATGCAGGTTGCCTTTATTAATTCTAAAGGTTTTGGTGGTAACAATGCCACGGCAGTTGTCCTATCGGCAGAGCAAGCTAATAAAATGCTAGAAAAGCGCTACAAAGATCACTTTGCGTCTTACGAAAAGCGTCGAGAGGCCACTCGGATTGCCGCTCAAAAGTACGCGAAACAGGCTGATGACGGCAAATTGAAGGTTATTTATCGCTTTGGAGAAGACCTTATAGATGAGAACCAGATTGTGATTACAGAGACTGATATTCAGCTTCCCGGATACAGTATAAGGATTAGCTTTAGTCAGGAAAATCCGTGGCAAGATATGCAATAAATTGTCGAAGTTGATTTAGTATATCTCCATCGACTTTTCGTCCTTGGTTGATGATCACTTCTGCATTGGCGCGAATACCCACAAGCTCAGATGAAGTATCCTCAAGTAAGAGAGTACCCCCATGAATAGCGACAAGTGCACCAGTTAGGGGGTCAATGATGGCCCCACCTGAAGCACCACTGTCAGCATCGCAGTCATGAAAAATTAAATTATCACTGTCAAATTGCCGAGATTCAAATTGATGACAGCCGTCACTTAAACTTATATTTTGTTGCTTTTCGTTGTAACCCACTAGCATCAGTGGTTGAGTTTTATGCCCAATGGTTTGTAATTTGACTCCACTGCTGGATAGACCAGTCTTGAGGGCGGCGAACACTACATCATTATCGGCTTGCTTCATGCTGTCAGACATTAATGGATCATAATTATGTTGCCAAATGTGATCGATAGCGATGTTAGACAACCGCTTTCCCTGGGGTCGATAAGAGCAATCACTGTAGGCAGCGCCAGTGGTTGGATGATAGAGAATATGAGCGGCAGTAAGGATAATTGACTTCATTTTTGAACTATATTCTGTTGGTAACTGAATATGAGAGCCAGACCCTCTCAGACGGCCACCACAGTGTATGGTGCCAGAAAATGACAACAAATTATGCGGTGCCATGCGGCGTTGGTCCTCGATACCATTCTCAATATTGCCATCACCGAAGACTACTGCAGGAGAAGAGTCGCTCATGCCAAGAAAGCAAATAGCGATCAAGGTTAAAGCACAGGACTTCTGTTCTTTATAAAAAAAATTGCTCATGGGCTAGCTCATGTCACCCCAAAGTGCCTGAGCAATGCTAATAGCTGCTAGTGGAGCAGTTTCTGTGCGCAGTACTCTCGGCCCCAAGCGTACAGCTTGAAAATCCTTCTTCTCGGCTAGGCTAATTTCTGCGTCTGAGAGCCCACCCTCGGGACCGATTAGCAGTGTCAGATCACCATTGGGCGACGATAATTCAGTTAAGGTCCGGACACTGCGATGATGCAGAACTACTTTGCTTGTAGCGATGGTGCGGTCTATCCATAGGCCGATGGGTTCGGCACTTCCGACGATGGGGACAAGGTTGCGCTGACATTGTTCACAAGCACTAATAGCAACTTGCTGCCAGTGTTGTTGTCTTTTATCTAGTCGATCTCCGGAGAGTTTGACTTCAGTTCGTTCGGTGAATAATGGGGTGATCTTCGCCACACCTAATTCGGTTGCTTTTTGCACGATCCAATCCATCTTATCACCCCGGGAAAGGCCGATACCAAGATGTATTTGTAAGTTGGATTCCCGTTGTTCTGCACGGAAATCGCGAATCAGGATTTCGGCGTCATGTTTGGTTAGCTTGTCGATCAGTCCGCTATATTCGCCCCCCTGCCCGTTAAACAAGACGATAGGCTGTCCAACGGAGGCGCGCAAAACCCTGTGCAAATAATGTACTGCACTTTTGTCTAGACAAACCCTATTGTCTATCTTTAATGCTTCGGGGGTGAATAGTCGAAGTGTCCGCATACCGAGTACTCGCTGTTTTAGAACGCTAGATGAATGCAGAGTTCCTTATAAATGTACAGTTAGATTACTGAATCTCCTCCGTCGACTGTTGGAAGACGGAGAAGATTAACTCTCTACATCTTAGTACTTGTAGTTTTCGCCTTTAAATGGCCCGGCTACCGGTACGCTAATGTAATCGGCCTGTTGCTCGGTTAGTGTCGTCATCACGCCACCAAAACCGGCTACCATATAACGAGCAACTTCCTCGTCGAGATGTTTGGGTAGGACTTCAACACGCAATAAATCCGCTTTGGTCTTAGCGTCTTGCGCCGCAAACTGACGACCATATAGTTCGATCTGCGCCAACACCTGATTGGCGAATGAGCCGTCCATAATACGGCTGGGGTGACCCGTAGCGTTACCTAGATTTACCAATCGCCCTTCTGCAAGAAGCAATAAATGGTCATTGGCTGACTGATCTCGATATACCTTATGGACCTGAGGTTTAATTTCCTCCCACTGCCAGTGGTCACGCATAAAAGCGGTGTCTATTTCATTGTCAAAATGACCGATGTTGCAGACCACGCAGCCACTTTTCAGCGCTGCCAGAACGTCGGAACCACAGACATTATAATTACCAGTGCTTGTTACAAGTAAATCAGTGTTGCCAAGTAATTCTGTGTTGACACCAAGGTCGGTTTGGCCACCAATATGAGTGGAGACCACTTCAAATCCGTCCAGGCAGGCTTGCATGGCACAGATGGGGTCAATCTCAGTGACTTTCACTATCATGCCTTCTTGACGCAGGGACTGAGCAGAACCTTTACCGACGTCACCATAGCCGATGACCACGGCTTTTTTACCGGAGAGCAGGTGATCTGTTGCCCGCTTGATAGCATCGTTAAGACTGTGGCGACAACCGTATTTGTTGTCGCATTTGGATTTAGTCACTGAGTCATTGACATTGATCGCGGGGACTTTTAGTTCGCCGGACTCGAGCATTTCGTACAAACGGTGAACGCCAGTGGTGGTCTCTTCAGTGATTCCGTGAACATTGTCCAAAACCTCAGGGTATTTCTGATGTAACAGAGCAGTTAGATCACCGCCGTCATCAAGTATCATATTAGCATCCCAAGGCTTGCCATTTCTCAGCACTTGCTGCTCTAGACACCACTCATATTCTTCTTCGGTCTCGCCTTTCCAGGCAAATACTGGCGTGCCATTGGCAGCTACTGCAGCCGCGGCGTGATCTTGCGTAGAAAATATATTACAGGATGTCCAGCGCACCGCGGCTCCAAGAGTTTCGAGGGTTTCGATCAGCACAGCTGTCTGAATCGTCATATGAATACAGCCGAGGATTTTTGCTCCAGCCAGAGGTTGTGCGGCGCGATATTTTTCGCGCAGAGCAATGAGTGCTGGCATTTCAGACTCGGCAATGGAAATCTCTTTGCGACCCCAATCGGCCAGAGAGATATCCGCTACTTTGTAATCATTGCTGCCTTTCATGTCGTCAAGATTGTGCACAGTTGCTGTCATAATGGTGTTCCTTTTATTCAAAAATTAATGGGTTTTACTCGATCTAGGATTCACGTAGTGTTGATTACAAGGCTTTTTTCAACTGATCAACCTTGTCAGTTTTCTCCCAGGTGAAATTTTCTTCCTCACGACCAAAGTGGCCATAAGCTGCAGTGGGTTGGTAGATGGGTCTCAATAAATCAAGCATCTGGATGAGGCCACCAGGGCTGAGATCAAAGTGCTCACGGACGAGCTTAGAAATTTCGTCATCAGAAAGTTTCCCGGTTCCGTAAGTATCTATGCTTATGGAAGTAGGTTCATGCCAGCCAATCGCATAGGACACCTGAATTTCACAGCGCTCAGCCAGCCCGGCCGCAACAATATTTTTTGCCACATAGCGTCCGGCATAGGCCGCAGATCGATCAACTTTACTCGGGTCTTTACCTGAGAACGCACCACCACCATGGCGCGCCATACCACCATAACTATCGACAATAATTTTCCGGCCAGTGAGGCCGCAGTCCCCTACGGGTCCACCAATAATGAATTGACCGGTGGGATTAATGTGGTATTTAGTATCTGAATGAAGCCATTTCTCAGGTAACACAGGCGCAATAATTTCTGTTCGGACAGCTTCTTGTAACTCTGACAAGCTAATGTCTGCGGTGTGCTGAGTTGACAGAACCACAGCATCAATGGCGACCGGCTTGCCCTGATCATAACGCAGCGTAATTTGACTTTTGGCATCGGGGCGAAGCCAAGGTAGTGTGCCGTTTTTACGCAGTTCCGCCTGCCGTTTAACCAATAGGTGTGAATAGTATAACGGCGCTGGCATAAGCGTTTTTGTTTCGTTAGTGGCATAGCCAAACATCAAACCTTGGTCGCCGGCACCCATTAATTTACTCTCGGTGGCATCTACCCCACGTGCTATATCGTTAGATTGCTTGCCGATGGCATTGAGCACTGCGCAGGTGTTGCCGTCGAACCCTACTTCTGAATTGTCATAGCCTATATCGGTAATAACTTTGCGAACTACCTCTTCAAGGTCAACATAGGTGTCGGTTCTTACCTCGCCCGCTACCACCGCCATGCCAGTTTTAACCATGGTTTCTACCGCTACTCTGGAATGGGGGTCGTCTTTTAGCATTGCATCGAGTATGGCATCAGAAACCTGGTCGGCGACTTTGTCTGGATGGCCTTCTGATACAGACTCTGAGGTAAATTGACTGAAAGTGGACATGATCTAGTTTCCTTCCTTAGCTAGGCATTGGGTTGAATTGTCGAATTTGGATGCGAAATCCGTTACGTTGTGTTAAGTAAAGGCTTTTCCCCGCCATCAAACCGGCAGCTTCTGCCCATCGAGTAAGAGATTCAGGCTCAAAGCCGAGCCATAGATCGCCACAGGATTGTTTAGTCCACTCCTGGTCGTGAGCACAGAGGTCAGTAACAATCAGTGAGCCCAAGGGTTTCAGTAACTGCGCGCAATCATTAAATATGGAGGCCGGGTTAGGGTTGTGGTGAAGAACCATATTTAGTGAGAGAAAATCGAATAATCGGTTTTTTAAAGCGGAGCATTTGGTATTGCCAAAGATGAATTCAATGTTTTGCAGGCGTTGATTCGATGCTCGTAAATGACACTCATCGAGCATCTCTTGCGCATTATCCAATGCTACAACCTGCTGAAAATGGTGTGACAGAGAGCTTAAAAAATGACCGTATCCGGGACCAACTTCCAGTGCGGTTTTCCGTCCAACAACATGTTTAGATAGGAATTCTTCGATGCTTTCGCCATAGTCAGACCAGCTTGCGATTAAATCTTGATTTTGTTCGAAGCGATGAACATTGTTGTTAAAAAAGTCTACTGATGCTTGGCAGCGTGCCTCATTGACCATACTGAGTCGGCGCGTATACACCTCATCAAGTTGAGCTTTATCAATGCTGTGAAAAAGGCTAGTTTGTAACCTTTGCAGTTGTACATTGGCGTTTAAATCGTTGCGTCGATAAAAAATTGACGTGCCCTCACGTCGCTTCGCCACCAAAGACGCCTTAGCTAACACTTTTAAATGATGGCTCATGGCCGCTTGCTGGATATTAAAAATTTCACACAGCTCAAGCACCCCATAAGCGTTTTGCTGTAACACTTTTAATATCTGCATGCGCAACCCGTCCCCGGCAGCTTTACAAAGTGCCGCAATAGCACTTGTGTCATTGGCATTCGTTGAGGTTAGGCAGATTTTTGTTACGTTTTCCATTAGGTAATTTTACCATGCTAAGCGCATATATAAAAATATTTTTATATATTAAGTTTAAACGACACTCTCTACGGCGTAAGGACATTTTCGGTTTACTGCGCGGCGGGTCTAGGCGACAATAGGCGCCCTTATCATAATCCGTTCAGGAGCAACTATTCATGGCCTCAAGAAGAGATCTTGCCAACGCAATTCGCGCCCTCAGTATGGACGCCGTACAACAAGCCAACAGTGGGCATCCCGGCGCGCCCATGGGTATGGCTGACATAGCTGAGGTTCTATGGAACGATTATCTTACTCATAACCCAGCTGATCCAGAGTGGTCAAACAGAGACCGCTTCGTGCTATCAAATGGTCATGGATCCATGTTGTTGTACTCCTTGTTACATCTCAGTGGCTATAATCTTCCCATAGAAGAAATAGAAAACTTTCGACAGCTTCATTCCAAAACTCCGGGTCATCCAGAGTATGGTTATGCACCCGGCGTGGAGACCACTACCGGACCGCTGGGCCAAGGCATCAGTAATGCCGTCGGTATGGCGCTCGCTGAAAAGGTACTGGCCGCGCAATTTAACCGTGCCGAGCACAGTATTGTGGATCATTACACATACACATTCTTGGGCGATGGTTGCTTAATGGAGGGCATTTCACATGAGGTTTGTTCCTTAGCGGGTACCCTAGGACTCAACAAGCTTATTGCATTTTATGATGACAATGGTATTTCCATTGATGGTGAGGTAGAGGGATGGTTTAGTGATGACACTCCAGGTCGATTTGAAGCCTATGGATGGCAGGTTATCGCCAATGTTGACGGTCACGATAGTGAAGCCATTATTGCTGCCATCGAGTCGGCACGGAGTGAGACGGAAAAACCTACATTGATTTGCTGCAAGACAGTCATTGGTTTTGGTTCGCCAAATAAGCAGGGTAAGGAAGATTGTCATGGTGCAGCGCTCGGTGTTGATGAAGTCGCCTTAACTCGAGCACAGCTGGGGTGGCAACATCCCGCATTTCACGTCCCGGCTGATATCTATGATGGTTGGAGTGCTGCCAATCGTGGCGCCGCTGCCCAAGCTGATTGGAATATCAAAATGGATGCCTATCGTCAGGCATTTCCCGACTTAGCCGTTGAGTTTGAACGTCGTGCCAGCGGTCAATTGCCAGCTGATTTTAGTCAAAAAGCCGACGACTATATCGCTGAATGCCAAGAAAAGATGGAAAAGGTTGCCTCACGCAAGGCCTCTCAAAACTGCTTGAATGCCTTCGGACCGATGCTGCCTGAACTGCTGGGTGGATCCGCCGATCTCGCTGGTTCCAATTTGACTATTTGGTCTGGCTCAAAGGACATAAGTGCAGATGATGCCAGTGGAAACTATATCTATTACGGCGTGCGCGAGTTTGGTATGAGTGCCATGATGAACGGCATTGCTCTTCATGGCGGATTCATTAACTATGGCGCAACTTTCCTAATGTTTATGGAATATGCTCGCAATGCGGTGCGTATGGCAGCCTTGATGAAGCAGCAAAGTATATTTGTTTATACTCATGACTCTATTGGCTTGGGTGAAGATGGGCCTACGCACCAGCCGGTTGAGCAGTTAAGTGCGTTGCGTTCGACCCCGAATCTACACACCTGGCGCCCCTGTGACACGGTGGAATCAGCGGTATCCTGGAAAAGTGCGATCGAGAACAAATCTGGACCCAGCGCTCTAGTGTTTAGTCGACAGGGCCTAGCGCCTATGGTTCGAAATGCGCAGCAGGTGGCAGCTATTGCTAAAGGCGGTTACATCCTTCAGGATTGTGATGCGCCGGTTGCTGTTCTTATTGCCACGGGTTCTGAGGTTGAGTTGGCAGTCAACGCCGCTAATGCTCTTGCCGAGCGAGGCGTGCAGGTGCGGGTTGTGTCTATGCCATGTGCAGAGATATTTGCGGCTCAGGACGCCGATTACCGCGATACCGTGTTGCCGCCACAACTGCGAGCGCGAGTCGCTGTAGAAGCCTTGCATGCTGACTATTGGTATAAGTTTGTTGGGTTGGATGGAAAAGTTGTTGGAATGCGTAGTTTTGGTGAATCAGCGCCGGGCGGCGAATTGATGCAGGAATTTGGCTTCACTGTAGATAATGTTGTGGCAACTGTGCTGGAGGCGATGGCCTAGTGTTGCGTGTTGCTATCAATGGTTATGGTCGCATCGGGCGCTCAGTACTGAGGGCCATTTACGAGTCAGAGGCGCGTCAATGGGTCGAGGTAGTTGCTATAAACGAGCCCGCTAAGTTGAAAACCATTGCCCATTTGACCCGGTATGACTCCACTCATGGCCGATTTCCCGGAACAGTAGAATATGATCACAACCGTGTTGTAGTGAATGGAGACAGTATTAGGGTCTTTCATTGTGATAACTTGCAGAATCTTCCATGGAAAGCGCACAAGGTGGACGTTGTACTCGAGTGTAGCGGCACCTTTTCTGACATAGAGACAGCGCAGCAACATATCACCTCTGGTGCCTCCCGAGTTTTGTTTTCACAACCAGCTGAATCGACGGTGGATGCAACCATTGTTTATGGCATCAATCATAGTTACCTTGATGGAAAGGAAAAAATTATTTCCGCAGCGTCTTGTTCAACTAATTGCGTTGTACCAGTCATTAAGGTTTTAAATGATGCCTTTGGCGTGCGCGGCGGAGTTATCACTACCATCCACTCGGCAATGAACGATCAGCCTGTGATTGATGCTTACCACCACAATGATTTGCGCAAAACAAGAGCGGCCATGCAGTCTATAATTCCCGTGGATACCGGCCTTGCGCTGGGCATTGACCGTCTGCTACCCGAACTAACTGGACGCTTTCAGGCTCAGGCGATGCGTGTTCCGACCGTCAACGTTTCCGCCATTGACCTATCGATAATGCTTGACCAAAAAGTAGATACTAAGGCAGTGAATGCAGCATTGTCTGCGGCTGCTCTCGGATCGTTGACAGGAATCTTGGGCTACACAGAGGAGCCTCTGGCATCCTGTGATTTTAATCACGATCCCAGAAGTGGCATCGTCGATGCCAGTCAGACCCGAGTAAGTCAGGGGATCTTGGTGAAAGTTCTCATTTGGTTTGATAACGAATGGGGTTATGCCAATCGAATGATTGACACGCTGCGACACTGGTCTTACTTATTTTAAGTTAGATATTGTTTTAATTTTTAACCCTTTGAGCTGTGAGACGTTTAATCCATGACAATAACTGCAATGCTGGATCTCGATCTAAAGGATGCCAGAGTATTAATCCGAGAAGACCTAAATGTACCAATTGCTGATGGTGAAGTTGCCAGTTCGGCTAGGCTCAAGGCTGCTGTTCCCACTATTCAATATGCATTGGATCAAGGCGCTCAGGTCATTTTGATGTCTCATCTTGGCCGCCCGACCGAAGGTGAATATGAAAAAACTGCTAGCTTGGCGCCCGTTGCGACGTTCCTTGCTGAATCACTGGGACAGCCAGTTACCTTGATTAAAGATTGGCAAAAAGGTATCCCAGCAAATGAAAACCTAGTGCTTCTTGAGAACGTTCGTTTCAATGTCGGTGAAAAATCTAATGATGATAGTCTGGCTCAGTCCTATGCCGCGCTCTGCGATATTTTTGTTATGGATGCTTTTGGCACGGCACATCGAGCCCAAGCATCGACTCATGGAGTGGCGAAATTTGCTCCTATTGCTTGTGCTGGTCCGCTTCTAATGCAGGAACTCAGTGCGCTAGAGAGAGCCTTGGCCCGCCCTGCCTCGCCCATCGCAGCAATTGTTGGAGGATCCAAGGTGTCCACTAAATTGATAGTGTTGGAAAGTCTGGCGGACAAAGTTGATTATCTGATTGTGGGTGGTGGCATTGCCAATACTTTCCTAGCGGCAGCCGGTAAACCGGTTGGCAAGTCGCTCTATGAGGCAGACTTAATACCTGCGGCTCGTGAACTCATGTCAAAGTCGTCGATTCCATTGCCCACCGATGTGGTAGTGGGTAAACAATTCTCTAATGGGGCTAAGGCTGTGATTAAACCGGTTGATGAGGTGGAAGAGGATGATATGATTTTTGATATAGGGCCAGATTCTGCGGCCTATTTGGCACAAATGATGCCAACAATGGGAACCATTATTTGGAATGGTCCGGTGGGTGTTTTTGAGTTTGAACAATTTTCTCATGGTACCCAAGTGTTGGCCAATGCCATTGCAGACAGTGATGCGTTTTCCATCGCTGGCGGAGGCGATACTTTGGCCGCCGTAGACAAATATCAGATTCAAGAAAAAATTTCTTATATCTCCACGGGTGGAGGCGCCTTTTTAGAGTATGTTGAAGGTAAGCAACTTCCTGCGGTTGCTATACTCGAACAGAGGGAAAAAAGTTAAATAAATAGATACCTTAGCATGGTAGGAGGAGCATATAGATGGCACTTATTTCACTGCGACAGCTGCTGGATCACGCTGCAGAACATGGTTATGGTGTTCCAGCATTCAATGTAAATAATTTGGAACAGATGCGTGCGATTATGATGGCCGCGCATGAGACTGATAGTCCGGTTATTGTTCAGGCTTCGGCGGGCGCGCGCAAGTATGCCGGTGCACCATTTTTGCGTCATCTGATTCAGGCTGCAGTAGAAGAGTGGCCGCATATTCCAGTGTGCATGCATCAAGATCACGGTACCAGCCCAGCGGTCTGCCAGCGCTCAATTCAGCTCGGATTCACCTCGGTGATGATGGATGGTTCTCTGGAGGAAGATGGTAAAACTCCAGCAAGCTACGACTACAATGTAGATGTGACTCGTCGAACCGTTGAAATGGCTCATGCCTGCGGCGTATCTGTTGAGGGGGAGCTGGGGTGTTTGGGTTCCTTGGAAACTGGTCAAGCGGGAGAGGAAGATGGTATCGGCGCAGAGGGAGTTTTGTCTCACGAACAGATGCTCACTGACCCCGAGGAGGCTGCTGATTTTGTCGCTAAAACTCAGGTTGATACGCTGGCTATTGCTTGTGGAACCTCTCATGGAGCTTATAAATTTAGTCGGCCGCCGACTGGCGACATTCTCGCCATCGATCGAATTAAAGCGATTCACCAGCGCATTCCTGATACTCACTTGGTGATGCACGGCTCTTCATCTGTGCCTCAAGATTGGCTTGCGGTTATCAATCAGTATGGTGGTGAGATTCCAGAGACGTACGGTGTTCCGGTGGAGCAAATCTGTGAGGGCATAAAATATGGCGTGCGTAAAATCAATATAGATACAGACTTGCGACTGGCATCTACCGGTGCTGTGCGCCGATTTCTAGCGGAGAATCCTGCAGCTTTTGATCCTCGCGCTTATCTCAAAGAAACCGTCACTGCTATGCGCGATATTGCAGCAGCTCGATACGAGGCTTTTGGGACTTCTGGTCATGCTGGTAAAATTACCCCTCTCAATTTGGAGGTGATGACTGAACGATATTCAGTTGGCGAGTTAAAGCCGAAAGTTATTTAAAAAGGTTTTTAAAGCTGCTGATTCGCTCATTGGATATCAACGATTGTTGAGGGAGCGAGCTTTAAGAGACCTGAGATCATCATGTCAGCGTGCAGATCGTGTTGCTGCTGCTCCGACTTTTTCCATTAGTGTCGATGTTAGAGTGCAGTTTGACAGAGTTGAAAAATATCGCATAAATTGGGACACTCTCGTTAATTCGGTAATGTCTGGGTCAATCAATGACTACCGCTTTGGTATATTGGTTTAAATTTTTGAGTATTGGGAAGCACCGTTGACAGATAACTACGAGTTTTTAAAGGCCGTTGTTGACGCTACTACAGATAGTATTGTGGTGATTGAGCCCAATGGTGACTTTGTTTTTACCAACCACCGCTGGCATGCTTTGGGTTTGGTTAATAGTTGGTTCGCCGATGGTGATTGGAAGGGTAGTAACTATCTCAAAGCATGTGATGTTGCGGCTGCAGGCGGTGATCAATTTGCTCTTCAAGCAGCGGACGGGATTCGTAAGGTCTCCCGTTCAGAGCAGGATGTATACTATCTTGAATATCCTTGTACTACTGCCGTAGAGTTGCGCTGGTATATGATGCGCATCACTCAGTTTGTCCTCGATAATGCTCAGTATTTAGTCATATCTCACCATGAGATAACAGCGCGTAAACTCGCTGAAGAGGAGGCTAAAACCCTCGCAAATCTGGATGATTTGACTGGCATTCCCAACCGTCGACGGTTTGAAGAGTTTCTCCGTCACCAGTGGCGAAGAAGCGCTCGTTTGAAGACTCCGATCTCTCTGGCCATGATCGACATTGATTATTTTAAACAGGTAAATGATACCTATGGTCATAGCATAGGAGATAAATACCTAAAATTTTTATCATCAATTCTTTCTAAATCAGCACAGCGACCGGATGACATCTGTGCGCGCTACGGCGGTGAAGAATTCACCCTCTTACTCGGTGCCACGGGCAGTGATGGTGCTATCCAGGTAGTACAGAAGTTGATGAAAAATATTCGCAACTTGAAAATTCCCAACGAAAATGCGGATACGAAGCCAAACTTAACGCTCAGTATCGGTTTAGCGACTATTTACCCGGATCAGAATAATAAATACGAGGACCTGTTGCTATCAACAGACAAGTTGCTCTATGCAGCCAAAACCGCTGGTCGCGATGCTATTGCGGTATCTTCTATGGTTGTGAATCCAAAAGTGCTGGATGTGGAAATTCTTTCCACCAACGCCTAAACAATGTTAGCCTGCTTTTGGTTTATCTGGTGCGAGAGAGACTTTGGGCTTGTTGGTTAACGCATTTTTTGCAAATAAGTGGTTGTTTAGTCGCGGTTTGGTGTTTCCCCGATGCTGACCACGGTGGACATCTATACCGTCGGTGTTCCTTTAATCATAGGCTTAATCACATTGGAAGCCGTGTTCTCTGCCTATAAGAAATTTAATTATTATCGGCTCGCAGATACGGGGGGCACGCTCGGATTACTTTTTGGAAACATCATCGTATCATTATTATCTCAAGGCTTAATGATTGGTCTTTACTTTTATCTGTATCAATTTTCTGTGGTAAAAATAAACAATGGTTTGCCAAGTTGGGCTGTTTGGATACTGACTTTTATAGCGATTGATTTTGTATTTTATTGGTACCACAGAGCCTCTCACCGAGTTCGAATACTGTGGGCTGTGCATATGAATCATCACTCTAGTGTTGAGATGAACTTTTCTGTTGCCTTTCGTCAAGCTTGGTTTGGTCCTCTGTCGAAGGTGCCATTTTTCTTGGTGCTTCCTTTGATTGGTTTTGATCCAAGTATCACAGCTGTTGCCGGCGTCTGTTCAACGCTTTGGGGGGTGGTGGGTCACACTCAGGTGATAGGTCGTCTTGGATGGCTTGACAGTATTTTCAATACGCCCTCCACTCACAGAGTGCATCATGGAACCAATCCAGAATACATTGACCGCAATTATGGTAATTTGTTGATCATCTGGGACCGTATTTTCGGCACCTACGCCCGGGAGAAAGCGCCGGTGCGATTTGGCTTGGTTAATAATATCGATACCAACAATCCAATAAAGATTACTTTTCACACGTGGACGGCTATGTATAAGGATATTGGCAAAGCTCATTTGTTCACGCACAAGTTGGCTCATATTTTTGGTCCTCCAGACTGGAAGCCAGAGTTGTCCGTTGCAACTAAAACCGGTATTCATTATGTTGACTAAAATCAGATTGGTCACAAAGCTGATGATATTATTATCGGCAAGCAGTGCGCTCTTTGCTCAGGACCAGAATCCTTATCTCTACGTCTTAGGTGTGGCTCAGGATGCTGGGTTTCCCCAGGTGGGTTGTTATGCGCCTCACTGCATGAAAGGCTGGAATGATCCTAGTGAGAGAGTTACGCCAACGGCCATTGCGGTTATTGACGCTGACAGGGGGAGAACATATTTATTTGAAGCAACACCACAGATTCCACAACAATTGTTCATGTTGCATCAACAGGCGCCGGCGCATAAATTTTCGTTAGATGGGATTTTTATTACTCACGCGCACATTGGCCACTATACGGGTCTGATGTATTTGGGCAGGGAGGCCATGGGTGCAAAGAAAATGCCCGTGTATGCCATGCCTAAAATGGCCGCATTTTTGCGAGATAACGGGCCTTGGAGCCAGCTCATTGAATTAGAGAATATTCATTTAAAGCCTTTGTCTGATGATGTCGCCGAGTCGTTTAAAAATTTCAGGGTGACGCCATTCATCGTTCCGCACCGGGATGAGTATTCTGAGACGGTGGGTTTCACTATAGAGGGTCCAGCGAAGAAAGCGTTATTTATTCCCGATATCAATAAATGGTCACAGTGGGATGAGAGTATTGTTGAAAAAGTTACTCAAGTTGACTATGCACTATTAGATGCCACTTTTTTTGATGACGGCGAACTTCCGGGGCGCGATATGTCAAAAATACCTCATCCTTTTGTCACAGAGACCATGGATTTGTTGAAAGACCTACCTGCGGAGCAGCGAAATAAGGTGTGGTTTATTCACATGAATCACACCAATCCACTGCTTGATCCAAATAGTCGAGAAACCAACCTAGTGGAGTCTCAAGGCTTTAATATTGCTAGGCCTGGGCTACGTCTGGAGTTATAAATGACGATGAATACAGCCACACTGTTTTTTATCGCCGCAGTTGCCAGTGCCTTCGTGTGTAGAACCATTGCCCGAGAGCGTGGTGCTACACTGTGGTTCTGGACTGCCTTGGGTCTTTTGCTTGGCCCCTTGGCAATTCCTTTTGTGTTTTTTGCCAAGCCAACGGAAAGTGATTAAGGGCGTGCTCTCTCAGTGAAATCCTTGGTTTAGCTAAACACGCCTTTAAAGAAGAAGAAAAACACAATCGCTAAACCAGCTCCAGCCGGCAATGTGACTACCCAAGACAAGAAGATTGACCCGATCATGCGCAAGTTTAGCGCGCCAATACCACGAGCCAGACCAACACCTAATACAGCACCCACTAATGTGTGGGTAGTTGATATGGGTAGTCCGGTGCCAGACGCAAAAACCACTGTTGCCGCCGCCCCAAGTTCAGCTGCAAAACCTCTGCTGGGTGTCAGCTCAGTGATCTTACGTCCAATGGTACCCATTACCTTGAACCCATAGGTGGCCAAGCCCACCACGATACCGCCACCGCCAAGCAACAGTATCCAGCTGGGCATGACACTTTTAGCCGCTATATCGCCGCCTGAGGAGACAACATTGACCACCGCTGCCAAAGGGCCCACGGCATTTGCTACATCGTTTGACCCGTGAGCAAAGGCCATGCTGCAGGCGGTGAATATCATCAACACGGCAAAAACTTGTTCGACATTAGCAAAGCGATTCGATTCATCCAGGGCTTCATCGCGTTGAACTTTTGACAGTAAATAGGTACCAAGCAGTGCCACCAAAATACCGAAAATCCCAGCCCAAAACATGGATTCGATAAAGTTTAGTGACACCCCAAGGTCTTTAAATACATGCTTTAGGCCTTTTAAAATGGTCACCATGGCCATCAGAAAGCCCACAGCAAACATATACATCGGGGCATACTTTTTGGCTCTCTCAAAGGGGTTGTCATGGATCAATATGAGCATTTGAACGCTACGGAAGATGGCGAAGGAAATGGTCCCGGCCAAGACGGGGGAGACAACCCAACTCGCGACGATAGTGCTCACTTTAGACCAATTTACGGCATCGGTGGAAACACCCACAGCAGCGAATCCTACAATAGCGCCGACGATTGAATGGGTGGTTGATACCGGCCATCCCATAAAGCTGGCAATCATCAGCCAAGTGCCGGCAGCCAACAGTGCTGAGAGCATACCGAAGACCAAAAGATCAGGGGAACTGACAAATACATCGGAGTCGACAATGCCTTTGCGAATAGTTGAGGTGACCTCGCCGCCGGCAAGGTAGGCACCCGCAAATTCAAATACCATGGCGATCAGAATCGCTTGTTTAATGGTCAGCGCTTTTGACCCAACCGAGGTACCCATTGCGTTGGCGACATCATTGGCACCAACGCCCCAGGCCATGAAGAAGCCAAAGAGCCCAGCCAGAAGAATGAGCAGGGTACCGTACTGTGAAAATAGTTCCATGATAAGAAATCTCGCTTATTGTTTTATTTTGCCAGGAGAAGTTCGAGTTGATTGCCAACGCGCTCAGCAATGTCTGCTATCTCGCCGATGTTATCAATGGTGCTGTAGAGAAACATGACATGAACAGGCGGCAGCTGATCTTCAATTTTAAACAGTCGGTGGCGTAGTTTACGCTCCTTTTTATCAACCTTTTGCTCTTGGGTATCTAGATCACGAATCAATTTTTTGACGAATTTAACTTCTTGCCCGGAGAAGCCCGTCTCGAGCAGTTCATCAAGCTCATTAATGGCTTTTTTGGCTTTTTCGCAGGTCTCAACGGTACTTTTAACATAACCCATAAAATCAGTCTGCAATGCTGCAGGGATACTCATCTCACGGCCAAGAACAATGCCACAAACATCTTTGGCTGTATTGGCGATATTGTCTTGTTGTGAGAGCATGCCCAGTAAGTCTCCCCGAGAAACGGGCATAAATAAACTTTTTGGCATGTTCAGTCGGAATTGTTTTTTCAAATCATCAGCTTGATTTTCACCGTCAGCAATTTGACTAAAAATGTCTTCGGCAAGGCCCCAATTCTCATTGATTACCGCCTCAAAAAACGGGTGAGTAAGAGCTGCGCAGTTGACCACCAGCCCCATATGCTCTTGCAATGGTTTGATGGGTGATTTGCCGATGAGATTTGAAATTGAGTTGTTGAATACCATAGGTAAGCTCCTATTTTTCTTCATTATAAAGAGCTGTCATAAAAATGAAATATTTTATTCGTCAGAGCAGTTTTTAAGCCTGCGCATATTTGTCACTGTGTCCCAGCCATCGGCGAATTAAAAGATCCACCATTTCTGGATTGTTCAGCAGCAAATGTTGTGAAATTGGCTTGATGGCTGAAAGTAGATGTCCATCTCGGCGAAGATCGGCAATTCGCAGCTGTAAATCACCGGTCTGACGCGTCCCGAGAATTTCGCCTGGTCCACGAAGCTCTAAATCTTTTTCTGCGATTTTAAAGCCATCGGAGGTTTCACGCATAATTTTCAACCGGGCACTGCCATTGTTAGATAGCGGATGGCTATATAAAAGTAGGCAATGGCTGGCCTCAGATCCACGCCCTACTCTGCCTCGCAACTGATGCAATTGTGACAGACCGAGTCGCTCCGCATTTTCGATAATCATTAGGCTGGCGTTGGGCACGTCGACACCCACTTCGATGACGGTGGTGGCAACCAGTAAATCGATATCTCCGGCTTTGAAGCTTTCCATAATCTGATGTTTTTCCCGAGGCTTTAATCTGCCATGGATCAGGCCGACGGAGAGTTCCGGTAGCAGAAGTTGTAATTCACTGGCTGTCACCTCAGCTGCTTGAGCCTCTAACACATCAGATTCTTCGATAAGGGTGCATACCCAGTAGGCTTGGCGGCGACTGGAACAGGCCACTCTTACTCTTTCAATGACATCGTTGCGTCTGATCTCATTTAAGGCAAGTGTGGTGACTGATTTACGACCAGGAGGCAGTTGATCTATCACCGAACAGTCTAGATCTGCATAGGCACTCATGGCCAGTGTTCGAGGGATGGGGGTTGCTGTCATGATTAGTTGATGAGGTACATTCCCGCTGCCGCCAGCGACAGATCCTTTTTGCCGCAGAGCCAAGCGCTGGTGAACACCAAAGCGGTGTTGCTCATCGATAATACTCAATGCCAAATGGTTGAAAACCACTCCCTCTTGGAACAGTGCGTGAGTGCCAATGACCATTTTGGCGCTGCCATCGGCAATTGCTCTCAGTTGAATTTCACGCGCTTTGCCTTTCACCTTGCCCGTCAACCAGCCTATTTGAATACCCAATGGCTTAAACCATTGCTCAAAATTCATTCGATGTTGCTCGGCAAGGATTTCCGTGGGTGCCATCAACACGGCCTGTTTGCCATTGGCGATAGTTTGCAGTGCCACAAGCGCCGCGACAATTGTTTTTCCCGATCCAACATCACCCTGAACCAGTCGAAGCATAGGCTGACGGGAATTTATATCTTGGCTAATTTCTTTGTATACGCGAAGCTGAGCTTCAGTCAGGTGGAATGGAAGTGCCGCGAGTAGCGCATTTTTTGCAGGCTTTTCCTCAGGTAATGCCGTTGCGGGCTGGGCTTGAATTTTTTGCCTGACACGCAGCAGACTGAGGTTATGTGCAATGAGCTCTTCTACGGCTAGTCGTTGTTGTGCTGGATGTTCACCATCAGCCAATAGATCCAGCGCTGTGCCCGGAGGTGGATAATGCAGAAGTCTAACCGCTTCGGTGAGCGAAAAGGATAATTGCGTCTCCAACGGGTTGTCAGTTATGGTCGGCAGTAACTCTGGAATTTTATGTTCATCGAGAAGTTTTACTGCTTGCCCACAAAGATCTCTTAGACGACTCTGCGTAATACCTTCGGTTGCAGGATAAATGGGCGTTAGTGTTTTCTCTAGTACCTGTGTTTTAGCATCTTCTAGATGTACATATTCTGGGTGATAAAATTCGACTCCCAGCTTGCCTCGGCGAGCTTCTCCGAAACATCGGAGTTTTGTTCCACTTTTCAATCGCTCTTGCTGCGCACGGCTAAAGTGGAAAAAACGTAATGTGGTTGTCCCGGAGCCATCTTGTAATCGGCAGACTAAGCTGCGTCTGCGGCCAAAGACAACATCACTGGCCAGTATTTGTCCTTCAATGACGACCTCAGTTTGAGGTTGTACACCACCAATAGGCGTAATCTGTGTTCTATCGATGTAGCGCAGTGGAAGGTGAAATAGAAGGTCTTGAAGGTTGTGTAACCCCAACTTGCCAAGACGAGCAGCCAATTGTGGGCCAACTCCGCGCAGAGATTCCACTTTTTGTTGACGAAAATCCACTGTATTCATCAGAGTTTATCTGTCCCATTCAAACTGCCAGATAGAATTGCATCTCTGAGAGCATCAATGGCTTTGTGCCGAGGAAAACTGGCTCGCCAAGCCATCGCGGTGGTTCTGGCTGGTGATAAATTGGCGAAGGGTTTTGATACCAGGCCTCGATTGCCTTGAGTGATGCCAATGGCAGCAGACTTCGGTAGCACGGTTACACCTAAGCCCGAGGCCACCATGTGACTGAGAGTTTCTATAGAACTACCCTCCGTCATAGTGCGAATAGCGGTTTTGTCAGTCGGTTTTCGGTTGATATTGGGAAGAGCACTAACCACTTGATCTCGAAAACAGTGCCCTTCACCCATCATCAAGACATTTTCCCCATCCAGATCTGTATCGTTAATTTGTTGTTTCTCATTTAACGCATGACTGCTGGGTAACAATAGTACGAAGGGCTCCCGATGCAGTGGTTGTACAACGATGTCTGGTTCACTAAAAGGCATCGAGATTAAGATCACATCCACTTCGCCATTTTTAAGTCGGCTGCGCAGAGTACTGGTAAAGCCCTCTTCTATAATCAATGGCATGTTTGGTGCGCGCTTCTGTAATGGTGGAATGAAGTGCGGAAATAAATAGGGACCAATGGTGAAAATGGCGCCTATGTGAAGCGGACTATTGAGTTGATTAGCGCCAGACTTGGCGATGTCTTTTATTGCCGAGGCTTCTTCTAGCACTCGTTGAGCCTGTTTGATGATTTGAGTTCCTATTGGCGTCAATCGAACGTTGTTCTTGGAGCGTTCGAAAATATTGACGCCCAGTTCACTCTCAAGTTTCTTTACCGCTATACTAATTGTTGGTTGGCTGACATTACAGCGTTCAGCAGCCAAGCCGAAATGTTGCTCTTGGGCTAGACACGCTATGTAGCGAAGTTCTGTTAAGGTCATCTCTATCTCACTTGATTGATAGTATAATAATAGCTAATTTTAATTGAAGAGAAAATTTTAATTGAAAATATTATTTATAGGCTGTGGTGACATTGGCCAGCGTGTCGCAACTCAACTCAAAGATAATCACCAGTGCTTTGGATTGCGCCGTGATGTTAGTGAATTGCCAAGTTATATCCAGCCAATAGCGGCGGATGCAGGTGATGAGATACAGCTAAGAGTCGTTTTTCAGCAGGCCTTCGACGCTGTGATCGTCACTATGACGCCAGATACGCCTGACGTAGAAGGTTATAACCGAGCTTATTTACGGTGTGCGAAAAACCTCAAAGCAATTATTAACCAGACTGAACAAAGGCCACAACGTGTCATATGGGTATCCAGCACCGGGGTTTATCAGGATCAAGAGGACTGGATCGATGAGAGCTCCCCGGTAAAACCAAAAACAGCCACTGGTTCGATTTTGCTTCAGGCAGAACAGCAAGTTCGAGGGCTAGATTGTGCAACATCTATTGTTCGGTTCTCTGGTATCTACGGGCCTCATCGTCTCAGCCTGCTGAATTCGGTGAAGCGTGGTATCGGTCGACCATCGACGCCGGCACAGTGGTCCAACCGAATTCATATTGAGGACTGCTGCGGGTTTCTATGTCATCTCATTACACTGCTCGATAGAAAAGAAACAGTGAGGCCCTTGTACATCGCTACAGACAATGAGCCGGTAACTCAACATAACCTGCGTAAGTGGTTAGCAGCGGAGCTGGGCGTCAGTCTTATTGAGGAAGCAGTGGCTCATGGTTCTCATCGGCGATATAGAAATCGTGCCCTGACTGACAGCGGCTACCGGCTAAAATATCCATCATTTAGTGACGGTTATCGAGAGTTGATAGCATTACTGGCTTCGCCGGAGTAACTGTTACTGATAAGTGTTGCTTTATTGACGACATGCTCTCAGATGACAAGTATACCGTCCATCTCAACTTGAGCATCCTTCGGCAGTGCCCTCACCCCAATGGCCGCGCGTGCCGGAAAGGGTTGTTGAAAATACTCTGCCATGATCTCATTGACAATGGGGAAATGACTTAAGTCGGTAAGAAAAATATTCAGCTTCACGAAACTGTTAATATCGCCGCCAGAGGCTTTGCAGACAGCACTGAGGTTATCGAAAACCTGTCGAATTTGATCACTGATATCGTCACTAACCAGCGTCATAGTTTGTGGATTTAATGGGATTTGACCTGAGAGGTACACGGTATTGTTTACTTTAACCGCCTGCGAATACGTACCTATGGCTGCCGGTGCGTCATCTGTATGAATAATTGCTTTATTTGCCACAAGAGCCTCCTAATATTACTGTTACTTGTTTTTTACTCGATAAATCCGTCGAACAGGACGCAAGCTTCTCGCTCGGCGCATGATATCAGCCAGGTGCACACGGTCTCTAACCGTAAGAATAACATCGACGATGCTGGTAAATGCATCTTTTTCATCCACACTGATGTGTTCAATGGTGGCGTCCTCTTCGGTCATTCTTGCAGCCAATGCTGCTATGAAGCCCCGCTCCGGAGTAATTTCCACTTTTAGTTCCACAGAAAATTCGCCTTTGACCACAGAAGACCATACCAGCGGCATACATTTTTCCGGATTGAGCCGAATTTCTTTGAGATTACGACAAGATTCAAGATGAATAACCAACCCTTTACCCGGTGACAAATGACCGAGAATTGGGTCCCCAGGAATAGGGTGACAGCATCGACCAAATTGAATCATCAGTCCCTCGGACGAATCGATAACCACGGGTAGATCAGAGTTTGGGTTTTCCTCAGATAATTTGCGCTTACTGGGCAGTACCATTAAATTAGCCACAGCAAATGGCACTCGATTACCTAAACCAATCTGCTGCAGCACATATTCAAAGGTTGGCGCATTGGTTTCCTTGAGCAAACGCTTAATTTGTGATTTTTTTAACTCTTTATAGCTAGTGCCCAGATTAGCCAAGGCTTGATCGAGCAAGCGCTTACCAAGATCAACAGATTCGTCATGCTGTTGGTTTTTAAGGAAATGACGAATGGCGCTGCGCGCCTTTGCTGTAACCACAAAATTCAGCCAGTTGGGGTTCGGTTGGGCTCCTTTGGCGCTGACAATGTTTATTTTTTGCCCGCTTTGCAGTGGTTCTGAAAGTGGTATCAGCTCCCCATCGGCATGGCAGGCAATACAGGTGTCACCTAATCCGGTATGCACTGAGTAAGCAAAATCAATCGGTGTCGCCCCTGTTGGCAACTCAACAATTTCCCCTTTCGGTGTGAATACATAGACCTCATCAGGGAAAAGATCTGCTTTCACATGTTCAAGGAATTCCACTGGATTTCCCGCTTGCTGTTGCATTTCCAAGAGGCCCTGTATCCAGCGTGCCGCGCGTCGCTGGCTGACCTCCACAGTACTATCGGCAGATTTGTACTCCCAGTGTGCAGCAATACCAAAATTGGCCATCGCCTCCATCTCTTGAGTTCGGATCTGAACTTCGATAATAACCCCGTGCATACCCACTAAAACCGTGTGCAGTGATTGATATCCGTTGGCTTTTGGGATGGCGATATAGTCTTTAAATTCCCCTGGCACAGGCTTATACATGTTGTGCACAATGCCTAAGGCACGATAACAGTCATCAACATTCTTCACTACCAGACGAAATGCAAACACATCCATAATGTCGCGAAATGATTTTTTCTTCTCACGCATCTTTAGGTAAATACTCCAAAGATGCTTTTCACGACTTTTTACTACTGCATCGATGGTTTCATTCTCTAAACGCATTTCCATAGCTTGATGGATTTCACCAATCACTTCTCGGCGATTTTTTCTGGATGCTTTAAGCGCTTCTCGCAGCCGCCGATGCCGCAGCGGATACATAGCGGCAAACCCGAGATCCTCAAATTCAAGACGAATATCGTTAATCCCCAGCCTTTGCGCAATGGGGGCATAGATATCAATGGTTTCTTTAGCGATTCGTCTACGCTTTGCGGCGGAGAGAACGCCCAGGGTGCGCATGTTGTGCAGTCGATCGGCGAGTTTTACTAACATCACGCGAATATCTCTGGACATCGCCAAGGTCATTTTTTGGAAACTTTCAGCCTGCTGTTGGGCTTTGGAGGCGTTTTCTATTTCGCCCAACTTGCTTACACCGTCAACCAGTTCGGCCACCGTGCGACCAAAACGTCTGCTTATTTGCCCTTTGGTGACGCCGGTGTCTTCAATAACATCGTGTAGCAGCGCTGCCATGATGCTCTCGTGATCCATATGCATATCAGCGAGAATGTTAGCCACTGCTAAGGGGTGGGTTATATAGGGGTCGCCACTCTGACGCATCTGCCCGAGATGACATTGTTCTGAAAAGTTGTAGGCTTTCTCAATGCGCCCAACTTGTTTGGGTTCCAAATAGGCGGAGAGCTTGTCTGTGAGACCTTGAAGTAACACTTTCTACTCTCCTCGATAGAACGAAAATTCCTAAAGAGAGGGCTCTTCGATTACAGGCACTTGAGTATCCACATTCATCATATCTTCGGCCTCGAGTATTTCGTAATCTTGCGGAACTTCAGTGAGTATGTCTGCAGTTACCAGACCTTGCTCAATTTCACGGAGAGCGACCACTGTGGGTTTATCATTCTCCGCTTCTACGAGCGGGGGACGACCTTCCACTGCAATTTGACGCGCGCGTTTCGAGCCCACCATAACGAGTTCAAAGCGGTTATCAACGTGATCTAGACAATCTTCTACTGTAATTCGAGCCATTATATGCGGACCTTGAAATATATAAGTGGTAAATAATTAGGTTTAGCGGTGCCAATATCCCCGCCAGCCCACTAGTTTACCTAAATCAGGGGCCGAGAACAATATTTAACGGGTTGCCTTCGGTAATTATGAGAGTAAGTTCTGAAGCACATCACTATCGCGAATGGCCGAGAGACGACAACGCTGAGCGTAAATAATATTCTCTAATTGATCGCAGGCTTTTTCAAAGACATCGTTAATCACTACATAGTCGGCATCGACACAGTGACGCATCTCTTCTTGGGCGGCGGCAGTGCGCGTGGCAATCACATCATTATCGTCTTGGCCACGGGTTTTTAGTCGCTGCTCTAGTGCGTTTATCGATGGCGGCAATATAAAAATACTACAACTCTCTGGGAATTGCTTACGCGCTTGCTCAGCGCCTTGCCAATCGATTTCTAAAATTACATCGGTTCCAGCTGCAAGGGTATCTTTCACCCACTGCTTCGAGGTGCCGTAGTAGTTGTCGAACACGCTGGCATGCTCAAGAAACAGATGTTCGGTGATCATGGAACGAAATGTGTCGACATCGACAAAGTGATAGTTCACACCGTTAATTTCGCCGGGACGGCAGGGCCTAGTAGTATGAGAAATGGACGCCTGAATGTTGCTGATAAGCGTCAGAATTTTTGCCACCAAACTGGTTTTTCCTGCCCCTGATGGAGCGGATATTATAAACAAAGTACCTATTTTCATAAGATTTACGAGCTATGTACACTACCAAAGCTTATATATTACAGCATGCAATTGATAAAAAAACTGGGCAGGGTGAATTTCTTTAATTAATCCCAATTAGATTGCGCCCATGGACTTTCTCATCAGTCATCCTGATATTGATAGCAATCCGCGCGTCTTTTTATTGTAAACCATTGTCGCAACTAGATATTTTTGGGGTTTGAACTTCCACTTATAATCATTTACTCTTACCGAGTAGGTTTTTGCTGTGATGTCGGATTTGTCGAATACAGTTGTCGATTAGCAAAAGCTGCCAATGGCCGTACTACTAAAAATAATTAAACGGTTAGGTGGGATGTATGAAAACACCATGTCATGATACTCCTCTTGGGAGGTTGATCACCGCTAGGCATTTAAGCCAGTCATATTTAGCCGAGCAAGCCGAGGTTCCGCAATGTTTTGTGAATCGGGTTGCACGGGGTACAACGGAGAGTCCTCGTCGAACAAATATGCTTAAGTTAGCCGCATACTTGCGAGTGCCGGTGGATACGATTTACCCTCACTGATGGGTTGAGTCTCTTATTGAGGTAGCTTTTTTGAGCTACCAAAGGGATTGAATTAATGTCTGATTTCAGATATCGGGCATGGGCAGTTTATTGGGAAAGCAGATGCTGAGTTCGGAGATAACAAACCATAAGAGTGGCGCTAAACCTTTGCAACCAATTAAACTTGGATTGCTCGAGTCCTGGCGACTAATTTCATTGAGTTATTCTGACCCTCTCCAACATGCAAGACATTTAAATGACACCTATGGTGATGTCGTCATGCAGAAAGTTGGCAGCATGAATGTAGTGCATCTTTTTGGTGTCGACGCCAGCAAGCTAAGTCTGCTAAATGCAGATAATATTCTTTCAAATAAAAAGGCTTGGGATCAAATTATTGGTCGTCTGTTTCCCAATGGCTTAATGCTGAGGGACGCTGAGGATCATCGTTACCACCGCCGAATCATGCAGGTGGCGTTTAAAAGTCAGGCCATGCAAGGCTATTTTTTTGAAATGGCGCCGCAAATTGATTCAGTTCTGAGACGCTGGCCACAACAGGGTGAGCTTCACGCCTATCCAGCGTTTAAGGATATGACCCTAGATCTGGCAGCCACAGTTTTTCTTGGAATGGAATTAGGTGCCGATGCCACCAGAATCAATACCGCTTTCGAACAAACTGTGGCGGCATCGATGTGGCGCTTTCCCTTCGCCTTTCCCGGAACGCAACTGTGGCGAGGCGTGCGGGCACGCAAGACCATGTGCGAGTTTTTCCGACCTCTGATTAGTCAGCGCAAAATCGGTGACAGGCAGGACCTTTTCTCGATTTTGTGTCGAGCCACAGATGAAGACGGCAATGGTTACAGTGATGAAGAGATTATTGATCACATCAATTTCTTGATGATGGCCGCGCACGACACCACCACCAGTGCGTTGACCAGCATGACCTATGCCTTGGCGAAAAATCCTCATTGGCAGGAGCGCTTGTGGCAAGAAATGCAGCACATGCAAGGCCGAGCGCTAGAGCCTCAGGATCTTGCCACTATGACTGAAACCAGCTGGGTAATGAAAGAGGCGCTTAGGCTCTACCCACCACTGTCCACCTTGCCCAAATACAGCAACACATCGTTTGACTTCAATGGCTATCAGATTCCAACGGATGCCATGGTCATAACCTATCCAATTCATACTCACCACAGCCCGTTATATTGGGATGATCCACAACGCTTTGATCCCGAACGTTTTAGTGATGAGCGCAAAGAACACAAGCGGCATCCCTATAGTTGGGTGCCTTTCAGTGGTGGTGCCCACATGTGTATCGGGCTGCATTTTGCAGAGATGCAAATTAAACTGGTCATGTATCATATGTTGCAAAGATACCGCTGGAGTGTGCCAGATGATTACGAAATGCCGGTGCAGCAGTCACCTATTTCCAAACCCCGCGATGGTTTGCCGGTGCAGCTGCGGTTAAGATCCAATGACTAGCACGATGGTCAAAGCTAAGTGTTCAATGGTAAGTGTTCAATGGTAAGTGTTCAATGGTAAGTGGGAAAACGAAAGACACCGATCCACGTTGATTAAGAATGGAGAAAACAACCATGGATTTAAAACAGCAGTATCAACAGGCGGCACGAGATGCCTGCCCAATTTATACATTTTTAGATTTGCGCGTGGATAGCATTGAAAACGGCGTCTACCGATCGCGAACGCCCTTAAATGACAACACCAAAAATCATGTGAATATTTTTCATGCCGGCCCCATGTGGATGACGGCCGAGTATTTGGGTGGCTTAATTGCTGCACATAACTTGGATAATCCAGCTTATCAGCCGGTGATTGCTGGGCTGGACATTAAATTTCTGCGCCCTGCTATGACTGATATCACCGCTGAAACTCTGTTTACTGAGCAGGATGCAGCTGCAATGAAGGTTGCGTTGGCGGACACTGGGCGCTTTGACTATACCCTTCATATCGAAGTAAAGGATGCCGCTGGTAAAATCGTCGCCGAGGCAAAAGGCGATTACGTGGTTAAGGATTTTTCTAACTTACTCGGATAGGTGAGCATGCAAAGAGCAGTTCTGGTAATTGTTTCTGTTGTTATCTCAGGTTGCGCCCTAGACTCGTCAAAACTGGACAATATGCAGCGAGTGGTGCATGAGTACTGCGTATCGGCATCCCAGTTACCGGAAGATCCCAATCACATTGTGGCCAGTGACGCCAATCAAATCACCTATGCTGATTGTATGGTAGATCGGGGCTACATTGAAAAATTGTGATTACTGAGATTTTCGTTATTCAATATTCTGGATCTGTTCCCGCATCTGTTCTATCAGCACCTTGAGCTCCACCGAGACCTGAGTGGTGACGCCAGCAATAGACTTAGACCCCAGTGTGTTGGCTTCGCGGTTTAACTCTTGCATTAAAAAGTCCAGCCGTCGGCCGATGGAGTCCTGACTCGTGAGAATTTGGCGGATTTCCGAGATATGAGCTTCGAGGCGATCAAGCTCTTCGTCCACGTCGGCGCGGTTAGCGATAATCACCATCTCTTGCTCGAGGCGCTCCTGGTCGAGTTGCACTTCCATGTTGGCAATTTTTTCTATCAAGCGGGTACGCTGGTGGGCGAGGATTTCCGGCAGATGTCGGCGAACAATCTCGGTCTGTTGGCCGATGCCGTCCAGCCGCTGGTTGATCATTTCCGCCAGTTTTTCTCCCTCTCGCTGTCGGCCTTGTAACAGGTCATCAACGGCGGCATTGAATGTTTCAATGGCAGCTGCGTGCAATTGGTCTGAGGCGATATCTTGCTCTTTGAGCACGCCTGGCCAGCGCATAATATCCAGCGCTGATATAGCGGCCGGCTGTTTAATTTGTTCGGCGATTCTTTCGGCGATTTGAATGTAGTGTTCGGCCAGTTGAAGATCTGCGTTGACCTCTGTGTCGGCAGAACTCAGGTTAAACTGCAGGACACAATCGACTTTGCCTCTGGCTAAGCGTTTGCGAGCGATATCCCTCAGTTTCATTTCAACGTCGCGCAGAGTTTCGGGGAGCCTAAACCCAGTTTCTAAGAAGCGATGATTGACAGAGCGAAGTTCACAGGTCATTGAGCCCCAGTCAAAGGTGATTGTCTTGCGGGCAAATGCCGTCATGCTGCGAGGCATAATCTCTCCAAAATTATTATTATGTTGTGTCCTATAGTAACAAAGGCGACCACGGGGGTGTTAGATTTGCTACACTTGTCAGCCATTTAAAAGCAACAATTTAACGCCTAATTCAATATCTCAGGAAAAATCTATGTCCAGACCCAGTGGCCGT